>Ga0116170_10003017_pt1 | contig 15911 bp, 14 predicted proteins | sample AD_JPNHW1_MetaG_FD_89797 | JGI IMG/M metagenome (GOLD analysis project Ga0116170, IMG submission 89797) | Active sludge microbial communities of municipal wastewater-treating anaerobic digesters from Japan - AD_JPNHW1_MetaG | ecosystem: Engineered > Bioreactor > Anaerobic > Digestate | place...
ACTGCGGCGGGCGGTTTTGCGGCGGTGTTTGCACTCGCATCGGAGGGGCGGGGACGGTTCGATCGGCGGACAACTGCAGAATGAGAAGATCACGGCGGAAAGTCCTGCGATTGACCGGGGCGGCGCTGCTGCTGGTCGCCGGTCTCGGCGGCGCGGCCGCGGCGGGCTGGCTGCCGCCGGTGAACCGGTGGGTGGAGCGGCGGTTGTTGGCGGAATTGCACAGCGCGGGACTGGAGACGGATGCGACGCACCTGCGCGAGTTGTCGTGGCGCAGGGCGGCGGTCGGTCCGGTCGAGATGCACCTGCCGGGACTGGTTTTGCGAGCTGAGGAGGCGCGGGCTGAGCTCGGCTGGAACGTGCTGGTGCGGCGCGGCGAGCCGCATGTCGTCGTGCACGGAGTGGTGCTGGAGGCTGAGGTCGACAGGCTGGGCGAACTGCGCGGGATGTTGCAGTCGCAGAGCGGTGCTCTGCCGAACGGGCGGCTCGACATCGAGCAGGCCCGCGTGGTGCTGCGGCATGGCGAACGGCGGCTGGAGTTGCCGTGCAGCGGGTATCTTGAAACGAGCGATGGATCCTTTCGCGTGTCGGTCGCAGCCGAGGCGCCGGAGCTTTCCGGGCGTGTGACGGCGCGGCGCAATGGTGCGGCCGGTGTCATCGTCCTGGGTGTGCACGACGGGCGGCTGAAGCCGGAACCGTGGCGCCTGCTGCTCGACGGGGTCGTGCCCGCGGCGGTGACGGCGGCTCGATTCGTTCCCGAGGCGCAGGCGCGGATCTCCGGTACGGCGACACTGGCTGGTGGCAGCCCGGCTGCCGCGAAGGTGGAGGCGGTGCTGCCGGCGTTCGAATGGAGCGACGGCACGAACTCCGCAAGCGTGGGCGAGGGGCGGTTGGTGCTCGGCGTCGAGAGCGCGGACGCGTGGCGTTGCGAGGTGAGCACCGAGTGTGCGGCCTGGGCCGCCGGCGAACGCAGCGTGCGGCTCGACCATGCGACGCTGGTCCTGGAGCCTCGAAACGCGCGGTTGAGCTTCGCCGATGGACGAGCGGCGGTCGCCGGGTTTTCCTTGGCGGGCGGCGGCGAGGCGGCCGCCCGTCGCCAAGATACGAATTCCCCGTGGACGGCCGATGCCCTGGTGCGCCTGGGCGCCGCCGAGGCGCGGGGTTACACCTTGGCCTCGCCGGCGGAAATCCGCGCGAGGTGGAATGGAGCCGAGGTCGGACTGTCGGCCGAAGCGCTTCAATTGCAGGGATCCTGCGCGTTGCGGCTGGAGGCGCTGGAGGCGACCGTGGGCGGCTGGACCGAAGGAAGCCCTCGACTGGTCGCGCAGGCGCAGGTCGCCGCGGATGCGGGCGGCTGGCTCGCTGCGAACGGAAGCGCATGGCAACTGCAACCTGCGGGCGTGTCGGCGAAGGTGACCGTGAGCGCGACGCTCGAAGCGGGGCGCGAGGGTGCACGCGCCGAGATCGCCTTGCCCGCGCAGAGGCGGACGCTGGTCTGGCCCGAGGGCCGAGCCGAGGCTGTTGTTGGCGGCGAGGCGGTCGTGACGCTCGACCGCGCCCACATCTCCGGTCGCACGGCGCTGGAGGTGCACGAGGTCATCGTGCGGCAGCGGGGCTGGTCGTTGATGGCGCCGGAGGCCACATTCGCGCTGCGCTGGCCTCGGGTGTGGCTCGGCGCGCTGGATCAGTGGGGACGGGCTCCGATGGAGCGGCTCCTCAGGGAGCTGCTCTGGGTCGGCGACTACGACGGGAAATTGAGCGACGGTGTGCTGCGCTACGGGCCGTCCTGGTGCGCGACCGGCGTGGGGCTGCAGCTGCACTCGCGCGGTGCCGAGCTGCACGAGACGGGCGGGCTGGCCTTCGGTGCGACGGCCGCGGAGCTGGCGGACGGTACCGGTCTGCGTGCCACGGACTTGATGCTCGAGGCCAACGCCGGTCTCGAGGGCGGCGAGTTGCGCGCCGGCTGCGCGGTGCCGGATCTTGCGATACGGCCGACGTGCGAGCAGACGCTGCGCTGGGTCTCCGGCCTGGAGGCGGATGGAAGCTTCGGATTCGACCCTGTCGTGCTGAGCGGAAAAGAGCCGCTGGCGCGGTGGTTCCCGCAACTGGCCGGCTGGGAGCTGAGCGGCGGCGTGGGGCTGAACGGGCGCAGCCGGCTTGAGCGGGGCGAGTGGACTTTCGGCGGCGACGTGCTCCTGAGCGATTTCGCGGTGCGCAACGAGGCGCAGAAGGTGTCCCTCGATGGGATCCGCGGTCGCGTTGTGCTCGAGTCGCTGTATCCGCTGTGCACGGCGCCGGGGCAGGAGCTCACGTACGAGAGTGCGGCGCTCGGCCCGGTGGAGCTGACCGGCGGCAGTGTGGGTTTCGCCTTCGCGGCGCCCGGGCGGTTGAGCGTGGAGCGGTGGACGAGCGGCGGCTTCGGCGGGCGGTTGGAGTGCACACCTTTCGCCTGCGATCTGCTCGATCCGGAACTGGAGACGCGCCTGAGCCTGAAGGGCGTGCAGGCGGGTCAGTTGTTGAAGCTATTCAAGGACGTGCCGGCTGAGGCGGAGGCCACTGTGGACGGCTCGGTGCCGCTGCGGTTTAGCGCCGGCCGGGCCGGGTTCGGCACGGGCTGGGTGAGACTGGCGCCGGGCGAACTGGGCAAGGTGCGTTTCACCCGCGACCTGCATCTGCTCACAGAAGGGCGCCGGCCGGGCGGTCCGGGCTATGCCGCGCTGCGGCAGGTGGAGCAGGCGATCCAGGTGCTGCTGTTCGACCGGTTGCAGATCGACACCTACCCGAAGGGGCAGGATGGCCAGCCGATGCGGATACGCCTCATCGGCACACCGGCCGGGCGTGAGTTCGCCGTCCCCGTCACGATCGATGTGAACGTGAACGCGCCGCTGGAGCATTTCCTCAACTGGGGGCTGGGCAACCGCGCGAAGACCGCGCGGCCCGCGGCTCCCTGAGGGGCGGAACGGCACCCGAAGAAACGATCGTTGTCCAAACCGATGCACTTTCCCAACCTGCCCAACATGAAAAAGCCCCTGTACGCGGCGCTGCTCGCCGTGGCCTCCGCCGGTTTCGCCGGCTGCGTGTACACCACGGTGGACGTGAAGCCGATCCACATCACGGTGGATGTGAACGTGCGCGTGGAGAAGGCGCTGGAGGATTTCTTCGGCGACCTCGACGCGAAGTCCTCGACCCTCAAAACCCCGAACGCCCAGCCATGAAGACCCGACTCATTCTCTCCCTTGCCGTTGTCGCGCTGCTCGGTTTCGCCGCACCCGCGGCCACGGCGCAGCAGTCGACCGATCTCAAGCAGCAGATGGTGCAGCGCCTTCCCGCGCTGGACGAATTGCGGCGCAGGCAGGTCGTGGGCGAGGCCAACACCGGCTTTCTCGAGGTGCGCGGCACCGCGACGCCCGAGGAGCAGCAGCTTGTCGAGGCGGAGAACCGCGACCGCGCCGCCGTGTACGAGATGATCGCGCGCAACGCCGAGACGACCAAGGACGCCGTGGGCCGGGCCCGCGCCAAGACGATCGCCGCATCCAGCGCGCGCGGTGTGTTCGTGCAGGACGCCGACGGCAACTGGGCCGAGAAGCGCTGAACCTTCCGCCGCACCGGCCGTCCCCACATGCCCGCGACCGCCACGCGCCTCAACGTCTTCACCGAGTCGGTCATCCGCGGGATGACGCGGCTGGCCAACCAGCATGGGGCGATCAACCTCGCGCAGGGTTTCCCGGATTTCGATCCGCCGGAGGAGCTGCTCGCCGCGCTGGAGAAGGCGACACGCGGTCCGTTCCACCAATACGCGATCACATGGGGTGCGCCGCGGTTCCGGGCGGCACTGGCGCGGAAGATCGCGCGCGGCACCGGGCTGGAGGTCGATCCGGACCGGCACCTCGTCGTCACCTGCGGCAGCACCGAGGCGATGATGGTGGCGATGATGACCGCCTGCAATCCGGGCGACAAAGTCGTGGTGTTCTCGCCGTTCTACGAGAACTACGCGGCCGACGCGATTCTCTCGGGCGCGCAGCCGATCTACGTGCCGCTGCGGCCGCCGCACTTCGGGTTCGACCCGGCGGAACTCGAGCGGGCGTTTGTGCAGAAGCCGAAGGCGATCGTCGTGTGCAATCCCTCGAACCCGTGCGGCAAGGTCTTCACGCGTGAGGAGCTGCTGGCGATCGGCGCGCTGGCGGAGAAGCACGATGCGTTTGTCATCACCGACGAGCCGTATGAGAACATCGTCTACGCACCGCACGAGCATGTGAGCATGGCCGCGCTGCCTGGCATGGCGGCGCGCACGATCACCTGCAACTCGCGCTCGAAGACGTACTCGATCACCGGCTGGCGGCTGGGCTACGTGCATGCCGCGCCGGAGGTGATCGCGCAGGCGCGCAAGGTGCACGATTTCCTCACCGTGGGCGCAGCGGCGCCGTTGCAGGAGGCGGCGGTGGCGGGGCTGGAGCTGCCGGATAGCTACTACGCCGGGCTGCGCGAGCTCTACACGCGCAAGCGCGACGTCTTCCTGGGCTGGCTGCGGCAGACGGGGCTGCCGTTCACCGAGCCGCAGGGAGCCTACTACGTGATGGTCGACATCTCGTCGCTCGGCTTCGCGACCGACACGGCCGCGGCCGAGTGGATGATTCGCGAGGTCGGCGTGGCGGGCGTGCCGGGCTCAAGCTTCTTCCGCGAGCCGGAGCAGCGCTACATCCGTTTCCACTTCGCCAAGCGTGAGGAGACGCTGAACGCCGCCGGCGAGCGGCTCGTGCGCCTGCGCGAGTGCGCGGGCGTGGAAAGCAGTAGCGAGTAGCGAGGAGTACGGAGTGGGCCGCTTGTGAGCCGGCGGTGGCTCGGTGTCCGCGGGATGCGGCGGAGCGTTTTCTCAGGTGAACAGGCGGCGGAGCGGCGGGACCAGGCGGATGGCCCAAGCGACGAGGAACGAGCCGGCCAGCGCGAGCAGCGAGACGATGGCGAACTTCGGGATGGCGGAAAGCGCGACGGGCTTGAGCGCGAGGGAGACGAGCACGAGGACGATGGCGTGGAAGATGTACACGCCGAAGGTGTTGTCGGCGAGGAAGCGCATCCAGGGTTTCTGGAAGTTCAGCTTCTCACGGGCGATGCCGAGCAGAGCGACGATGAAGGCGACGCAGAAGAAGGACTCCCAGAGCGCGTAGAGGAAGGGGCCGGTGGCCATGCCGCCGTCGATGTTCAGACGGCCCTCACGTGCGCCGCCGGCTACCATGGCGCAGAGCCAGAGCGGCAGACCGAGTGCGAAGGCGGCGAGCAGCCAGTGCTTGGCGGTGCGGTAGGAGAGGCGTTCGAGCCAGCCGCGCGCTCCGGCCATCACGCCCACGGCGAACGCGACGATGTAGGCGGCGAAGTAGCAGAACTGGAGGTTGGCGAAGGACGTGCCGATGGGGCAGACGAGCCGGATGCCGACGGCGGCGGCGGCGATGAGTGCGACCAGTGCCCAGATCGATGTGGCTGATACGCCGCCGGAGGATGGCGCGGTTTGGCGGCGGAGGCGGCCGAGGAAGGGGAGCGCGGCGACGGTGAAGATCAGGAGCGCTTCGACAAACCAGAGCGGGCCCGTCCACGAGAGGATGTCCAGCGTGCGCAGACCATTAAGGAGGTAGTCGGCGACATCGAGTTCCGGATGCAGGATCTTAACGAGGAGCGGGTGCAGGACGAAGATGTAGACCAGCAGCGGCACGCCGAGGCGGTAGAGCCGGTCGATCAGGAAGGCGCGCGAGCCTTTGCGCTCGAACGAGGCGGGGACGAAGTAGCCGGCGATCAGGAAGAACAGCGACATGAAGAATGCCTGCGCGTGCGACTGGCCCAGCCCGAAGAAGAGGAACTCGGCCTGCCCGAGCGGGGCGGCCTCCTTGTAGTACCAGCTGCCGAGCCCGCTGTAGGTCACGGCGGCGTGCTGGAGGACGACGAGCCCGATCGTGAAGACGCGGAGGTTGTCGATGTAGAGGAGCCGTGCGGGCTTGGCGGGGATGCTCATGGGGTGGGTGCACAGCGGTTTTGCAGGGAATGTGCCAAGTCCGGCAATCAGGGTTTTGCGCCGCTGGGCCAATGGGTTGGGGAGAAACGCGGCCGGCGATGGCGGTGGCGTTTGGCCGAATGTGGGATCGCGGAATTCTGATTTCGGGACGCGTTGCCGCAGCGCGCCTGCGAGGGCGACCTTGCCGACGGCCGTGGAGTGGGATGCTGTGCGGGGATGACGATGCGAGCAATTCTTGGCGTGGTCGCGATGGTGTGTGGGGCTGAGTGTGCGAGCGGGACCGGGGCGCTCGTGCTGCAGACTGATTTCGGAACGAAGGATGGCGCGGTGGCCGCGATGAAGGGCGTGGCGGTGGGTGTCGAACCGCGGCTGGCGATCTTCGACCTCAGCCACGAGAACACGCCGTACGATATCTGGGAGGCGGCCTATCGGCTGCGGCAGACGGCGCCGTACTGGCCCGCCGGCACGGTGTTCGTCTCGGTCGTCGATCCCGGTGTAGGCACCGGGAGGAAGGCCATCGTGCTGGAGACGCGGACCGGGCAGTTCTTCGTGTCGCCGGACAACGGGACGCTGACGCTCGTGGCGGAGGAGCTCGGCGTGGTCGCGGTGCGCGAGATCGATGCGGCGGCCAACCGGCTGCCGGGATCGGAGCGCAGCCACACGTTCCACGGTCGCGATGTCTTTGCCTACACCGGGGCGCGGCTGGCCGCGGGCGCGATCGCGTTCGGCGCCGTGGGGCCGGAGCAGAAGAGCGACATCGTGCGCCTGGCCCACGAGAAGGCGCGGGCGGAGGGCGAGGCGCTGGTCGGCGGCATCCCGGCGTTGGATGTGCAATACGGGAACGTCTGGACGGACATCGGCGAGGTGCTCTTCACGGGGTGCGCCCCGCGTATCGGGGAGCGTTTCAAAGTGACGATCTCCTGCGGCGGAAAGGAGATCTATGCTGGCGAGATGCCGTATGTGCGGACCTTCGGCGATGTGCCGGAGGGACAGCCGCTCCTTTATCTCAACAGCCTCATGGACGTCTCGCTGGCGCTCAACCTGCGCAGCTTTGCGGAGACGTACGGCATCCGGGCCGGGGCGGAGTGGTCGGTGCGCATCGAGCGTGCGACGCGGCCGGATGCTGCCGCGGTGCGCACGCAGCCGTGACCGGGCGAACGCGTCTGCGGCCCGGTCGCGGACTGAGCGATGTGGCTGCGGTTACCTCGGTGAGGAACCGGTGGCGCGTGCCTCCGTGCGCGTCAGCAGGACCATGTTGGTCTGTTCGACGATGCGTCTGGCGATGGTCACGGTCTCGACCGTCAACTTGTAGTGCAGCTTGCGGGTGACCGTCGTGATGGCGAAGGGCTGGCAGTTCCGCCTTGTGAGCGCGACGTAGCAGGAGAGATCGATCTGCACGGATTGGCTGGAGACGTTGAGGATCTCGATCCGCTCGCGAGAAAGGCTGCCGATCGCGATGGTGCGTATCGCGATCTTGGGCCCGATCAGCGTGTAGGCATCCGTGGGCTTAGGTGAGTTGTTCTTCGCGGATGCGGACTGCTGCTGGGTTTGGGCGCGGGAGAGAATGTCGAGAATGCGTTGAACCTGGGCGGGGTCGCGCCAATCCAGCCCGTGCTCGACGATGCCGGCGTTCTGGCGGTTCTTCTCGGCGATGGTCCGCTTCGAGTCGTCGATCGTGCGAGTCTTCGGGGCGTTCGTACCAGCTCCGGCGCGCGTTTGGGCGGGGACGGCGTAGGGGTCCGAATCCGTGGCGCCGCTGCCGGTTCCCGAGGGCCCGTAGATGTCGTCGACAGGGGGACGCGGGCGGCGGGGTTTGACGGCTGTGGCGGTGTCTTCCACCGGCTTGCCGGTCATGAAGGCGAGAAACTTCCCCGAGCCTTCGGGCAGGGCGGCATCGAGGACACGTTTCTGCTCGGCCGACAGCTCGGTAAGTGGGTGATCATTGGATTCACGGATGGCCCAGAGTAGCGTCTGGATGATTCCCCGGTCGGCCTCATTCCGCTCGGAGTAGGCGAGCAGCGCCTCGTAGATGGGGACGGCGGTCTTGGGGATGAGCATGCTCGCCGGGACGAGCCACATGGGATCGCCGGTGGCGGGTGCGGGCAGGTTGTGCTGGAGACAGTAGGGTTTGGCTTCGTAGACCAGCGCAGTGTTGGCCGGCACTTCGATGCAGCCGGTGCGGCTGGCCAGATCCGCCTGAAGGGTGCGGAGAAACGGGGCCAGCTTCTCGCGGACATTCTGCCGGTCGGCTTCCGTGGGATGCGGATTCTCGCGAAGTGCGGCGAGTGCGGTTTGGAGCTCCTGTTCCATCCGCTTGCCCTCGGGGCCGGAGAGATAGAGCGGGTGTTCGTCGTCGATGGGCTCGTAGGCGATGCGGGGGCAGTTCTCCGAGGCGGAGAACAGATCCAGCGCCTGCTGGGCGGAGGCGTCGTCGTTCTGGCGCTGGCCGAAGACGATCTGGTGTGCGCGTTCCCAGAATTGGGCGACGTTTTCGTTGCCGATGCTTCCGAACGAGCGGCGGAGCACATCGAGGTATTGCGTCTCGAATTTGGACTTCAGCTCGTCGGCCGATGACGGCTGGGGGGCGGGGGCGGTAGTCTGGCCGAGCAGGCCGGTGGACAAGAGCGCAAGGAGTAGGGGGAGTGCGCGGTAAATATTCACTGGAGAACGTGGTATTGGGGTGAAAGGGGCAGGTGTGAACCGAAACAAAAGCCCCCCGCGCACGAGTCGTCGGGGGGCCTTGGTGTTGAAGGGGACAGCTTACCAGCTGACGCCGCCTTTTCGGGACGTCTTGGCGATGGCCTCCTCGGCCTCCCAGATGGCCAGGCCGGACCGGACGTCGGTCAGGCTGAGCTGGAAGGTGTAGGTGATCAGCGTCTCGCGGCCCTGCTTGACGCGGGATTCCTGGATTTTGCCCGAGAGGGTGAAGTCGGGCATCCGGGTTTCCTGCTTCTCGCCGCCCATGAACTGGGAGTATTCGGCAGCTTCCTTGGCGAGCGGATCCTCGGCCTTGCCGCCGAGTCCGACAGTGGTCGTGGTGAGGATCTTGCCGCTCTGGTTGAGCGCGACGCGGATCTTCTTCGTCAACGAGTCGATATCGATCTGCATCGTCGTGTCGTTGCGGACTCGGCTGATGGCCATGATCGCGGGCGGGTTCTCGATGCGCGCCAAGACATCCGAGCTGAGGAGGTTCGAGATCAGCTTCTCGGCGGCCTCGGACCATTCGCTCGGGCTGATCTGCGTGGCGTTGACCACCTTCTTTTGCTTGGGGTCGACTTGTCTGACCGTATCGGCGCGGGCCGGAAGCGGGGCGAAGACCAGCGCTGTGGCGCCGACAAGCAGGGTGAGGATGAGACGGGTTTTCATCGGAGGAGATTATTCGTGGTCGAGCATGAACTTGATGATGAAGTCGACGGCCTTGGGGGAGGTGGCGGTCGCCGAGATGTGGGTTTCCTCACGGCCTTCGAGGTGGAAGGTCTTCCAGCCGTCGATGGGCGAGGGGATAGCCATGCCATCCTTGCCGATCCACTCGACGCGGTAGCGGTAGTCCTTGTAGTGGCGATGGAGGTTGCGGACCTTCATCTCGATCTTGAGGAGGTCTCCGGAGACGTAGGTCTGGGCGATGCCTGAGACCTCGATGGATTCGGCGAGCCAACCGTCGAAGACGAGGCGGCGATCCGGCACGTAGGCGGCGCGAGTCTGGGGGGATGTGCTTTCGATGGAGTTGACTGTGCTGCACCCCGAGATGAGGGCGGCGCCTGCGGCCAGCGCGAGAATGAGAGATTTCTTCATGGTAGCGGATGTCACTTGAGAACGGTTTGGGATATAAGGGAGGGGAGTCCGGGGGCGATACTCTTTACGTAGACGAGGTTCACCTTGCCCGGTTCGATCACGATGGTCTGCGGGGCCGAGCCTGCAGCGATGGTGATGGTGCGGTCCTTCGGAGTCTGAAAACGAGCGTACTGGAATTGCTTGGGAAGCGTGGTCCAGCTGCGGGTGTCGGCGATCGTGGTGGTGGCAGTGTAGATCGAGGTTGCCAGCATGCCGATCAGCTGTGCGGTGCCACCTTGGTCCTTAAGCTGCCTGTTGATCTCGTACTGGATGAGGCCTTTGACGCCTGCGGAGATGATCGACTTGGTCAGCACGGCCACCCACTCGTTCTTGAACTCGCGCGCGATGACGCTGTCCATGCTGCACAGCAGCTGAGTGTCGAGCGTCTGCCCCTCGATGGCGATGCTGGCTGCCGGAACGAAGTCGGGAACGCGCTTGAGGATGGGGAGGGCGCACTGGGTGTACTGCACCTTGTCGGTGACCAGGAAGAGCGGGATCGGGATCTGGATCTGGTCGAGGTACGGGGCCGAGCCGGTTTCGAAGATCACATAGGTGAGCCCCTCCGGCTTCTTGCCGTACGCGAGCCCTTCGGCGAGCGCCAGGTCTTCCTTGATGAATGAGGACTCGGGTGCCATGGCCGCGACGCGTTCGATGGACTTGCGCGCGTGCTCCATGTCGGAGGCGTCCTCGCCCCGGGTCATGAAGAACAGGCCATCCACGAACACTGCGAACGGGTTCACATAGACTTCGTAGGGGCGCACATCGGTTTCCAGATCGGTGTCGATCTCCTTGAGCGCGTTGGCCACGCCTTCGTCCTGCATCGCCTTCTCGGCATCGTAGCTGGCGGTCTTGCCTTGTTCATCGGCGACTTTGCCTTCCTTGGCTTCTGCGGCCTTGGCCTGCGCCTCTTCGATGCGCTTGGAATTGGCATCGACGGCATCGCGCTGGTGCTGGAGCACCTTGTTGAGCGCGACGCGGGCGTTGTCGGGTTCGCCGAGCTTGAGGTAGTTCAGCGCCTGGTAGGTCTCCAACATGATGCGGTCGGAGGCGCGGCCGCGGTAGGACGTGTTGGCCTGGTTGGTCAGGATCGCACCGGCTTCCGATGCGACCTTGGCTTTGGCCTGATCGTCGTAGGTGATGATGCGGTCGGAGGCCCAGTTGAAGGACTCGATGCTCTTCTTGGTCATCTCGACATCGTAGGCGTCGCCGGGTGCCGCGCCGGCCGGCCCGAGGGCCATGGCCGTCGTGTTGGTTGGGGCGACGGGAGGCAGGTTCTCCAGTGCACGGGCGCGGTAAACGGCGCCCTGCTCGAGACTCCAGACCACGGTGCTCTGGTTGTTGGCGTTTTTCTCGGCTTTTTTGTCCACCTCGGCGGAGGCTTCGGCGAGCTGTCCCGCTTTCCACGCAGTGCGGAAGTCGGAAGACTGCGTCGTGTAGGTGGAGCAACCGGATAGCAATCCGATCGCGACGAGGCCGCAGGGGAGTGCGACCCGGGAGAATGTGACGGGCGATTTCATCGTTCTGGTCGAGTGTGGGGTTAGCGGATTGCGCCGACGGGCAGGCGCAGGAGGGCGCCCTTGTCGACTCCGGTGTCGCTGATGATCTCGGCTTGCGAGGTCTTGGGATTGACGCGGGTGATGCGAACCTGGCCGACCATGAGTTCCTCACGGCCGAGGGAGGCGCCGGTGTCGGGATCCGTCATCTCTTCGCCGAGCGCGAAGACTTCCCAGACTTGACCGATCGCGACCCCGCTGCCTTCGCCGCGGCTGATGGTAACCATGCGGTCGATCTTCGAGACAATTCGTGCCGGATAGATCACATCGGCGACGCGAGCGGCAACGGCCTCGGCGGCCATGAAGGTGACCTTCTGGAGAAGGGCGTCGCTGAGGTCGCCGTTCTTGCTGGAGTTGGCGGCATTCTCCGTCTGCTCCTTCAGCTCGATCGGGATATTGGTGGATTCGATGAGCTTGCCGGATTGGCCATCGTAGATCTTGCCGACGAGGCCGAGGCGGATCACTCGCCAGCTGGCAGACTTGCCGATCGCGGCGAACTCGCGGGTTTCGGCGTAATCCTGAAAATCCCCCACGGTGGTCACGAGAAGGTAGTCGACGCCGCTGACCTGGAAGTTGCCGGCGCTGAAGTCGGCCTCCTTCAGGATCGAAGCCATGTCCGAGCGTGCAATCACTTCGAACTTACGGGTGTTCTGCACGCGGTCCATGAGCTGGCTGTCGAGGGACTGGACGACCCGGTCGAGGGAGTTCTTGCGGCCTGCAGCAGTGGTGCTTTCGACCAGCGAGCCGATCGGGCGCACATCGGAGATGGCGATTCTCTTGAGACCGGTGGCAGTAGTCTGTGCCGATAGGCCGGAGGCGATGGCCAAGCCGGCGGAGAACAGGATGAGGGAGCGGAGTTTCATCTGAGTGCGAAATGGATGGGGTGATGGTTGATTGTGATGGAGCGCGACATTAGTCGCCGAAGATGGAGTTGTGGCGGATGTTGATCTGCGGGGCATCCTTGGTGTCGACCTTGAACCCGCTCTGGCGGAGCATCTGGGCCTGGCCTTCGAGGACCTTGACCTGGGCGTCGGTGAGCTTGGCGCCGTTCTTGAGCTCGTTCATGAACGCGGTGGCGTCCTTCCAGCGGGCGATCGTGGCGTCGGTCATCTCCATCGCGACGGTGAGAGACTGGCCGTTGACGGCGTTGATGGTGCGCTCCCAAGTGCGGTAGCCTTCGCGGGTGAGGCGGAGCTTGCTGAATCCCGAGCGGATCTGGACGGTGCCCGGGGCGGTGCCGACGGCCACGCCGTCGACCTCGACGGTCACCTGGAGGGGCGAGACGCTCAGCTTGCTCTCGCCGATGCGGATGGTGTGGTCGTCATCGATGCGGACATCGGGGACGAACAGGTCGGCGGCATCGATGTTGATCGTGAGATTGACCAACGCACCGGCCGCGCTGACGGGGGCGATGCGACGCTGGGCGATCTTGGCGCTGAGGCTGTCGGCCAACTGGACGGCTGCCTGATCGAGCAGGTCGTTGTAGATGTCGTCGTTGGCTTCTGCCATGTTCTCTGTCTGGCGGGTGCCGACTGTGACCTTGATCGCGTCGGCGGTGATGCTGCCACCGGTGTTGCCGTCGAGGATCTTGTAGGTGACCCGCATCGTGGTGTCCTTGGTCACGGTGTTGACTCCGTAGGCATTTACGGCGCGCTCCTTCGAGCCGACGCTGGCGACGGAGGCGATGAGAAGGTAGTCGGCGCCGAGACCTTGGGAGAGCCGCAAGACCGAGCTTTGCTCGGTGAGTTTGGCGTCGAGGCTGTCGGCCGGGCGGGGGGCGGAGGCGACGGCGGGATCGAAGGCGCGCATGGCATCGGCGATCACTTCGCGGCTGAGGACCTGCATCCCCTTGTCGGTCACACGAGCGGTCACGAGGTCTTCGAGCACCATCATCTTGGAGTCGAAGGCTTCTCCTGCGCGGTTCGAGATGAAGATGGCGGCCTTGTAGGGCCCGCTTTGGCGGACGGCCTGTTCCTGCCGGACCTTCGATATGGTCGTCGTCTCGGTGACCTGCCGACCGTCCTCGGTGGTGTAGGACCGGCTTTCCACCTGTGTCGGCATGGTTGTCGTTGTTGTATCGACTTGTGTGGACTGCGCCTGGATGGACAGAAGGGCGGCGCAGCCGCACAGCGTTGCAAAGCAGAGCTTGAATCGGGTGAGCATGGTGACGGAAACGTTGTTAGACTTCCTGGGGAAAGGGGGTGGGGATTGCAGCCGAGCTAGCATGCGGCACGTGGAAGCGTCTTCCACCTACGGCAGGGTGTGACAGAACCCACGAAACTATGAACCATAACGGGGAGACGTGACAGACTACGCATGCAGTTACCGAGTTATTGGCCATATGGTGGCGTAGATCGTACGAAGCAGTTCGTCCCCTCCACCGTGGGGTTGTTCGCCGTATGGTAATCTCATGGGATTTCCAGTACCCTATCGGTAATGCCGTAATAATTCTTTACGAGGAAAAACTGGCGTCCACCTGTGGGGCCCGTCGTGCACGGAGGTGGGGCTGCGGGCTGTTTCGCGTACGTGCCGGGAGTCGGACTATCGCCTTCCGGCGTTCCGCAGGCCTGTCGCTGCGGAGGTCTTCAGCAGGGCAGTGGCCTCAATCGCGGCGTGGAAAGGTTGAGACTTGGTCGCGGACGCGGGCGATGGTGGCGGGCGGGAGGTAGCCGGCGAAAGCCATCGTGGGCATGACCAGCGCGCGCGGGCCGAGGAGCGTGCCGGGTTGGAGGACGGCGTTGCAGCCGACCTCGGCCTTGTCGCCGAGTATGGCGCCGAACTTGCGCAGGCCGGTGTCGAATGTGCCGGTGGGCAGGCGGAGGACGACCGCCTTCTGGTCGAGGCGGAGATTCGAGAGCACGGCGCCGGCGCCGAGGTGGGCTCCGTTGCCGAGGATGGAATCGCCGATGTAGGGGCGGTGCGGGACCTGGACGCCGTCCATCAGGAGCGAGTTCTTGAGCTCGGCGTTGTGACCGACGGTGCACCGGGCGCCGACGATGACGTTGCCGCGCAGGAAGCAGCCGGGGAGGAGCTTCGACTCGGGGCCGATCCAGACCGGGCCGATCAGGGTGGCGTAGGCCGGAAGCTGGGCGGAGGGATGGACGAAGATCGGACCCTCGGCGTGGATACCGGGCGGGAGCGCCTGGCCGCCGGAGAAATTGGCGGCTGCGAGGGCGGGCCCGATCTGCTTGAGCCATTCCCATGGATGGGCGTCGGCGGCGAAGAACGGCGCGAAGGCGGCGAGCGAGGGCGGGAGGCTGAAGAAGTCGGATGCTTTCACGGGCCGGGAGCTTGGGGTGCGCGGCGGACGGTGACGAGGCGGAAGAGGCGGTGGTCGCGAGGGGATTGCAGTTGGGGGACGACGGTGGGGCCGCGGCGGTATGGGCAAAGAAAAACCCGGAGCGGTGAGGCTCCGGGTCGGGGGCGGGTGGGCTGAAATTCAGGACTTGGGAACGGCGATGGCGAGGGCCGTGATGACTCGCGCGTATTCGGTGCGAAGGTCAGCGATCGCGGCAGGGGCGGCTGCGAGGTCGCCGGTTCTTGCGAGGTGCTCGATGCGTTCGGTGAGCGTGCGGAAGTAAGCGGCGCCGAAGTTGCTGGCACTGCCTTTCAGCCCGTGGGCGACCTTGGCAAGTCGAGTGGCGTCGCCGGCGGCGGCGGCGTTGTCGAGTTCGTCGAGATGTGGCGGGGTGTCCTCGCTGAACATCTGCACGATCTCGGCTACGAAGCCGGGGTCGCCGCCTGCAATGGTCTGGAGGTTGGCGAGTGCGGCCGGGTCGATGGGGGATGGAGTCGGCTGTTCGGGCATGGTCACGCGGGGCTTGGTTATGTGGGTGGTGGGCTGCGTGGTTGTCGGAATCCCTATCGGTCCGTTCGGTTCGAAATGAACAGCGTGCGACGAAATGGTGCTGGGCGGCCAGCGGTGCGTCGCGCCCCGAAATGGCATTGATGCGGCGATACGTGCCGAGGCGGGCCGGCTAGCTTTCCCATTCGAAGGAGGAGTTCTCCTCAATCTGTTCGATGGTGGTGAGCCCCAGGAGTACCTTCTTGAGACCGTCGAAGCGGAGGGTCTGGTAGCCGACCTTGCGAGCGGCGCGGACGATGTCCTGCACGCTTTTGCCGTTGGAGATGTGCGCGCGGATCTCCTCGGTGACGAGGACGAGTTCGTGGAAGGCGACGCGGCCGCGGTAGCCGGTGCCGCGGCAGTAGGGGCAGCCCTTGCCGCGGTAGAAGGGGACGTCGGCGAGCCCCTCGTCCTGAAAATACTTTTGCAGGACTTCGCGCGGGGGGTAGTAGGCCTCCTTGCACTTCTCGCAGATGCGGGCGGCGAGGCGCTGGGCGAGGACGCCGATGACGGACGGGGCGACCATGTAGGGAGCGACGCCCATCTCCATGAGGCGGAGGACGGCCTGCGGGGCGGAGTTTGTGTGGAGGGTGGCGAGGACCAGGTGGCCGGTGAGGGCGGCCTCGGTGGCGATCTTGGCCGTCTCCGCGTCGCGGATCTCGCCGACGAGCATGATGTCGGGGTCCTG
>Ga0116170_10003018_pt1 | contig 15911 bp, 13 predicted proteins | sample AD_JPNHW1_MetaG_FD_89797 | JGI IMG/M metagenome (GOLD analysis project Ga0116170, IMG submission 89797) | Active sludge microbial communities of municipal wastewater-treating anaerobic digesters from Japan - AD_JPNHW1_MetaG | ecosystem: Engineered > Bioreactor > Anaerobic > Digestate | place...
AAATAAACCCCAGGCGGTCATTTTTGATATGGACGGAGTGATTGTTGATTCTATGCCGTATCATTTTATCGCCTGGTATGAAGCTTTACGCCCCTGGGGGATCCGGGTTAGTTGTTTTGAGGTTTATGCCCAGGAAGGGGAGCGTTGGGAGATAACTCTAAAAGGGCTGCTTAAGCGCGCTAGAATCAAACCGACACCTAAAGTGTTAAACGCAATCTTTTCTTTACGGCAAAAGATATTTAAGCGTTATTTTAAACGTTTTATTTTTCAGGGAGCTTATGAATTGTTAGCAGATTTAAAAAAGCGGGGGTTTTTGCTGGGGCTGGTTACCGGCAGTCCGCAGGATGAAATTAAGAAAATTTTACCCGCCAAGCTGCTTAGCCTTTTTAGCGCGGTGGTAGCCGGTAACCAGGTTAAAAACGGCAAACCCCATCCGGAACCATACCTGAGGGCGGCCGGACTTTTAGGTTTAGCCCCCGGTGCTTGCCTGGTGATCGAAAATGCGCCTTTTGGTATTACCTCTGCCAAGCAAGCAGGGATGCTCTGCGTTGCTGTTTCCACGAGCCTGCCCAAAGAGTATTTAACCGCCGCGGATCTGGTGGTTGAAAACTTAAATCAGATTACGGAATTAATCCCGCTGTAATTTCATATCTTATTGCTAATCTTAGGTTTTGGCTTTGAAATCATTTGCCTGCGGGCATCAGGTGTGATATCATATTTCTTTAAGATTACCTGTTAATAGGAGGGAATAACCATGGATTGGAAGGTTTTTGTCGCTACGTTTGGAGGGGTATTTTTCGCGGAATTAGCCGATAAAACACAATTAGTCGGTATCGGTATGGCTGCTAAAACCGGTAAACCTTTATCGGTTTGGCTGGGTTCTGTGGGAGCTTACATTATTGTTACGGTGATCTCGGTTTTTCTAGGGGCGCTGATGTCTAAATTCATCCGGCCGGAGATGATCCGCTATATCGGAGCTTCTTTATTTATTTGTATCGGAGCCTTGATGCTGCTGAAGGTGATCTAAATTAAAACTATGTTTCTATCCAGAGAATATTTGTATGATTTAGTAACCGGAAAAATAAGCGGGCCGGGGGCAATGTTTTTAAGAGGATGTCTGTTCATTCTTTCCCTGGTTTATGGTTTGGCTGTGGTTATCTTGTCCGGTTTCTACAGAATTAAGCCGGCGCGGCTGGGCTCTAAAGTAATAAGTGTAGGAAATATTACTTTAGGCGGTACCGGTAAGACTACTTTGGTTGAGTATATCTGCGCTAAATTAATTTCAGCCGGCCATAAAGTTGCGGTGTTAAGCCGGGGTTACAAACGTGTTTCCGGGAAACAAGGCGCCTGCCGGCTGGGTGATGAACCGGCGATGCTGCAGAAGAAACTTCCTCAGGTGGCGGTAGTCGTGGATAAGAACAGGATAAAAGCGGCCAAATCGGCCATGCGCGACCATGGTTCAGATACATTAGTCCTGGATGACGGACTGCAGCAGTGGAAAATACATAAAGATTTAGAAATTGTAACGATTAACGCCGGAGATCCTTTTGGCAACGGTTATTTGCTTCCGGCGGGTTTTTTGCGCGAACCTCTTTGGGCTTTAAAACGCGCCGATATCTTAGTTTTGACTCAAATCTCCCGCGGCCATAACCTGGAGGGTTTAGAGGCTAGACTAAAGCGGATCAACCCCCGGGCATTGATCGTAGAATCAAGGCATGAACCTGTGGGGGTCAGCCGGCTTGATCAGGCGGATGAACTTTTAGATCCGGGATTTCTCAGAAATAAACCGGTTGCGATATTTTCCGGTATCGGTAATTCTGAGGGTTTTGGAAATTGCGTGGAAGAATTAGGGATTAAGGTTGGCAAGTTTTTTAAATTTGCGGATCACTATGATTATACGCAGAGCGATATCCTCTGGATTATGAAGGAGGCCAAGGAAAATAACCTGGAAGCGATTATTACCACGCATAAAGATGCCGTTAAAATCAGGGAGTTGGGGGTTTTAAACACCGGGATTCTGGTTTTAGAGATAAAACTCAACATTATAAAAAATGAAGCAGAATTTAATCGCCGATTACTTAAGCTGTATTCTCTTTAGGGGAGTTACTTTATTTACTTTTTTTCTCCCCTTGAATTTCAGCCTTTTTTTAGGCAGGAGGCTGGGAGATTTAATTTATTTATTTGACCGCAAGCACCGGGCAGTGGCTTATGCCAATATTAAAAAAACGGTGGCGGATAGATCGGATTGCGCGTCCAGCGGCCGGATTACGCGTAAAACTTACCAGGCCTTTGCCCAGAATTTGGTGGAGATTTCTTTTATCCCCCGCATTAATAAAAAATACCTGCAAAAGTATGTGCAGATTGAAAATAAGGATTATATCCGGCAGGCATTCGACCGGGGTAAGGGAGTAATTTTTTTGATTGTGCATGAGGGTAATTGGGAGCTTTCCAACATTATTTGCGCGAATTTAAATTTCCCTTTTGTTTTATTCGTCCGTGATCAGGGGTTCCCCAGGTTAAATGCCCTGCTTAACGCTTACCGGGCTAAACAGGGGGTGAAAATTATTCATAAGGGCGCCGGAGTTAGAGAGTTGATCGAGGTGCTCAAGGATAACCAGTCCATCGGGATGACCGTAGACCAGGGGGGCCGGACAGGAGCGCTGGTTAATTTCTTCGGCCGGGAAGCCTCGATGTCAACCGGGGCGGTGAAACTGGCGTTAAAACATGATTGCGCGATAATTCCCGTTTACTATACCCGGGTTAAAGGACCTTATACTAAAGTAATTTTGGATCAGGTTTTTACAGTGACCCGCACTAATGACCCTCAAAATGATTTGCATCAGAATTTGCAGAGGTTAATTAATATTTATGAAAAGTATCTGCGGCAGTACCCTTATGAATATCTCTGGACCTATAAAATCTATAAATACAGCCGGGAAAGGGAGGTTTTAATCCTGGCTGACGGCAAGACCGGCCATTTGCGCCAAGCAGAAGGAGTGGCGAAGTTAATTAATCAGGACTTAACTGCCCGGGGGATGAAAACCCATTTGTCCATCCAGGAAGTAAAATTCCGCGGGTTTTTCTCCAGAGTTTTATTAAATTGGTTAGCCGGCTCAAGCGGCAAATATCCGGGTAAGGGGCAAGGTATGCGTTTTTTGCGCGGCAGTCTAACCGCGGATAGCTGGCAGAGTTTAATGAACAGCCGGCCGGATATTATTATTTCCGCAGGAGGCTCGCTTAGCTCGGTAAATTATCTTTTGGCTCGTGAAAATCAGGCTAAATCCGTGGTGCTGATGCGGCCGCAAGCTTTGAATTTGAATAAATTCGATTTAGTAATTATTCCCGCTCACGATCTAAAAGACCGCAGCCGCCTGGTTAAGCAAAAAAATAATGTGGTGGTTACCGAAGGGGCGCTTAATTTAATTGATGCGGAGTATTTGGGCCAAAAGTCCAGGAGGCTTGAACAATCCGGGCTCTTGACGGGAAAGTTGTTTAATCCTTGCCTCGGGGTATTAATCGGCGGCGACAGCAAGAAGTTTTGCTTAAGCCCTAAATTTATCCTGGAGTTATGCAAAGAGATCAAAAGATCCGCCGAAAAGCTAAACGCGGACATCTTAATTACCACCTCCCGGCGCACCAATGCGGCAGTCGAGCAAGTGATTAAAAACGAATTTGCCGATTTTGCGCGCTGTAAGCTTTTAGTGATTGCCAGCTCAAACAATAATCCGGATGTGGTGGGAGGGATCCTGGGGTTAAGTAATTTGATCATTAGCTCTCCGGAGAGCATTTCGATGATCTCTGAGTCTGCCTGCGCTAAAAAATACGTGGTGGTTTTTGATTGCCATCATCTCAGCTCTAAACATAAACGTTTCCTTAAAAACTATCAGGCGGCCGGGTATATATATTTAAAACAGATCAATGAGTTGGCTGTTTGTATTAACCAGTTGTTAACCGATAATCCGCCGGTTAGTTCACCGTTGGACAATTTAAAAGTTATAGAAGGGTTAAGAACGATACTATGAAGATACTGCAGATATTACCGGAACTTAATGTGGGCGGCGTGGAAACCGGCACTTTGGATCTCTCAAAATACCTGGTGCGTCTGGGGCATAAATCGGTCGTGGTTTCAGCCGGAGGAGCTTTGGTTAAAGATCTGGAAGCCGCCGGAGCAAAACACTACAGTCTGGCGGTAAATAAAAAATCGATTATTTCAATGTATAAAATGATCCCGAAATTAGCGGAGATAATCAAACAAGAAGAAATCGAAATTGTGCACGCCCGTTCCAGGGTGCCGGCCTGGATTGCTTATTTTGCCTGCCGCCGGACTAAAGCCATTCTGATCACTACCTGTCACGGTTATTATAAAAAACATTTTTTCAGCCTGGTAATGGGGTGGGCTAAAAGAGTGATTGTTTTGAGTAATGTGATCGCCAGACATATGATTGAAGATTTTTCTGTGCCGCATGAACGGATCAAACTGGTGCCGCGCAGCGTGGATTTAGAAAAATTTAAATACCATGACCCGGCCGCTAAAAGAAAAGAAGATTTTAATATCGGCATTATCGGCAGGATTACTCCTTTAAAAGGACATCTGTATTTTATTAAGGCGATGGCGCGGATCGCCAGATTAGTCCCGCGTTTAAAGATCTGGATTGTCGGGGATGCGCCTGCTTCCAAGGATGCGTATAAAGAAGAACTGCAAATTTTAGTGCGCCGGTTGGGGCTGTGGCACTGCACGGAGTTTTTGGGTACACAGCGGGATATTCCCGGAATACTGGAGCATTTGGATCTAGTGGTTTTGGCTACTACCACTCATGAGGCTTTCGGCCGGGTGGTGGTAGAGGCGCAGGCCTGCGGCGTTCCGGTTGTGGCGACTAAAGTCGGAGGGGTGATCGATATTATCGAAGACGGCAAAAACGGGCTTTTAGTGCCTCCGGCGGATGCCAAAAGCATGGCGGAGGCGGCGATGCGTATCTACAAAGACGCGCAATTTGCCAAGGAGCTGGCTGAAAATGCTTACGCTAAAGTTAAAGAAAAATATAATGTGGAGTTGATGGTTAAAAATACTTTGGAGGTTTACCGCGAGGCCTTAAATAATTTTAAGATCTTGATCATCAAACTTAGTTCGCTGGGTGATGTGATCCTTTCTACGGCTGCGCTGCGGGCCATCCGGCAAAAGTTTCCGCAAGACAATTATAAGATCAGTTTTCTGGTCGGTGAAGAATCCAAAGATATCCTCTTAAGGTGCCCGCAGATTGATGAATTGCTGGTCTGTGACCTAAAAAATAAAGATAAAGGGGCCAAAGGATTATGGGGAATAGGCCGGGTGCTTAGAAAAAAGAATTTTGACCTGGTCATTGATCTGCAGAACAGCCGCTCCAGCCATATCCTGGCTTATTTAAGCGGCTCTCTTAACCGCTACGGGTATAATAATAAAAAGTTTTCTTTTCTGCTGAATCACTCCATTCTCGACCAGCATCCGCAGATCGATCCGGTAACGCATCAATTTAGGATATTAAAGATGCTGGGAATCGACCTTTTGAACAATTCTTTGGAGCTTTGGCCGTCAGCTGAAGACCAAAAAACGGTAGATGAACTTTTTAACGCTCAATGGTTAAGCCAGGCGCAGAAAGTAGTGGGAATTAATATCAGCGCTTCCAAAAGATGGAATACTAAGCTGTGGCCGATGGAATATTTGATCGTTTTGTGCGAAGAATTGGGGTTAAAAGATATCCGAGTAGTTATTACCGGTACGCAGGAGGATCAGGCGCTGGCCAATATGTTGATCAATTCTTTAAAAAACACCAAAGTGATCAATGCCTGCGGAAAGACTAATATTAATGAGCTGGCGGTATTGATTAAAAAATGCCAGGTTTTTATTTCCGCGGATTCTTCGCCTTTACATATCGCCTCGGCGGTCGGCACACCCTTTATCGCTTTGTTCGGCCCGACGGATAGCCGCCGGCACCTGCCGCCCGGCAAGAATTATATCGTGCTGAATAAACATTTGCCTTGCAGCCCCTGCTATAAAAGCAAGTGCCGCACTAAGCGTTGCATGGTGCAGATTAGCCCGGCGGAAGTATTTGAAGCGGTAATGAAGTTATTAAAATAAGTCCGGCGCTGGCTTGATATTAAATATTTGAAGCGGCGGGGTTAAAAATGAATGCAGCATAAGGAGAAGATCAGGGGTGAATATACTTTTTATCGCCAATCATCTTAACGTCGGAGGGATTTCCAGCTACCTGTTGACTTTAGCCTCAGGGTTAAAACAAAAAGGCCACCGGGTTTATCTGGTTTCCAGCGGCGGAGAATTAGAAGATAAATTTATACGGGCCGGAATCATACTTTTAAAAGCGCCCTTAAACACCAAGAGTGAGATCAGCCCAAAAATATTTTTTAGTTTTTGGAAATTAAAAAAGATTATCCGGGATTTAAAGATTGATTTAATTCATTCGCATAGCCGCACCACGCAGGTTTTAGGTGAGTTATTGGGCAGGGTTTCGGCCAAACCGCATATTTTTACCTGCCATGGTTTTTTTAAGTCCAGATTATCGCGCCGGTTTTTTGGCGGCTGGGGGCAGAAAGTAATTGCGATCAGTCTGCAGGTAAAAGAACATCTGGTGGTTGATTTCAAACTTGATGAAAAACTAATCAGCATTATCCATAACGGTATTGATACTAAAAATTTCGGCGATTTTTCAAACCGGGATAATTTGCGCCGGCAATTGTCAGAGGGGGCGGATTTTTTAGTCGGGATTATCGCCCGGCTGTCCGATGTTAAAGGGCATACTTATCTTATTGCTGCCATGCAGGAAGTAATAAAAAATTTTCCGAAAACCAAGTTATTAATTATCGGCCAGGGAAAGACCCGGGAGGTTTTAATTAAAGAAACCCGGGATTTGGGCTTGGAGAGCAGTATTGTGTTTATCCCGGAGGCTAAAGATACTAAAGTTCTGCTGGCCGCCATGGATATTTTTGTGATGCCTTCATTACAGGAAGGGCTGGGGCTGGCTTTGATGGAGGCGATGGCGCAGGGTTTGGCGGTAGTAGGCTCAGAGGTAGGCGGAATTAAAACATTAATTGAAGATAAAGTTAACGGTTTATTAGTTCCTCCGGCCAACGCGCCGGCTTTAGCTGAAGCGATGATTGTTTTACTGAAATCTCCTCAATTACGCAGGAGCCTGGGGCTGCGGGCCCGGGAATTCATCGCTGCTAATTTTTCTCAGGAAGAAATGGTTGATAAAACAGAAATTGTTTATCAGCAGGTTTTAGCAGGCCCCCGGAACTGATTGGTATTGCTCCGGTGTCCTCCAGACAGATAGGAATATCGATGAGTCAAAATCTAAAAGCTAAACGCATCCTGGTTTTTAATGTTAATTGGCTGGGGGATGTTTTATTTTCAACGGCTACCATTAGAAACATCCGCAGGAATTACCCGGACAGTTTTCTGGCCTGCGTAATCCCCAGCCGGTGTTATCCGATATTAAAAGGCAATCCGTATTTAGATGAAGTGATTATTTTCGACGAAAAAGACCGGCACCGGGGGATGTTGGAGAAACTCCATTTTGTCAGTCTGCTTAAAAAACGAAAATTCGACACGGTATTTTTGCTGCATCGGTCTTTTAGCCGCGCGTTGATCTGCCGGCTGGCCGGGATTAAACAGAGGATCGGCCACTATACCAGAAAACGCGGATTCCTTTTGACTAAAAAGATCATTCCTCCCGCAAGAGATTCCCTGCACCGCATTGATTATTATCTGGATGTGATCGAAAAATCCGGGCTGCGGGTAGAAGACAGGTATTTAGATTTTTACTTTACTCCTGCCGATCAGGAAGAGGTGGATAATTTCTTCAAAAAGAATTTAATCCTGCCGCAGGATTTTGTGGTGGCGATCAATCCCGGAGGCAATTGGATGCCTAAGCGCTGGCCGCCGGATTACTGGGCGCGTTTAGCGGATAAATTGATCAGCCTTACCGGTGTCAAGGTAATTATTACCGGCAGTATTTCCGATTTACTGCTGGCCGGTAAAATTAAAGAAGCGATGCGCCAAGTGCCGTTAATTGCCTGCGGGGTTTTTAATATTAAACAGTTAGGGGCCCTGTCCAAAAAAGTAGATTTGTTTATTACTGCCGACACCGGCCCATTGCATATTGCCAATGCCGTGGGAGCTAAAAAAATAATTGCTCTTTTCGGGCCGACCGCCCAAAACGTTACCGGGCCATATCCGCCTGTAAATGTGGTGGTTTTACAAAAGTCTGCCGGCTGCCGCATACCCTGTTATAAAGTTCAGTGTCCGGATAACCGTTGTATGCAGGCAATTACCCCGGATGATGTTTTAGCGCAAGTAAAAGAAATCCTTAAAAAATGAAGATCCTTTTTATTACTTTAAGCAATATCGGTGATTGTATTTTGACCCTGCCGGTCTTAGATGCCCTGCGGAAAAAATACCCGGAGGCGCAAATCAGCTGCCTGGTACCGGCGCGGCCCCGGGAAATTTTTGCTAATAATCCGGGCATTTGCGAGGTAATTGTTTTTGATAAGCAAGCCAGTTTAGGCCAAAAAATAAAATTGTTCCAGGCTTTAAGTAAAAATAATTTTGACCTGGTGGTGGATTTACGTAACAGCTTATTTGGGGCTTTCCTGCCGGTTAGGAAACGCAGCCTGCTTTTTCCGTTTTTACGCCGGATTCCCGCCGGAATCAAGCATATGAAGGACAAGCATCTTTTTTGGGCTAATCTTTGGGATGATCACCGGGATAATCCCCAAACCCGGTCATTGAACATTTCCCGCCAGGATGCCGATTATGTTGACCGGGTTTTAAATCAGCACAATTTGCAGGATACTTTTAAATTGATCGTAGTAGCTCCGGGTGCCCGAAGTCATACTAAATGCTGGGATAAACAATATTTCAGTCAACTTTGCCGCCGGTTAGTTAATGATGGCTATCGGATAATCCTGGTCGGTGATCAGTTTGACCAGCCGGTATGCGATTATCTGGCGCAGGATAACCAAGGAGATGCAAGAATTATTAATCTTTGCGCTAAAACTAATTTCGCCCAATTGGGGTATTTACTTAAAAAAGCGCTGGTTTTAATTACTAATGATAGCGCGGTTATGCATTTAGCCAGTTATTTGAATGTGCCGGTCGTTGCTGTTTTCGGGCCGACGGATGAAAATAAATACGGCCCCTGGTCGCAAAATTGCCGGGTGGTTAAAAAAGATATTTTCTGCCGGCCTTGCGCAAAAGCGCAATGCCGTTTTGGCAGTTTAGCCTGCTTGATTTCCATTAAACCGGAGGATGTTTTAAAACAGGTAAAACTTATCCTGGAAAATAAAAGCCAGGGGCATCTTTTAAATAATCCAGGCCGCAAAAATGAAAATTTCGCTTTTAAAAGAATCCTGGTGAGCCGTACCGACCGTTTAGGGGACGTGCTTTTATCTACCCCGGTCATTAAGGCCTTAAGGAGAGAATTCCCTCAAAGTTATATCTCGATGCTGGTTTCTCCTTATACCAAAGAAGTCCTGGAGGGTAATCCGGATTTAGATGAGATAATCACTTTGGATAAAAACCAAGGCTGGCTGGCCGGGTTTAAGTTTGCCGATTTTTTAAGAAAAAAGAAATTTGATTTAGCGATAGTATTGCATCCGACTACCCGGGTGCATTTATTAATTTTTCTAGCCCGGATTCCTAAACGTTTAGGTTATGACCGTAAGCTCGGCTTTCTGCTTACCGACAGACTAAAGCATGCCAAACAACTCGGAGAGAAGCATGAATCAGAATATGCTTTGGATTTAGTAAGATATTTAGGCATTGATCCTATCGATAAAAACTTGTGCATGCCGATAAGAACAGAATCTGAAAAATGGGTGGAGGATTTGTTCAGCCGGGCTGAAATTAAGCCCCAGGATAAATTGTTGGTAATTCATCCGGCAGCCAGTTGTCCTTCCAGGATTTGGCCGGGGGAGAGGTTTGCCGAAGTCGCCGATTGCCTTGCCCGGCAGTACGGTTTTAAAGTAATAATCGTTTCTTCCCCCGGGGATGTCCAAAAGGCGAAGGCAGTGGCAGGAAATATGCATGTTCCAGTATTGAACCTGGCCGGTGAGACCAATATCAGCCAATTAGCCAGTTTATTAAGAAGAAGTCACTTATTTATTTCTACGGATTCCGGTCCGATGCATGTGGCTACAACTTTTGGCGTGCCGGTAATTACAATCTTCGGGCGTAATCAGGCCGGATTAAGCCCGCAGCGTTGGGGCCCGCTGGGTGAAAAAAAACGGATTTTGCATAAAACTGTAGGTTGCACTGTTTGCCTGGCGCATAATTGCCGGAAAGATTTTGCCTGTCTTAAGGCTACGACAGTTGCAGATGTACTCAACGCAGCCAGGGAGCTTTTACTCTAATCTAGCCGCGCCTGTTGGCTTACGTTTACCGGGACTGCGCTGGATAAAAGCTTAAAGGTGCTTGATTTAGCTTTAAAATATGCTACAATTATTCCCTATGATTAATTTAAAGAAAATAAAAAGATATTCGATTAAAAAACGTTTAAGTAAGGTCAAACAAGGGGATTTTGCGACTAAACCCGTTAAATCCAGAAGTTTTTGCTCTTTTTTGGATTCCTTACCTGATATTTTAAAGGCCCAAGATTTACGCCGGATTTCTTCCGATATTGTTTCGGCGCATAAGAAGAAAAAAGGGGTGATTTTGATGGCCGGGGCCCATGTGATCAAGTGCGGGCTTAATCCGGTATTAATCGAGCTTTTGGAAAAAAAAGTAATTACCTGTATCTGCCTCAATGGCGCCGGGATTATTCATGATTTTGAAATTGCTTTTCAAGGGCAAACCTCTGAAGATGTAGGCGTTAATCTGAAAGACGGTAAATTCGGAATGGGAATCGAGACCGCGGATTTTATAAATTCCGCGGTTAAGGATGGGGTGGGGGTGGGTTTTGGTTTAGGTTATGCCGTGGCTAACCGGATGGCTACAGCGGAATTGAAACATAAAAATTTAAGCCTGATTTATAATGCTTACCTACATAAGGTGCCGGTCTGTGTTTTTGTGGGGATCGGCACGGATATTATCCATCAGCATCCTTCCTTCGACGCTGCTGCAACGGGCCAAGGCGCATTACGGGATTTCCATATTTTGGTAGAAAATATCCGTTCGATTAATCAGGGAGGGGTGGTTTTAAATTTTGGTTCGGCGGTATTATTGCCGGAAGTGTTTTTAAAGGCGTTGAATCTGGCCCGTAATTTAGGAAATAAAGTTAAAAATTTTACTTCCGCAAATTTTGATATGATCTATCAGTATCGCGCAGCGCAAAATGTGGTCAGCCGGCCCACCTCTTCAGGAGGGCAAGGTTATTATATTATCGGCCATCATGAGATCATGCTGCCGCTTTTAGCGCAGAGCGTAATTGAGAAGATATGATCTTGCCTGTTTTATCTTTAGAGATAAGCGTGGAATAAAATTAGTAAATTAGCAGAAGGCGCAAGATGAAAAACCTGAAAAAAATAATCAAAAAATTCAATCAGGCAAAGATCCTGGTGGTCGGCGATCTGATTCTCGACCAGCATATTTGGGGTGATGTTGAAAGAATTTCTCCGGAAGCGCCGGTGCCGATCGTTTGGGCCAAAAGAAGGACGTATGTGCCCGGGGGAGCGGCTAATGTGGCTTATAATATCAGCGCTTTAGGGGCGCAGGTCTGCCTATGCGGGGTATTGGGCGATCGTCAAGATCCTGCTACGGAAAAATTTCAGTCTGAAGCTAAAAAACTGAGTATTGATACTAAAGGTGTATTTTTCGAAGCAGGCCGCAAGACAACTCTTAAGACCAGGATTATTGCCGGCCATCAGCAGGTGGTAAGAGTGGATTGGGAAGATGTGCATAATATTTCCCCGGTTATCAAGAGAAGAATCTTTAAATTTATCGGCGATAATATAAAAAAATTTGATGCAGTGATTATTGAAGATTACGGCAAAGGGCTTCTTGATCGTGAATTAACCGCAGCTATTATCAAGCAGGCCAAATACCATAAGAAGATAGTCACGGTTGATCCGAAAGAGAATAATTTTGATTGTTATCAGCATGCTACCTGTATTACCCCTAACCGGAAAGAAGCTCAGAATGCTATCCGGTTCCTGAAGATGAACGACCGGGGCAATCAGTTTAAAATTTATAAAGAGACTTTGTATATGGATAACGATATTATCAAAGCAGGAGAGGCAATCTTGGAATATTTGCATTTAGAAAGCCTGCTCATCACCCTTGGTGAAAATGGAATGTGGCTTTTTGAGCAAGGGAAAAATAAGTGTATTCCTACCGTGGCGCAAAAGGTTTTTGATGTGTCGGGGGCCGGGGATACGGTAATCAGTTGTTTTACTCTTGCTCTTTGCGCGAAGGCTTCGAAATTTGAGGCAGCCAGTATCGCTAATTATGCCGCCGGAATCGTGGTAGGCAAATTGGGTACGGCGGTCACCAATGTGAAAGAACTTTTAGAGAGGATTAAATAGCATGGATGTTATCGGGGTTATTCCGGCCAGGTATTCATCGACCAGATTCGCCGGCAAGGTTTTAGCCGATATTTGCGGCAAGCCTATGTTACAGCATGTTTGGGAGAGGGCTAAACAATCCCGCATGCTGGATGATTTGATCATTGCTTGCGATAACGAGATCATTCTTAAAGCGGCGGAAGGATTTGGCGCCCAAGCCGTAATGACCTCTAAATCCCATACCTGCGGTACGGACCGGATCAGCGAGGTGGTTAATCCTTTAGATGTAAAAGTAATTATTAATATTCAGGCAGATGAGCCTTTGATCCATCCGATGATGATTGATTCCGTTGCCCGGGCATTGTTGGAAGATAAAATGCTGAATATGGCGACATTGATGAAAAAGATCGATGATGTCTTGGAATTGCTTGATCCGAACGTGGTAAAAGTCGTCGTAGATAAGAACAATTTTGCTTTGTATTTTTCGCGCGCCCCGATCCCATATCTGGCGCCAAATGCCGAGATTGATCAGGTGACTTATTATAAGCATATCGGTCTTTATGGTTATACTAAAGATTTTCTCTTTACTTATAAAAATCTTCCCGTTTCGAATTTGGAAAAAACGGAGAAATTAGAACAGCTGCGCGTTTTGGCGGAAGGTTTTAGAATTAAAGTAATCCAGACGCAGTTTGATACTGTCGGCGTGGATACTCCCGGGGATTTAGAGAAAGTTTTGTGGCGTTTAAAAAAGGGGACAACTGATGCATCAAGTTAATGTCGGTAAGATAAAATTTGGCGATGGCCATTCGCTGGTGTTGATCGCCGGGCCTTGCGCAATCGAGTCGGAAAGTTCTTGCCTGGAGGCGGCGGGCAAGTTAAAAAATATCGCCGCGCGTTTAGAAGTGCCGTTTATATTTAAATCCAGCTTTGATAAGGCCAACCGGCTTTCCGTAGGCTCTTACCGCGGGCCGGGGATAAAGAAAGGCCTGGAAATTTTAAAGAAGGTTAAAACTAAATTTAAGCTTCCGATTTTAAGCGATGTGCATTGTGTAAAAGATGTTTTGCCGGCTGCGCAAGTACTGGATATTATTCAGATCCCGGCATTTTTATGCCGCCAGACGGATCTGATTTTGGCTGCCGCCAGGACGGGTAAAGTCGTAAATATTAAAAAAGGCCAGTTCCTTGCCCCCTGGGATATGCTGCCGATAATTAAAAAGGTAGAAAGCGCCGGCAACAAGCAAATTCTCATTACTGAACGCGGAGCAAGCTTCGGGTATAACAATTTAGTTACGGATTTCAGGAGCTTGGCGATTATGCGTAATTTCGGGTATCCGGTAATTTATGACGCTACGCACAGCGTGCAGCTTCCCGGAGGCCAGGGGGGATGTTCGGGAGGGCAGACAGAGTTTGTCGGCGGATTATCCCGGGCTGCGGTGGCTTTTGGCTGCGACGGTTTATTTTTAGAGGTGCATGCTAATCCTAAAATCGCTCTTTGTGACGGAGCCAATATGATTAACTTTAAAGAATTGGAAGATCTCTTAAAACAAGTTAAAAAGATCAGGCAGGCGCTATGAATATCAATGTGATCAAGCGGGCAAAAGAGGTTTTGGAAATCGAGGCGCAGGCGGTACGGTTATTAAAGGGGCGTCTGGGCAAAGGTTTTATTAAAGCCGTAGAGATGGTCTCAAAGAGTAAAGGCAGGGTGGTCGTCAGCGGAATGGGGAAGACCGGAATTATCGCGCAAAAGTTTTCCGCTACTCTTGCTTCTACGGGGACGCCAAGTTTATTTCTGCATACCGCCGAAGCCATTCACGGTGATTTAGGTAAAGTTACCAGCGAAGATGTTGTGATCATTCTTTCTAATAGCGGCTCGACAGCCGAGATGAAGCAGCTTTTACCGATACTTAAGAAGATCGGCGCGCCGATCATTTCGCTTACCGGAAATCTTAAATCGGTATTGGCTAAGTACAGCGATGTCGTTTTGGATGTTTCCGTTAAAAAAGAGGCCTGTCCATTAGGCTTGGCTCCTACGGCTTCGACTACCGCAACTTTAGCTATGGCGGATGCTTTAGCAGTATGTTTGCTGGAGCGCAAAGGTTTTAAGGAGAAAGATTTTGCTTTTTTCCATCCCGGAGGGGCTTTAGGCCGGCGGCTGCTTTTAAATGTTCAGGATATCATGCGCCAGGGACAAGCTAACGCGATTGTCCGCGAAGATAAATTGGTGGCGGAAGTTTTACTCGCGATCACCCGCGCCCGGACAGGTTCGGCGATTATCGTGGATAAAAACGGAAAATTAAAAGGCATTTTTACCGATGGAGATCTGCGCCGGCATTTGGCCAGTGATAAATATTTAACTAATCGTCCGGTTAAAGAAGTAATGACTAAGAACCCAACGGTGGTTAAAAAAGATATGCTGGCCGCCGAGGCGATGCGGATATTGCAAGCCAGAAAAATTGACGAAGTTCCGGTGGTAGATAAATTTAATCACCCGATAGGTTTGCTAGATGTGCAGGATCTGCTGAAGGCCGGATTAATTTAAAATTTAACTTTAAAAAAATGATGACCGAAGAATTAAATGCGCGTTTAAGAAAGATTAAACTGCTCCTCTTGGATGTAGACGGAGTTTTGACTGACGGCAGGATCATTTATGATTCGCGCCTGCGGGATTCTAAATTTTTTGATGTGCATGACGGGCTGGGTGTTTTTTGTTTGCATAGAGCCGGGATTAATACGATTATTGTTACTGCCAAGAGTTCAAGATCGATTAAACCCCGGGCCAAAGATATGAAGGTGGTTGATGTCTTCGCCGGTATTTTTCCCAAGACCAAGGTTTTAGACAAAATTATTAAGAAATACAATATTCATCCGGATGAAATTTGTTTTGTCGGGGATGATTTGGTGGATTTGTCTTTGATGCGTAAGATTGGTCTGCCGATCGCGGTGGCGAACGCCTGCCGGGAGATAAAAGAATCTGCCGCTTACGTTACCCAGGCTTACGGCGGACGGGGAGCAGTCAGGGAGGTTGCAGAATTAATTCTTAAATCGCAAGATAAGTGGAAAGATATTTTAAGTTTTTATGGCGCATAAAAAATTAATTTTAGTTTTCGCGTTCCTATTGCTTACCTGCGCTAATTTGCCAGCCGTGGAAGTTAAAGAAAAGATTGATCCGGCAGCTAAAACTGCCAAGGGGTCTGGTCAGCAGATCGAAGATTTTTCCCTTTCCGGATTCGGGGAGAAAGGGAAAAAAACCTGGGATCTGTCGGGAAAGTCGGCGGATATTCTAAACGAGGTGGTTAAGCTTAAGAAAGTAGTAGGCAACAATTATTCCGGCAAGGAGGCTGTTAATTTAACCGCGGATAACGGTGATTTTGACAAGAAAAGCGGTATTGTGCATTTGCAGGATAATGTCGTGATTACGACTG
>Ga0116170_10003020_pt1 | contig 15908 bp, 16 predicted proteins | sample AD_JPNHW1_MetaG_FD_89797 | JGI IMG/M metagenome (GOLD analysis project Ga0116170, IMG submission 89797) | Active sludge microbial communities of municipal wastewater-treating anaerobic digesters from Japan - AD_JPNHW1_MetaG | ecosystem: Engineered > Bioreactor > Anaerobic > Digestate | place...
GCTTGTCAGCCGTTCTCCTCAGCATAATATTACAGATTAAAAAAATCCTCGGATAATTACTTTATCCGAGGATTTTTTTAACTATTTTTCTTCAAAGCTTCTGCAAGCTGTGCGGGGCATGAGGTTTGCTTATACCCGCATTTTATATCTTTAAGGCGTTCAATTACATCTTCGACTTTCATGCCTTTTACAAGCTCTGCAATACCTTTTCCGTTACCACTGCATCCTCCGATAAATTCAACGTCCTTTACAATTCCGTCTTCTACTTCAATGTTAATTCGGCTTGCGCATACGCCGGATGGCTTATAGTTTATAACCATAAAAATCTCCTTAAATTCTTGCCACTCCTGATTTTCTTGCAGCCTCCGCAACAGCTTCAGCAACAGCAAGAGGCACACTTCTGTCGAACGGATCGGGGAGAATGTTATCTCTTGAAAGCTTTTCATCAGGAACGCTTTCGGCAATTGCCATAGCAGCGGCAAGCTTCATTTCTTCATTTATATCTTTTGCACGGACAGCGAGGGCACCCTTGAACACTCCCGGGAAAGCAACAACATTATTTATCTGGTTAGGAAAGTCGCTTCTTCCTGTTCCTACTATAAACGCGCCGGCTTCAAGAGCCTTGTCAGGCATAATTTCGGGCTTTGGATTAGCCATTGCAAAAATAATCGGCTTGTTTGCCATTGACTTTATCATTTCTTCTGAAACGAGATCGGGCTTTGAAACCCCGATAAATGCATCGGCATTTTTCATTGCGTCGGAAAGTCCGCCTTTTATGTGATTTTTATTTGTAAGACGTGCCATTTCATAATGTGAAGGGTTTTTAAATTCATCTCCGTCACAGATTATCCCGGCAACATCAACCATAATAATATTCCCGATATTAAGCGAAATAAACTGCTTTGCTATTGCAACTCCTGCGGCACCTGCACCGTTTATTACAAGCGTCATATCCTCGATTTTCTTTCCGCATACCTTTGAAGCGTTTATCATTGCGGCACTTGCGACAATTGCCGTTCCGTGCTGGTCGTCGTGGAATACTGGAATATCCACCTTTTCTTTAAGTCTTTTTTCTATTTCAAAACAGCGGGGAGCTGAAATGTCCTCAAGATTTATTCCGCCGAAACTATAAGAAATAAGCTCAATTGTTTTTACAATTTCATCGGTATCCTTTGAATTAACACATATCGGGAAAGCGTCAACATCAGCGAACTCCTTAAAAAGCGCACATTTGCCTTCCATTACCGGCATTGAAGCGCGCGGACCTATATCACCGAGTCCTAATACTGCCGTTCCGTCGGTAATAACAGCTACAAGATTAGCGCGGCGTGTCAGGTCGTATGAAAGCTCAGGATTTTTTTCAATTTCAAGGCAAGGCTGAGCAACACCCGGAGTATAGGCATTTGAAAGCTCCTCACGGCTGTTAATGGGAGTGCGTGATACAACTTCAATTTTACCTTTCCATTCATAATGTTTTTTTAAAGCCGACTGCATAATGTCCATATATTCAACATCCTTTTCCGCAATATTATAGGGGACATTCTTATGCCCCCTTTGTTTTATTATTTAGCCTTATTCTGGCTTGTTAGCTTAAATATTTTATCGAGATTTTCTTTATCGGTGACATTGCTTCCGATAAATGTAGGCTTGACGTTATATAATCCGTGGAAATCCGAGCCGCCGGTAACAATAAGATTATATTTTGCCGCAATTTCGAGAATTTTTTTCTTTTGTTCATCATCGGCGGAATAATGGTAAGCCTCAACACCGTCAAGCTTCCCTTTTGAAGCAAGCTCCTCAAGCAGCTCAAAACTGTTGTAATAAGCTGGGTGAGCCATAACGGCAATACCTCTTGCCGAATGAATAAGGTCAAGAACAAAGTTTACATCAGGGTATTCGCGTTCAACAATACAGGAACCGTGTTCAAGATCAAAAAGCTCGTCATTGAGTTTCCCGTAAAAATGCGTGCTGTATCCGTAATCGATTAGCGCGTGCATAATATGCTGCTTAAATATACTTTTGCTCCCCGTAGCGTATTTTGTGACACATTCGGGAGTAATAGGGTAAAGCTTCATGACATTCTCGACCATTTCTTTGGCACATGCTTTTCTTATTTCGCAGGCTTTAAGGCAGATTCCTTCAAGTCTGTCCGGCTTCTGAGGTGCATAACAGAGAATATGTACTTTTCGTTCTCTTTCTTTGTCCCATGCCGAAAGCTCAACTCCGAGAAGAATGCGGACTCCGTAACGCTCGCCCAGAACGGCAGCTCTTGAAAATGAGGCAAGAGTATCATGATCAGTTATGGAAATAATGTCTATTCCCGTACGTTTAGCCTGAATGATGATATCCTCAATCCCTAAAGAACCGTCGGAAAGTTTGGTGTGGCAATGCAAATCACCTGTCATAGGAAAACCCTCCTTATATAACGGACAGGTTTGAATCCCTGCCACAATAATTACCCGGAAGAAAAACGAAAAAAGTCGAAAAATCAAGATAATAAAAATTAATATTAAAATTATATCACATTTGCATAAAAAAAGCAATACAAAGTCAAGTAAAATCTACTTAAAATATTTGTCAATAAACCATATGTCTGACAATTCAAACGTTTTATTGTTAAGATAAGATAAAATTCCGGCATCGGTTACAAATTTAAATGTCAGCTTATACGAACAAAGTGCCTGTGTTTTTATAGAGTATTCTCTATTTATTTTATTAATCCCATACTTACCGTCGCCTAGAACAGGACAGCCGAGATATGCCATATGCGCACGTATCTGATGCGTTCTTCCGGTAATCAAATCTACATCAACAAGTGCAAGATTATTTTTCTTTTTTATTATCTTGTATTTTGTAATGATTGTTTTATTGTCGGGAGTTTTTTTGTCCGAAACAAATACCTGATTTTTCGTTTCGTCTTTATATAGATATGCCGTTGCGGTATCCTCATCCTTCGGCGGATATCCCGCAGTTACGCACAAATATCTTTTTTCAAGTTCTCTGTCCTTGATTTTCTGATTTAATATTCTTAAAGCTTCGGCATTTTTAGCGGCAATGATTATTCCGCAGGTGTTTCTGTCAAGACGGTTGCAAAGCGAGGGAACAAAAGACTTCTCCTCATCGGGCTTATATTCGCCCTTGTCATAAAGATAATGCTTTATGCGGTTTATAAGGGTATCAACAGTATTTTCATCGTCCTCATGAACAACAAGTCCTGATTTTTTATCTATGAGAATTATATTTTCATCTTCATATATAATATTAATATTAGCGGGAGCCGAAAGAAATTCGTTTTCAGAAAAATCATCAAAAAATTCATCGTTTATATAAAGCTGAACATTATCCCCCTCAGACAGGCGGGTGGAAATTTCACACTTTTTTCCGTTCAGCTTAATTCGCTTCGTTCTAAGATATTTGTATAAAAGACTTTGGGGGAGCCGCTTTACAGCTTTCACGAGAAATTTGTCCATTCGCTGTCCGCTGTCGTTCTTATTTATGATGAATTCTTTCATAATAGACCGCCTTTAACATTTGATATAATATACTTAAAATATTATAGCATAATTTATCAAAAATTACATCTTTTCAAATTAAAAATTATGATGTATAATAGAACATATGTACCGACGACGCAAAGGAGATGTTTATTTTGGCATCAAATGATAATCTTCATCAGGGACACAGACAGCGGCTTAAAGAAAGATTTGTGAAAAACGGATTTGACAGCTTTCAGCCGCATGAAATACTTGAGCTTCTTTTGTTTTATACACGACCGAGGATTGATACAAACGTGATTGCACACGAACTTATAAATAAATTCGGAAGCATTTCCAAGGTATTTGATGCCGAAATTGAAGATATTGCCGAAGTAAACGGTGTCGGCGAAAACAGTGCCGTTCTTATAAAAATGATTCCTCAGCTTTCAAAGGTATATGGCTGTAACCTTATTGAAAACGACCAGCTTGATACTTCGCGGAAGGTATGCCGTTATTTTTACAATCTTTTTTTGGGAGTGAAAACCGAACAGCTTAAAATAGCCTGCCTTGACGATAATCTTCATGTTGTCGCTTCGGGAATGGTGCTTGAGGGCGGATTAAGCTCAATGCCTATAAACGTGCGGAAAATAGTTGAATTTACATACCGCTCAAAATGTGAAATGGTTATTCTTGCTCACAATCATCCGAATGGGGTCGCCGTTGCTTCTGACGATGACGTCAAAGCTACAATGAAGATTTACCCGGTTTTGAAAAGTGTGGGAATACGTCTTCTTGACCATATAATAGTAAATCCGCAGACGGCGTCGTCAATGTATGACGCAGGATATTTTTCAACATTCTGAGGAGGAAATAATGGATAGATTTCAGCTTGTTTCAGATTATAAACCGGCGGGGGACCAGCCCAAAGCAATAGACCAGCTTGTAAACGGTCTCAATTCAGGCATGAAAGAACAGACTCTTTTAGGCGTAACAGGTTCCGGTAAGACTTTTACAATGGCAAATGTCATTGAAAGGGTGAACAGACCGACTCTTGTTCTTGCACATAATAAAATTCTTGCGGCACAGCTTTGCAGTGAATTCAAGGAATTTTTCCCGAACAATGCGGTTGAATATTTTGTTTCCTATTACGATTATTATCAGCCTGAGGCTTACATTCCCTCGACCGACAGTTATATTGAAAAAGACAGCGCAATAAATGACGAAATCGACAAGCTCCGTCATTCGGCAACCTGTGCGCTTGCGGAACGTCGTGACGTTATTATAGTTGCGAGTGTTTCCTGCATATATTCTCTCGGTAGTCCTGAGGATTACCGTCATATGGTTATATCGCTCAGAAAAGGTATGGAGAAATCAAGAGAAGAGCTTCTTGCCGGGCTTGTTGGAATACAGTATGAACGAAACGACGTTAATTTTGTCAGAAATAAATTCCGCGTGAGGGGAGATGTCGTTGAAGTTTTCCCTGCGGGTTCATCGGAAAACGCAATACGTATTGAATTTTTCGGAGATGAAATCGAGCGTATTTCCGAAATCCACGTCCTTACGGGTGAGGTTCTGACACAGCTTTCACATACAATGATTTTCCCCGCAAGTCATTATATTGTTGACCGTGAGAAAATGAAGCCTGCGATTGAAGAAATTGAAAAAGAGCTTGAACATCGCATAAAATATTTTAACGACAACGGTATGCTTGTCGAGGCGCAGAGAATTACACAGCGCACCCAGTATGACATTGAAATGCTTGATGAAATAGGCTTTTGCAAGGGGATAGAGAACTATTCGAGAATACTTTCGGGACGTGAGCCGGGCAGTATTCCGTATACGCTTTTAGACCATTTCCCGAAAGATTTTCTTATCATAGTTGATGAAAGCCACGTTAGTCTTCCTCAGGTAAGGGGAATGCAGGCGGGCGATAAGGCGAGAAAGAAAACGCTTATTGATTACGGATTCAGACTTCCGTCCGCTTTTGACAATCGTCCGCTTAATTTTGACGAGTTTTACGGGCATATTAATCAGGCGATTTATGTCAGCGCAACTCCCGGTGATATTGAACATGAGAATTCCGCCCAGACGGTTGAACAGGTTATCCGCCCGACGGGATTGGTCGACCCGGAAATTATTGTCAAGCCTATCGAAGGTCAGATTGACGATTTGATTTCTGAAATAAATATAAGACTTCCGAAAAATGAGCGTGTTCTCATAACGACGCTGACAAAGAAAATGGCTGAGGACCTTACGACATTTCTTCTTAACGCGGGAATAAAAGTGCGGTATCTTCATCACGATATTGAAACTATTGAGCGTATGGAAATTATAAGGGACTTAAGGCTCGGTGTGTTTGACGTTCTTGTCGGAATAAATCTTTTGAGAGAAGGACTTGACCTCCCCGAAGTTTCGCTTGTCGCAATACTTGATGCCGATAAGGAAGGTTTTTTGAGAAGCGCAACTTCTCTTATTCAGACAATCGGCCGTGCCGCAAGAAATTCTGAGGGCAAGGTAATTATGTATGCCGACAGCGTTACAAGGTCAATCGAAAAAGCAATTACCGAAACCGAGCGCAGAAGAAAGATTCAGTTTGAATATAATGAGAAAAACGGAATAATTCCGCAGACGATCAAAAAGAATGTACGAAACGTCATTGAAATTTCAACTAAGGAGGAAACAGAAAAATCCACACAGAAAAAGCTTTCTACAAAAGAAAAGCACCAGCTGATAGAAAAAATGACGGCAGATATGAAGAATGCCGCAAAGCTGCTTGAATTTGAGCATGCCGCATATTTAAGAGACAAAATTAAGGAGCTTAACGATGAGAACTAAATCAATTATAAAGCTGATTTTTGCTCTTTTAATAATTGTCATAGTTTTATCAGTAGTATCAGTCTTAATATGGTTTTCCTCAAAAAGCAAAGAGCATTACTATTCCGAAGATTTCGGAATAACTGATATAAAAAGCGATACGGACTTTGACGGCGACGGTGTTGACGATTATACTGACATTACAGATGGCGCAAAAATGTTCCTTGAACGGAAGCCGCCTTATAAAAGCGTATATTATGAGGGAGGCTATCCGACCGACGAATATGCTGTCTGTACCGACGTTGTCTGGGCGGCAATGAAAAACGCGGGGTATTCGCTAAAAGACGCGGTAGATAAGGATATTCTTGAAAATCCCGAAGAATATTTTGACGAAAGCGAACTGCCCGATCCCAATATAGATTTCAGAAGAGTGAGGAATTTGAGAAAATATTTTACGAGAACAGCCGAAAGCCTTACTCTTGACACAAAGAAAATAGAGGAGTGGAAGCCCGGCGATATAGTTACTTTCAAGCCGAGCCATATTGCGGTTATTTCGGACAGACGGAACAAAGACGGCATTCCGTACATACTTGAACAGACAGGGAGCAGTATAAAAGAAACGGATTTATTAAGCTTTTATGAAATTGACGGACATTTCAGAATAACAGGAGATTATAAATATGCAACATGATAAAATAATTATTAAAGGCGCAAGAGAACATAACCTTAAAAATATCGATCTTGAAATTCCCCGTGACAGTCTTATTGTAATGACAGGGCTTTCAGGCTCGGGTAAGTCCTCACTTGCTTTTGATACCATCTATGCGGACGGTCAGAGGCGTTATGTCGAAAGCCTTTCATCTTACGCAAGACAGTTTCTAGGACAGATGGAAAAGCCAGACGTTGACAGCATTGAGGGGCTTTCGCCGGCTATTTCGATAGACCAGAAAACAACTTCAAAAAATCCGCGTTCAACTGTCGGAACGGTTACGGAAATATACGATTATTTAAGACTTCTCTATGCAAGAATAGGTATTCCGCATTGTCCCGTATGCGGGAGAGAAATTAAACAACAGACCGTCGACCAGATTGTCGATCAGATTCTCTCATTAGAACAGGGAACGAAAATTCAGCTTCTTGCCCCGATAATAAGGGGACGTAAAGGCGAGCATACAAAGGAAATCGAACGTGCAAAAAAATCGGGATATGTGCGTATTCGAATTGACGGGAATATTTATGAGCTTTCGGAACAAATAAAGCTTGATAAAAACAAAAAGCATAATATTGAGATTGTCGTTGACCGTCTTGTAATAAAAGACGGAATTCAGACACGCCTTACCGACAGTATTGAAACTGTTTCGGCGATGTCGGGCGGACTTATAATTGTTGATGTGACTGACGGTGAGGAGCTTATGTTTTCCCAGAATTACGCCTGCCCCGAGCATAACGTTTCAATTGAGGAGCTTACCCCTCGTATGTTTTCATTCAACAATCCTTTTGGAGCGTGTGAAAAATGTACGGGACTTGGAGTATTTCAAAAGGTTGACCCTGAATTGATTATTCCGAATAAAGATTTGTCCGTTATTCAGGGGGCAATCAAGGCTATGGGCTGGAATTCGCTTGATGACACCTCAATTGCTATGATGTATTATTCCGCTATCGCAAAAAAATACAATATTTTGCTTGACGAGCCGATAAAAAATCTTCCTAAAGAAGTTGTCGATGTTTTTCTCTATGGAACAAACGGCGAAAAGCTGGAGCTTCACCGTACTACCGAATACGGCGGAGGAACTTATTTTGCACCGTTCGAGGGAATTGTAAATAATATGGAGCGCCGCTTTAAGGAAAGCACCAGCGAGTATTCACGCGACGAAATTCTGAGCTGTATGAGTGAGGAAGAATGCCCTGAATGTCACGGTGAACGTCTTAAAAAGGAAAGTCTTGCCGTAACCGTCGGCGGAATAAACATAAGCGAATTGTGTAAAAAATCGGTAGTCGATTCGCTTGAATTCTTTAGTAATTTCGAAATTTCAGAACGTGAGCATATGATCGGTGACAGAATCATAAAGGAAATCAATGAACGTCTTGGTTTCTTAAAAAGCGTCGGGCTTGAGTATCTTACGCTTTCACGTTCAGCGGGGACCCTTTCGGGAGGGGAAAGCCAGCGTATAAGGCTTGCAACTCAAATCGGCTCTTCGCTTGTGGGCGTTTTATATATTCTTGACGAACCGAGTATAGGGCTTCACCAGCGTGACAATGACAAGCTGATAGGCACTTTAAAGCATTTAAGAGATGTCGGAAACACCGTAATCGTCGTTGAGCATGACGAGGATACAATGAATTCCGCCGACTATATTGTCGACATCGGCCCGGGTGCAGGCGTTCACGGAGGGAAAGTTATATATTCAGGGAAGACCGAAGGAATAAAGGACTGTGCCGAATCAATCACAGGTCAGTATCTTTCTGGGAAAAAGAAAATCCCCGTTCCGTCGGAAAGACGAAAAGGGAATGGCTTGTTTATCGAAGTTAAGGGCGCGGCTGAAAACAACCTTAAAAATATTGACGTCAAAATTCCTCTGGGTACATTTACTTGTGTTACGGGCGTTTCAGGCTCGGGAAAATCCTCTCTTGTCAATGAAATAATATATAAATATCTTGCTGCAAAGCTAAACCGTGCAAGAATTAAGCCGGGATTGTTCAGAGAATTTATCGGAACAGAAAATCTTGATAAGGTAATCGACATAGACCAATCACCGATAGGAAGAACGCCACGTTCAAATCCTGCAACGTATACTGGAGTTTTTGCGGATATCCGTGAAATATTCGCACAGACTAACGAAGCTAAAATGAAAGGCTATGGGAACGGTCGTTTTTCCTTTAACGTTAAGGGAGGACGCTGTGAAGCGTGTCAGGGTGACGGCATTATTAAAATTGAAATGCATTTTCTCCCGGATATTTATGTACCTTGTGAAGTGTGTAAGGGGAAACGCTATAACCGTGAAACCCTTGATATTCATTTTAAAGGTAAGTCGATATATGACGTGCTTGAAATGACTGTTGAAGAGGGAGTGGAATTTTTCAAAAATATCCCTAAAATTGAGCGGAAGCTAAGAACCTTACAGGAGGTCGGACTCGGGTATATAAAAATTGGTCAGCCCGCGACAACCCTTTCGGGGGGAGAGGCACAGCGTGTCAAGCTTGCAACAGAGCTTTCAAAGCGGGCGACAGGGAAGACTATTTATATTCTGGACGAGCCTACAACAGGGCTTCATACCGCCGATGTTCATAAGCTTATTGAGGTTATGAACAAGCTTGTCGATACGGGGAATACCCTTGTTGTAATTGAGCATAATCTTGACGTAATAAAAACCGCGGACTGGATAATTGATTTAGGACCGGAGGGCGGCGACAAGGGAGGAATGGTATTAAAAACAGGAACTCCCGAAGAAATAGCCGAATGTTCTGAATCCTACACAGGTGAGTATCTAAAAAAATATTTGAATAAGAATAAATAAACTATTGTAATTTGCACTAAAAACAGTATAATTTAATAAAAAGAAACATAAGCTTTTTAAGAGGTGACTGATTATGAAAAAAATTACTCCATATATTATTTCCGTTTTGATAGCACTTGGAACAGGCGGGCTGTCTGCATTTCTTTCCGGAAATTTCAGAGATACCTTTGAGAACATAGCTAAACCTGCATTGTCGCCTCCGGCTTTTATTTTCCCGATTGTATGGACAATATTATATATACTAATGGGTATAAGTGCGGCAATGATTTATAAGTCAGACGCTCCCGAAGAACAGAAAAAATCCGCTTTAGGCATTTATTTGGTACAGCTTCTCGTGAATTTCTTCTGGAGTATATGGTTCTTTAGACTCGAAGCATACCTTCTTTCATTTATCTGGCTTGTATTTCTTATAATATTTGTTATAATTATGATATACAGATTTTATAAAATCAATAAAACAGCAGGTCTTTTACAGATACCGTATTTATTGTGGCTGATTTTTGCGGGCTATCTTAATTTGATGATTTTTCTGCTGAACAGATAAAAGGAGAAGACGAATTGGCTATTGAACTTAAAAAAGATATTCCCGAAATATCGTATTTTAAAAGCGGAAATATTTATATTGGGAGCATTAATAAAGCACCAAAGCTTAATGAAACCACCTTCAATTATAAAATTACTCCCCAAAACGATATTATTGAGGTCGAAATATGGTTCGGAATGTACTGCATAGGACTGAGCACGGTTGAAATTAAGCGGGAATTTCCTTTAAGCGAAGACGGGATAAATCAAATGATATCGTGGATAAATGAAGAAAGCGGCAAATAGCCGCTTTCTTTTACTTTATTAGCTCCGAATATTCGGTAAGCTGTTTCCAATATCTTTTTGGCATAAGATTCATTCTGCATTTTGGGTTATAGCGTTCTTTTATTCCAATTGTGTTGTAAAACTGCTTCCAAAGGTTTCTGTACTTTATTTCTTCTTCATCTGCTTCGGGAAGCTCAAGCTCTTCGACAGGGAATATCTCAGTCTTTTTTTCGCTGTAAGTCAGCGCCATCTGATGAGTTTTGTCAAAAATCATAAAGCTTTCACTATTAAGTCTGTCTGCATAATGGTGTTTTATTAGCGGAAGAACGATGTTTTTAGGCTCAATCACTGAAACCAGAACGCCGTTATAAACAGAAAACCGCAGAAATTCTTTATAATAATGCGCCTCGCGGGAAACATTTTTTGAAATTGTAAAAAGTGCATTGACGGTGTTATCCGCAAGCATAGAATAGACATTTGCGCCGAATTTAAAGGACATAATAATAAATTTAATGATAACAAGGTCTTTATCGGGGTTACAGGACAAAAAACAAAGCTCGATATCATAATACGTTCTTGGGTAAACTTTTTCTTTGACGGATTTTTTTACGCGTTCAGCCTTATGTGTATCCGTAATAATTTCTCGGACTTCACACAAGGTTAGCTGGTCGTTTTCGGGAGAATGAATGCCGCAGGGCATCTCTTTTTTTTCATAGCATTCAAAAACACAGCATAAAAGCCCGTCAAAGGTGCCGTCATAGCTGTAAATTATATCTGTCCCGTTATGCATTTTCTTAAATCCTCCAAAGTCGGCTCGGACGAGGTATTGTCGTCAAACAAAGAAAGCTGACGCGTTTCGTTCCCAAAAGAAATTCCGTTGCTTTCAAGCGTTTTAATGTTGCTTTCGGAAATAAGACTTCTCATTACCGCACTTTCGGTAATCTTTAATCCCTCAATCTGTTTGCCGCAGCAAAGAATAAAATACTGCGCACGTTTTAAAACAACGCCAAGTTTTTTCAAAGCCTTGTAATCCAGCTTAGCGGTTTTTCTTGCAAGTAATATTCTTTTTGCCGAAAGAACGCCTATTCCCGGCACTCTTAAAAGTGATTCATAAGGCGCGCTGTTTACTTCGACAGGGAACATATCTATATGCTGAACCGCCCAGTTGCACTTTGGGTCAAGAAGTGGATTGAAATTCTGATTTTTTTCGTCAAGAAGCTCTTTAACTTCAAAGCCGTAAAACCTTAAAAGCCAGTCAGCCTGATAAAGTCTGTGCTCACGCAGAAGCGGAGGCTTTGTATCGACGGACGGAAGCAATTTTGAATCTCCGACAGGAACATAAGCCGAATAAAAAACACGTTTCAGCCCGAATTTTTTATAAAGCCCCTCTGTAAGCCTCATTATCTGAAAATCCGTATCGGGCGTTGCGCCTATAATCATCTGTGTGCTTTGCCCCGCGGGTGCAAATTTAGGTGCACTTTTGTATTTTACAATTTCGGTCGTATTTTCTTTGATTTGAGTTGTAATCTGCTTCATAGGAAGAAGAATAGCATTTTTTGATTTGTCGGGAGCAAGCTTAGTAAGGCTTTCCTGTGACGGAAGCTCAATATTTACGCTCATTCTGTCGGCAAGCATTCCGAGCCGTGATATCAACTCCGGGTCACAGCCCGGAATAGTCTTTGCATGAATATAGCCGTTGAATTTATATTTATTGCGTATAATCGAAAGAGTTTCTATCATTTGCTCACAGGTATAGTCGGGATTGTTGATGATACCCGAGCTTAAAAAAAGTCCTTCAATGTAATTTCTTTTATAAAAGTTTATTGTTAGCTCCGCTAGTTCATCGGGCGTAAATCTCGCACGGGGAACGTCGTTGCTTTTTCTGTTGATACAGTATTTGCAGTCATAGATGCAGTAATTTGTCATCAGGACTTTTAAAAGTGAAATACATCTTCCGTCAGCCGCGAAGCTATGGCATATTCCGCATGCGGCGGCATTGCCGAGTTTTCCATCGACACCGCCCCTGTCAACTCCGCTTGAAGTACAGGCAGCATCATATTTTGCGGAATCAGATAGTATTTTAAGCTTATCCATTATATCCACTTTACACAAACGCTCCTTTGTCAGTTCAATGTATATATTATACACCGAACTAACGTTCGTGTAAAGGACTTTTTATAATATTTTTATTTTTTTTTCATTAATCTCAGGGAATTCATTATGGCAATAATTGAAACCCCCACATCCGCAAACACCGCAAGCCACATATTCGCAATTCCTAGCGCTCCGAGAATAAGCACTATAAATTTTACCGAAAGCGCAAATATAATGTTTTGCTTGACAATTCTGATAATCTGCTTTGATATTTTCATTGCTTCGCATATTTTCAACGGGTCGTCGTCCATCAAAACAATGTCAGCCGCTTCGATTGCGGCATCGGAGCCAAGCCCGCCCATCGCAATGCCGATATCCGCGCGTGAAAGAACTGGAGCATCGTTTATTCCGTCGCCGACAAATGCGAGCATTCTGTGGCTTGCTTTTTGCTCCAAAAGCCTTTCAAATTCAGAAACCTTATCCTGAGGAAGAAGCTGCGAGTGAACTTCATCTATTCCAAGTTTTTCAGCTATGCTGTCAGCTGTCGCTTTGCCGTCGCCGGTAAGCATAACAGTTTTTATTCCTGACTTTTTTAAAAGAGATATTGCTTTTTGGGAATTTTCCTTTATTTCATCGGAAATAACTATATGCCCCTGATATTCACCGTCAACAGCAATATGAATTATTGTTCCGACATAATGACAGCTTTTTGCCTGTATGCCGTTTTTAATCATCATTTTTTCGTTCCCGACGGAAACTTTTTTGCCCTCAATAACCGCATTTATCCCGTGACCTGAAATTTCCTCATAATTTTGAACAAGCGATTTATCCACGGGGACTTTATAAGCTTCTCTCAATGATTCCGAGATGGGGTGATTTGAATAGCTTTCAGCAAGAGCGGCAAGCCTTAAAAGCTCATCTTTTGACAATATATCGGGATGAATGGCAACAACCTTGAAATTTCCTTTTGTAAGCGTGCCTGTTTTGTCAAAAACAATGGTATCGGTTTTAGAAAGAATATCAATATAGCTGCTGCCTTTAATAAGAATACCTTTTTTTGAGGCCTTTCCAATTCCGCTGAAAAAGCTCAAAGGAACAGAAATTACCAGAGCGCACGGACAGGATACAACAAGGAATAAAAGCGCACGCTCAATCCAGACACTGAAATTCTGATTGAAAAAAAGTGGAGGAATCAGAGCGAGAAGCAATGCCGAAATAACAACGGCGGGAGTGTAATAGCGCGCAAATTTTGTTATGAAATTTTCTGATTTTGCCTTTTTTGAGGCAGAATTCTCAATAAGCTCAAGAATTTTTACTGCCGTTGATTCCCCGAAAGGCTTTGAAACCCGTACATACAAAAGTCCGTTTATGTTTATACAGCCGCTGATTACTTCATCGTTTTCACCGACGTCACGGGGAAGTGCTTCTCCCGTCAGAGCCGAGGTGTTAAGTGAGGACGAGCCTTTTGTTACAATGCCGTCAAGCGGAACCTTTTCACCGGGCTTTATGACAATAATATCTCCGGTATTTATCTCTTCCGGGTCAACCTGCTTTAATTCTCCGTCAATTTCAATATTTGCATAATCGGGGCGAATATCCATAAGCGAGGCAATGGATTTTCTTGAACGTCCGACCGCATAATCCTGAAACAATTCTCCTATCTGATATAAAAGCATTACCGCAAAGCCTTCGGGATATTCGCCAAGACAAAACGCACCGATTGTTGCGATTGTCATAAGAAAATTTTCGTCAAAAACCTGACCGTGAAAAATATTAACAGCCGCTCTTTTAAGTACTTCATATCCGACAATAAGATATGGAATTAAGAATAAAACGAGCTTCAAAATCCCGTCTGTTTTTAAAAATAATATAATTATAAATAAACTAAAGCTTATTATTATTTTAAGCAAAGCTTTTTTCTGACTTTTAGTCATTTTTACCCCTCCGTTATTTTATAATTATAGTACAGTCAGGTTCGATTTTTTTGCATATTGCAGAGGCTTGATTAAGAACATCGTCATATTTATCATCATCGGCGTCAAGGATAAGCTTCTGAGTCATAAAGCTTACCGAAGCGTCATTTACTCCTTTGATTTTTTTAATTGCATTCTCCATTTTTGCCGCACAATTTGCACAGTCAAGATTATTGATTTTAAATGATTTTTTCATAATAATTCTCCTGTTCTGATTTTTTTAAATAATAAATACAGCTGTAATTGCTATGTATAATTCTTTTTAATGAAAAGCCATGCTTTTTAAAATATTTTTTCTTGTCTTTTTTTATAAACTTTCTAAAACTTTCAGGCTCAAGAAGCATTATCGGCAGAAATAATATCTTTTGTAGCAGCAATTTTGGAATTTCCCATTCTATCACAATTAATTTTCCGTCTTTCTTCAGTAATCTTGAAGCTTCTTTAAGTATTTCTGAGGCTGTCTTATCATTTATTTCATGTAATACCAGAGAAATAATTATTACATCATAATAGTTGGACGGCAGTTTGGTAGCTGCTGCATCACATTCAATAATATTTATATTATCCAAACCATTCTGATTGATTTTATTCGCGGCTATTTCAAGCATTTTGGGGGATAAGTCAATTCCTGTTATTTTAGCGTTTTTTCTGTTTTTTGCAACAATAACGGCATTCGCTCCGGTTCCCGTACAAATGTCAAGCACATTTATATTCTTATCTTCAATAAGCTTTAACATTGCTTTTCTGGGACTATTTCTTTTAAAATAAGTCAGGTCCATCATGTCGTATATACCTGATATTATGGAATAAATAGTATTATTCTGCAATATGCTCAACTCCTTGATTAATTATTGTTACAACGTGTGAATCCGCAAGTGAATAAAAAACTGTTTTCCCTTCACGCCTGTATCGGATAAGCTTGCTTTGCTTTAATGCCCTGAGCTGATGAGAAATTGCCGATTGTGTCATGTTAAGAAGAGTCGCAATATCACAAACGCACATTTCCGATTCAAGAAGTGCATACAGTATCTTTATTCTTGTTGGATCCCCAAAAATTTTAAAAAGCTCCGCAAGATCGTATAATACCGCTTCACCCGGCATATTTTTATTCACTTTTTCAATTATATCTTCATGAATGTGATAATAGCCGCACTTTTCAATTTCATTGGCTTCCATTGATAATTCCTTCTTTCAAATATAACATATGAATAATTGTTCATATGTTATTA
>Ga0116170_10003021_pt1 | contig 15904 bp, 12 predicted proteins | sample AD_JPNHW1_MetaG_FD_89797 | JGI IMG/M metagenome (GOLD analysis project Ga0116170, IMG submission 89797) | Active sludge microbial communities of municipal wastewater-treating anaerobic digesters from Japan - AD_JPNHW1_MetaG | ecosystem: Engineered > Bioreactor > Anaerobic > Digestate | place...
ATGACTTTTATGCAGAACGACTCTCCGTTCATGGGCCAGGAGGGAAAGTATGTTACCTCAAGGCATTTGTGGGAGAGGCTGCAGAGAGAGGTACAGTCTAACGTAAGTATTAATATAGAGAGATCTGAATCCGGAGATGAGTTTATCGTCAAAGGAAGAGGCGAACTTCAGATGTCCATTCTTATAGAGAACATGAGGCGTGAAGGATATGAATTCCAGGTTTCAAAACCGGAAGTTATTTTTAAAGAGATTGACGGCAGAAAGACCGAGCCGATTGAACTTGCTGTTGTTGATGTCGCTGATGAATTTGTCGGTGTTGTTATCGAAAAGATGGGCGTAAGAAAAGGCGAGATGACAAACATGAAGCAGGGTGATGACGGCTACACCCGTATTGAATTCAAGGTCCCGTCAAGAGGCCTTATCGGTTTCAGGGGGCAGTTCCTTACTGATACCCGAGGTACCGGCATACTCAACCAGAGCTTTTTTGAATATGATTTTTACAAGGGGCCGATTCCCGGAAGAGGGAAGGGAGTACTGCTCGCGATGGAGCCGGGTACTTCTGTACCGTTTGCTCTTGATAACCTTCAGGATAGAGGCGAACTGTTTATACCGTCAGGCATCAGCGTTTACGAAGGGATGATTGTCGGAGAGAACAGCAGGGAAGGTGACATGGTTGTTAACGTCTGCAAGAAAAAAGCGTTAACTAACATGCGTGCTTCCGGATCTGATGACGCTGTCAGGCTTATTCCCCACAGAGAGTTCAGCCTGGAACAGGCTCTTGAGTATATTGCTGATGATGAGCTTCTTGAAATAACACCGGTTTCTGTCAGGATGAGAAAAAAACTCCTTAAGGAATTTGACAGAAAGAAAAGCAATAAAAGAACTGAATAAGACGAAGAGAATAATATATTAAGAAAAGAGTGAACAGAATACCACCAGGTATGAACTGTTCACTTTTTTTTTCTCCACGCCAGATAAACCGCGAAGATCAGAAACATAAATATCACTAAACTGGTCGAAACTAAAAACATAATGTTGCCTCCGGATTTAATATACTGAAAAATCACCGGAATTACTATATTTCTGAAAAACTCGGGTAAAAACTCTAAAATAGCTTTTGAGTATTTATGCCGGCCGGTATTTTATATTGTCAGATTTATGTATTACCTGTTTTTTCAGAGCCGGTCTTAAATCCCCGGGAGGTACAATTTCTATTTTAATTCCTTCGTCCTGAATCCGTATATGATTCGTATATGATTCGACAAGGTAAATACGTCATTTTTGCCTGCTCTGGCATTCTTTTTCCGTAGATTCATGGACTTTTGTCAGAGGTTTAGATTATAAAATATATGCATAGGCAGGTTTGATCATTTTTGAAAAATTATTATTGAATATAGAACTTTAACATTTTAGTATGTAACAAAGTACTTTACATTCTATCTTTTATATTGTGTATATTTGATGGCCTGGTATTTAAAAGGATTAGGGGAGCAGCAGCTCCTTAAAAGTTTCACCGAGGTTCACAATGAATAATACTGAAAATAATGAAAAGCGTTTCACCTTTGGAATAGAGGGGATGACTTGTGCTTCATGCGTGAGAATAGTTGAACGGTCTCTTAAAAAGATGGATGGTGTGCATTTTGTGTCAATTAATCTCGGCACAGAAAAAGGTTATGTTATTACAAATCCTGAAATTACCTTTGAAGATATAAAAAAGAGAATAGACAGCACCGGTTACAGAGGGGTTGAGAATGTTCCCGATGCTGAAAAAGTGGAGAAAGATTTCAGGTCTGCAAGATGGCGAATGATAATTTCACTTATCATAATGATTCCGTTAACTGCAGCTATGATTTTTCATATGAGCGGATTTCACTTTCACTGGTTCACTGCTGTTGAGTTTGCTGCAGGTGCGGTTGTTCTATTCTGGCCGGGAAGGTATATATTCAAAGGCGCGTATATTGCGGCGTCGCACGGTCATGCAAATATGGATACGCTGGTTGCCACAGGCGCTCTTGCTTCGTGGATAACGTCTTTTCTTTATCTCATAGGGGTTGATATCAGCTCTTTCGGGTCACTCTCTGTTATGCTTGTTTCGATCCATCTTACAGGGCGGTACATCGAATCGAGATTGAAATACAGCGCTTCAGGCGAGATCAGGGCGCTTCTTGCAATGCGTCCTAAAGAGGCATCAATTTTAATGAACGGCGAAGAAGTGAAAGCCCCGGCTGAGAGTATTCCTGTCGGTGCTGTAATGATTGTCAGGTCAGGGGAGAGTATTGCGCTTGATGGTAAAATAACCGAAGGTGACGGGTTCATCGATGAATCCATGATTACCGGTGAGGCGGACAGAGTTTTCCGCAAGAGCGGAGAAGAGGTAACCGGCGGTACTATTCTTGAGCAGGGTTCACTGAAGGTGGAAGTCCTCCGTGCCGGTGACGATACGTTTATGGCGAGAATGATCAAGCTCGTTGAGGATGCACAGTCTTCATCAGTTCCGATTCAGGCTTTTGCGGATAGAGTTACCGGTGTATTTGTGCCGGTTATTTTTATAACAGCAGTTATTGCCGGATTGGCATGGGGGCTGAACTACAATTTTATGAGAGGTATACTTGTAAACCTTTCTTCGTTTATTCCCTGGGTTAACCCTGATGCAGGCGCGCTATCTACCGGCGTATTTATATTTATTGCGGTTCTTGTCATTGCATGCCCATGCGCTCTCGGCCTTGCAACACCGATGGCGCTTATTGCAGGGAGCGGCCTTGCTGCCAAAAACGGCCTCCTTATAAAAAATGGTGAAGCGATCCAGAAAGCGGGGGAGGTTAAAGTAGTATTTTTCGATAAAACCGGTACTATTACCGAGGGAAAACCTGCAATGACAGGTACTTCGCTTGATGAAGATTCACTCAGCGCGGTACTGGCGCTTGAAACTGTTTCAATACATCCCATTGCTGAATCAATTAAGAAATATTGTCTCGAAAAAAATATATCCGCAGATAGTAACGTAACCGGAATTGAAGAGAAGGCCGGTTCCGGGATTTCCGGTGTTCTGAACGGTGAAGTGATAAGCGTTGAGAGGCCTCATGATCCGGACATCTATTCATCCCTGATGGATGCCGGCGAGACTATTGTTGAGTACAGGAGAAACGGTGTTCTGCTTGGTTATATCTCTGTATCAGATCCGGTGAAGAGTGATTCGGCTGCTGCTGTGAGTTTAATTAAAAGCCTCGGGATTATACCTGTCATGCTCACAGGGGATAGTGAAAGGACAGCCCTGGCAGTCGCAGCGAAAACCGGCATTGAACGCGTGATAAGCCGTGTGAGGCCCGAGCAGAAGCTCTATGCGGTACAGGATGAGCAGAAGAAAGGGATCATGGTGTGTATGGTCGGTGATGGAATAAATGATGCTGCTGCGCTTAAGGCTGCCGATCTGGGGATTGCGCTCGGTACAGGAACCGATCTCTCAATAGAGAGTGCAGATATAATAATTACAGGGGGAAAACTTTCATCCGTACCTGCTGCAATTAAAATTTCAAGAATAACTTTCAGAAAGATCAGGCAGAACCTGTTCTGGGCTTTCTTTTACAATATTGTGGCAATACCGGCTGCATTTATCGGGATACTGCATCCTGCTATTGCTGAAATATGCATGATTTTCAGTTCAATTAATGTTATATTAAATTCAATAAGCATCAGAAATATTAAAATAGAGTAAATATTTGAAAGTAGAAAGAAGCTATACTAAAGCTAACTTATATATATCTCCCCCCGCCTTCGGCGGGGGAGATATATATAAGTTAATTTTTGTATAAATTTATAATTCAGGAGAATAATATGAAATATACATTTAATGTGCCGGACATGTCCTGCAACCACTGTAAGATGAGAATAGAGAAAACCATGGGAGAATCAGGAAAAGTGAAGGATCTGAATATTGATCTTCAGACTAAAAAAGTTTCTCTTGAATCTGATCTGCCTGAAGCTGATCTTGTAAAACTTTTTGATGATGCGGGATACGATGCTTCAGCGGTAAAATAGTACCGCTTTTCGTGTCAGCCGGGTGTCAGTCAACATTCCCGTCAGAATACAATTTATAGTATTCTGACGCTGCAGTGGCTGTAGTAAGATAAATCTCAAAAAAGCCAAAGTTCCCGGACAATTCCGGCATTGCATTATTCACCTTCAAATTAAGTGATTTTCTGTAATCATACAGTACAAACCGGTCTGCAGAAAACTCAACTGGTTGTAAAATGTTTATTCTGAATTTAAAAATACTATTGCCTGAAATGCAGAAGTACAGATCCTATAATACTCTTCTCATCTATCGCGCCTATCATTTCAGTTGATAAACTCATCTGATTTGAACCTTTTAAAAAGTATTTTTTCTGAACTTTGTCAATCTCTGATACTTTTTTTATTAGTATACCATACTTCTGTGATTTGAATACAAGTACGGAATCTACCTTTACCATATGCAGTAATAGTGGAAACCTGCTGACTAAAACATAATCTCCGCTATTATAATCCGGGGACATGCTCTCCCCTTCAACTTTAATTATCCTGAACATTAATGTTCAGGATAAACGAATTCAAGATTCGGCGCATATGGAGCTTTTGCTTTTTTAGTTTTTATCCCTTTAATTTCCCAGAAAATTTCAGCGAACCTGTTCACTCTGTCGAGTAATTCAACGGCTGTACTTTTTTCCGATTTCTGTTTATCCGCAGAACCAAGCTGCATTATTTTGTGAAACAGCAGAGGCAATTCCGGGTATTTTTCGAAGTGTTCACTTTTGATAAAATCACCGAATATTATTCTTATTTCATGTTTAACTTTTTCGGAATGTTCTTCTTTTACAGTTATCAGTCTTACTAACCTGTTATAGAATTCCTTATCCTGAATAGTGCTGTGGGAGTGATGTTCATCAATAAGATCTACCATCCGCACTACAGTAAGAGCAGCAATCTGTGCTGTAATCGGATCATATATACCGCAAGGAATATCGCAATGCGCCTTTGCAGCAGTGAAATGGAACATTTTATCCAGAAAATTTATTATCTGATACATGATTAAACTCCTTTAAAGATTGTTTAGTTATTATTAAATATACATTAATTTTACTTTATAAGATAACAATTTTTAGATGATAAAAATATAATTTTGAAATTTTTATAACAATATTAAGTAACTGTTTAATAAACTGTAAGTATTAATTTTCCCATCTCCGGATGTGACGGGAATCTGATTTGCTGTTTTATGATTAGTTATGATACAAAGGCTGATTGATTAATAAAAATCCTTGATTTTTTTAAGATACTATTCATTCTAAAAACTAAAAAAAATATAATTATTCGCCGGTGCATCGTTTTTCAGCCGCATCCCGGATGGGAGCGGCAAAGTATTCCTGATCCAGCAGCACACGTACAATGCGCGCGGATTAATTATCAGAAAAAAGCTTAAAAGTAAAAAAAGTATTTCAAGTGAGTTAATTGTAATGCCAGACCTGCTGAGAAACAAAATATGAAAGATACATTTTTTCTCGGGCTATTGATCTTTCTGCAGCTCATGATCTTTATAAATATTCAGTTTCTCAGACTTTATATCGCCAATAAAAAAGCGGGCAGTTTTAAAATATTGTTCACTACAACATCCATAATATTTATTATCGGAGTCATTCTCCTTATTGTTATGATGCTCGATCCTGATGTAGTTGCAAAATTTCAGATGCAGCGCATGATGGTTCTTGAATCGGGGCTTATTTTCTGTTTTCTTGTTTATATAAAAGCGCGGATTACAATAAGGGTTCTTAAAAGAGTAAAAGATCCGGAGTATTATGATATAAGTTTTTTCGGGAAAAAAGTATACAGGCTTAATGTCGTAAAAAAAAGCGAGCTGGCAATATATATACTTTCTATGCCGGTTACCCTGATAGCAGGCGCGTATTTTCTTGTTAATGTTTTTGCGGGATAATACTACTGCTGCTGATAGTTTTCCGGGCTTTTTTTCAGATATTTTGTCAGCATAACGTGATTTCCTTTTTTGTTATAGGTCACATCGTCAAACGCGCTTTGAGTCATTGTGATACCCCTGCCGTGCGCAAGAAAATTTTCATTCACCTCCTGCTGGGACGTTGTTGTAAACTGTTGATAATCAAAGCCTTCTCCTTCATCTGAAATAATATAAATTACACGTTCGCTGTTTATAGAATATTCTATTTGTACTTTTTTCTCGAGGTTTTGAGGTTCAATCTGTCTCGACCTGATGAGGTTAAAATAATTGTCATTCATCATTGAATCGGATTTGTCTTCAAATGTAACTCCGAGATTTCCATGCTCAATGGCATTAATAATTATTTCCCTGAGGGCTATCTGCATAATTTTTATATTCGCAGGATCGAGATATTTTTTAAGATTTCTTGTGATCCTGTGGGTTATTTCATCAGCAGTAATGAGGTAATTTCCTATGGAATATTTCTGTTTTTCAGATTCAAAATATTTAAGCAGTGAGTCATCGAGTACATTCGATGCTTTACCGAGTATCTCGTTTTTCCCGGCAATGTTTATGTATTCCAGGTGTACCTGCATCTCTTTAGGTTCGGTATTAATCGGAGAGATGAAAGATGCCCGGAAAACTATAGGTTTTTTATCTTTCATGAACTCGTCGAGTTTCTCTTTAACGAGCAGCGCGGAAACGTGCTGTTCTCTCTCATCTTTATAAATGAGTTCAAGAAAATTCAGGCCCTGTATCATCTTCGGATTTAATCTGAGTTCATTTGCTATCGCATAGTTGGCGTTGATAAAATCGAGATTTTCATCAAGAGTAAAAATTATATCACTCGATCCTTCAATCAGGAGGCGGTATTTTTCTTCTGACAGGCTGAGGAGCCTGTGTGCCTCTTCAATTTCCGTTTTTGATTTGTTAAGGCTGTCGACCATGATTGTCTGAGAAGTGATAACCTCCTGCTGCGCATCTTCTTTCTCTTTTTTCATAATATTTATTCTGTCTGCAAGCGCTAACGAAAGAAGAATCATCTCGAGGCCCGAACCAATCTGCATTCCATATTCCGTCATAAAATTATGAGGGAGAAGACCCATTACACGGAGAGTCGAAAGGATAACTCCAAGAAAAAAAGCTGTCCATGCGATGAGATAAAATCTTGCTGATCTGTTTCCTTTTTTCAGGCAGATTACAGCTGCGGGGATTCCTGTAAAAACCATTGCAAGCGGAAGTATCTGGCCTGCGAGGATCGTAATTGAGTAATCAACAAAAAGTGAAGATACTACAAGGACCATACTCAGGACAAGCAGTGTTTGCATTATTCTATTAAAGCGGGGAATATTAACCGGCATGTTCAGAAATTTAATAGAAAAGTATGATCCGAACAGTGCACTCATTCCTATAAAGAACGGATTTGCATGTATACCCCACCATGGGGTTTCGGGCCAGAGGTACTGCACCGCCAGTCCATTCATTGCCAGCTGGAACATGCCGAAAAAGCTTATGTATAAAATATATATAAGGTAATTTTTATCCCGGGTAAATATAAATATAAAGAGATTATAGAGAATCATCACCATAATGATTCCGTAATAAATACCGAAAAGAAATTGTTCAATCTGGACTCTCTGTGTGAAATATTCAGGATCCCATATGGAGAGTGGAAAAATCATGCCGTCATCGGTTTCAATTCTCAACAGAAATGTCAGCTTTTCTTCGGGATGCATAGTAAAAGGGAAAACAAAATTTCTGTGTTCAATTGTCCTGTTTTTGAAAGAAAAATCTCTTCCGGAAATTTCGTGCTGTAAAAGGTCATGATGCCCGTTCTGATTTGAAAATATATATAGCTGAATTTTGTCAAGAAGCGGAAATGCGATTTCAAGAACTTTCGGAAATTCATTAAGGGAAACATTGGTAAGATTGAATCTCACCCAGTAAACGGATTTAGTAAATCCGTAATTTGGTATTGTACTCTTTACCTGCTCAAAACGGTTATCATATTCACCTGAAATGATTGAGTAAACATTCAGATTCCCCGATTTGTCTTCAAGGGTTTCGCATCTGCTTCCTAAAAAAATCTTTTCATCACTGTCTTTAACAGGCAGATCCTGTACTGAATAAACAGGCAGAGTTAAAAAAAATATAATTATAAATGCGATAATAAAGTGCAGCCATTTCAGTTCCGCAGATTTTTCCGAAAGCATAAATTTTTATCCATAATGATTTAATTATTATCAATTTACATTTTTTTTTGATAATGTAAAGAAGTTTTTAATTAAAAATACAGGAGAAGCTGCAGATGTTTAGATTCAGGGGGAATTCTGTTATCCGCCGCGCAGCGCGCGGCGGATATATCTTTTACTGCGGTTTTAAATAATTACTTCACCGTCTCAATTATGGAAATTGCCAGCCTGGTTCCGTTAATAAGGTCTTTAATCAGAATAAATTCTTCAGTGCTGTGTATCTTCTGCATTCCGCAGGATAGGTTTATGGCTCTTATCTTCGAACTGTTTATAATATTCGTGTCACTCCCTCCGCCCATCGCTACAAATTCCGGTTTCAGTTTTATTTTTTTCATCGCATCGGCAGTAAGTTGAGCGACCGGGTCGGTCTCACTGATTATAAAACCTTCATATTCAAGAGTTCTTTCAATCGAAGCCTTCGCACCGTATTTTGAACATATTGTTTTAACTGATTCTTTGACATTTTTTTCTACATCGAGCATTTTACTTTTCTTTATAGATCTCACTTCAAGTTCGCAGACGGCTTCTTCTGCGACGATATTTGTGGCGCGCCCTCCAGAGATAATTCCTACATTGAGTGTGGTTTCATCATCAATTCTTCCATTAGGCAGAAGTGTTATTATTTCAGAGAGAACACGAATAGCATTAATTCCTTTTTCCGGTGCCATTCCTGCGTGCGATGCGCGCCCCTTTATGTTTATCTTCATGTTTGAATGGAAGGGTGCTTTTACTATTATACGGCCGATATCCCCGCTGCTGTCGAAGACAAATCCGAATTTCGATTTTAAAAGATTAAGGTCAAAACCTTTTATACCTTTCAGCCCCAGTTCTTCGGCGCAGGTGAGGAGTATTTCTACATCGCCATGAGGAATTTTTTTATCTTTAATATATTCGAATGCTTCAATGAATATGGCAATCGCGGCCTTGTCGTCACTTCCAAGAACAGTTTTCCCGTCAGATGAAATTTTTGTATCAGTTACAACAGCCTTAACATTTTCACATGGTATTACAGTATCCATATGGCCGGAAAGGAGTATTGGATTTCTTTTACTGTCTCCTGATATTTTAATAAGAAGATTGTGTGACTCGCCGCATTTGTGCGTAGTGCAGACTCCACCCAGCGCTTTAAATCTTTTTATTACATAATCCATTACTTTTTTTTCATGCCACGATGGGGATGATATCTCAACCAGTTCCACAAAGGTTTTAACCAGTTTCTCTTTATTGATTTCGTACATAAACATTTCCTTTTCTAATTTTAATTTGCTGATAATTACACTTCGTTTTCAGGCGCCCGGTTTGCCTGTGAGATTTTGTAAAGATTTTATAGTTTGTTAAAGCACTGACGTTTTTTTTAACCTAGATTGATGCACAGATTTTCTGGTCTTACAACATCATAACAAATACCGTGTGCAGCGCCGAATCTTTACAGCTGACCCAGCCTGAACTGTTTTATTTTTTCCGAATAATTGCTGATAAGCCGGTCTCTCTCTTTTGTAGATTCACCCTCAGCATAGACGTGAATAAGAGGCTGTGATGAATCAGGCAGAAGCAGAATCCATGAATTATTCTTAATAATTTTTATACCGTCAATCAGTTCAACGTCGTTTTTATCCGCTTCCATCGAGAGCATGGCCATTATTGCAGCTTTCTCTTCGATAGTGCATGGTATGGTAGTATTAAGAAGGTTCGGCCTCGGAAGAACCTCTCTGACTTCATACAGTTCTTTTTGCTCAAGTGTAAGATATTCAAGAACCCTCAAAAAAGTAATCATCGGATCAATTTTCTGTTCAAGGAATGGATGGCGTGATTTTCCTCCATAGAAAATGTCTATGGAATCATCAGGTATCCGGAGCCTTGTAGAAGTCCACTTCACAGAACCACCATTATGTTCAATAAGTCTGCTTATAACATTTGAAGTGTTAACAGGCAGGCTTATTGTTTTTGAATAAGAGTACTTGAGATAATAAAGGCTTAGTATTGCGCTTATATCATCTGCGGTTAAGACATTACCCATTTCATCTATGATTGTAATATTTGTTCCGTGGGGGCCTATAATTACACCTATTTCACCGTTCATCTTGGACATATTTACAACATTGTAGATTGATTTCATGGTTCCGGCCATGATATCATATTCATTCAGTGTCTCTTTCATCTGTCCGCGAAGTACAGTTGTCTGTATTCCCACGGAATCAAGCAGTTCCGGAAATATATACGATGCGGTACCATTCAGGCAGTCGAGAATAATCTTCCAGCTGCCTTTCCTTACTGTTTCCTTATTAATATAATTTACTATGTTGCTGATGTAGGACCCGATATGATGAGATGGATGGATTACTTCACCGGATTCAAAAACATCCTTCCTCGGGTAGTCGCCTCTGAAAAATATGTTCTCGATCCTTTTCTCTTCGCAGACTGGTATCTGAAAACCGTTTCTGTTGAAAAACTGCATCTGTATATTCTGTAAACCTGTAAGGTACGCGACCTGGATGTAAATACCCATGTCGGCGTTTAAAAATTTTGTGCAGTATCTGTTGATCGGAACTGTTTCAACGTCCATGTCATATACATCGACTCCCATGGAAAGAAGGCCTGACGTAAACGCATGTTTGATCAGGCACGAAGCTTTTGTAACGTCCCTGCTGATTACAACTTTGGAATTTTTTCCAAGGTACGCTCCTACGGCCGATCCGATTTTAGAAGCAAACTCGGGTGTAATCTTGACATTAAAAGTTCCGGTAATGCCTTCGGAACTGAAGAGAGCTTTCTTTTCCGTCTGTCCCCATATAAGATCCGTGGTGAGTCTTGTTCCCTGTTCTATCGATTTATCAGGCCATACCCTTATCCCGGACTGAATTACTGTTCCGGAACCGAGCGAACAGTCATCCGCCACAACGGCATCTTCGTAGATGGAGACATTTTCACCGAGTACACACCGTTTTCCCACAATGGCGCCGCGAAGTTCACACTTTCTTCCAACAACAGTGTTATGGAAAATAATACTTTTTTTTATGGAGGAGTTTTCCTCTATGAGACAGTTATCTCCGATTACAGAGTATTCCGATATTTCGGCTCCTTTTTTTATCCTTGTAAAGTCACCGATTATTATAGGACCTTTAATTTTTGCATCGGGATCGATCTCCACGTCTCTGCCGACCCATATGTCATGAGCAATTTTTTTCCCGGGGATTTCTATTTTAACTTTTCCGTCCAGTATATCTTTGTGGACATTACTGTATGTAGAGAGGGTCCCTACGTCACACCAGTAACCGTCAGTAACAAATCCATACATTGGAATTTTTTTCTTTTTCAGCATGGGGAAGAGATCCAGCGAAAAATCAAATTTTTCTTCATCAGGAATATATTTTTTTATCAGGGCCGGTTCTATTACATACATTCCTGTGTTTACCGTGTCAGAATAAATCTCGCTCCATGAAGGCTTTTCAAGAAATCTTTCTATCCGGCCATGACGGTCAGTTATTACTACGCCGTAATCGGTGGGCTTATCAGTTCTGTTAAGTACAATAGTAAGAGATGACTTTTTCTCCCTGTGGAATTGAAGTATCTCGGTAATATTGAAATCTATAATCCCGTCACCGCTTAAAATTATTGAAGTCTCTTCCGTGTCGCCGAGAGCTTTTTTTACTCCGCCCGCTGAGCCAAGCGGTTTTTCTTCAACTGAATAAGAAATGTGAACACCGAGTTCAGATCCGTCCCCGAAATAATTCTGAAAATTTTCCGGGAGAGTATAGATGCTGAGAGTAATATCCGTGATACCGTATGATTTCAGGAGTTTTACTGAATGCTCTATGGCAGGTTTGTTGATAACCGGAACCATCGGTTTTGCCCTGATGCATGTGAGAGGACGGAGTCTTGTACCTTCACCGCCCGCCATTATTATTGCTCTGGCCATTAATCCTCCCTGAGTAAACCGATTTCTTCCGCGGGACCTTATTTTTTATAGATTACTCTGCCGATGATGGAACTTTTAGAAATCTTTCCGAAACTTCTGCTGTCAAAGCTTCTATCAAAATTATCTCCAAGTACAAAGAATTCATTCCGTTCCATTCTGACCGGCGGCATATTATCTCTATAACAGAATTTCATCGGGTAAATTACTCTTTCATCGCGCGTTGTATCTGAGATAATGTCCGTTTTTTTATCATTAACAAAAACCACTTTATTCCGTATCTCTACGGTTTCATATTCTGAAGCTATGACCCTTGAGATGAGTATTTTACCTTCCTCAGCGGGGCTGTCAAAGGCAACAATATCCCCTTTCCTTGTTCCGGAAGTTTTGCTTATGATTATTTTATCCCCTGTCTTTAGAGTCGGATTCATTGAATCCGTATTGATATCCATAAGCAGAAAGAAAAATTTAACACATATAAAACCTATTAAGAGCCCTGCTGCGAGCATTACTATTTTGAAAAGTACAGGCTGATCACTATTGATATTCTTTTTCAACGGAAACTCCGGAAACAAAATTATTAAACAGTATTTATTTCATGATTGTATTAAACAATAAATTTTTAATTACCTGATGCCTTCTGCATCGGAGTAATTATTAGAGTTTATTTTTATCGCATACGATAATTACTATTTTTTTACTTTAATCTGGAATATTTAATTTTTTTATCAATATTTTTTTTAATTTAGTTGTACTTTAAAATATAGATATTACTCTCTGTGGAAGCAGAATTTAAAATTAAAGATGATTTACGTCGGGTTATGTCGCTTCAGTATGTTTTTTTGGGAATATTTTTATACAAATTTTACATCTGATTATTTTCCTTGACAAAGATTAATATTATATTTAAATTTAAATGTAGAGTATTATTTTGAATGAAGGATTATTTATTTAATTTTTCATTTTTTATACCGACATATAAATAGTCAGGTATAATTATTTATAGTTATTCAATTATATTAGCGTGAATTAATCAATATTGATTAAAGGAGTTTACGATGAACAGGAAGTTGAAAGTGGCTGCATTGTCGATTCTTCTCGGAACTTTTGTTCTATTGGTCGGCAATGGGGGTTCGCACCTGCTCGCCCAGGATGGAACAGCAACCAATAATCAGGCAACAGGCGATGGGGGCAATAAACAAAAATTGGACGGTCTTGTTGTTGACTGGCTTAATGACTTTGAAGATAGTGAAGATTGGAGAGCTGTTTCAACATGTCCGCTGGGTGAGACTAAAATCAGAAAGTATCCCGGTAAACCGAGACCTATGAAGGATGGTCAGCCGGTTAATGAAAATAGTGAAGTTGGTAAAGAATTTGCTGATGAAACAAAAGAGGATGAAACCGGAACTGTGCATAAAAATGCGTTTGTTCTCGGCATTAAAAGCTATTTCATGGATAGGGGTTTTGACAGAGTTGAAGTATTCCCGCCGAATGAGTATATTATTAGAGGGAAAGCTAAAGAACTGAAAATATGGGTGCTTGGAAGAAAATTCAGACATACACTTTACGTGAAAGTCCGTGATTACAGAGGTCAGCTTCACAAACTTAAAATAGGCAGGCTGGACTTCTGGGGATGGAGAGAAATGTCTGTAATTATACCGGGATGGCTGCCTCAATCCTCAAATTATGCAGTTATGGATAAAAACCTTCATTTCGTTTCTTTCTTCGTTGAGAGCGATAATTTCGAAGCTCCGGGACCTTTTTATTTTTATGTAGACCAGTTCAGAGTAATAACAGATCTTTCTGAATTTACTGGTGATGAAAATATTAAGGACAACTGGTAACGGTTGATGAGGATAATGGAGGTCATAAATGAATATTAAAATGAACAGAATGTTTATAATAACTCTCTGCATGACAGCTTCTTTTATAATAAATCTGTCTGTCAGAAATGCTGATTCCAAAATTATAACTAATGTCCCTGCCGATGTAAGCGGGGAAGAGACCAAGGCTCTGGTCGTTGAGGATTTTGAGAATCTTAAAATTGTTGAAAAAGTCGACGACGACGGATGGTTTGTATCATCAAATCCAAAAGAATATACAAAAGGTGATGATGAAACAAAGAAGAAAAAAAATCCGGTAATGGCTCTTAAACTTAAGGCTGTTGATAGCGGTCCGAATGATATGAAGGTGGAAGAGGCTTATTCACCAACAGGTCTCGGAAAAGAAAAGAAAAAAACTTTAGGTGTACATTTCAGATTCAGGTATCCGGGAAATAATTCAGTTTCTCTTGAACCTCCTATGGAAATTGACTGGAAAGACCGTACACCGGTGTTAACATATGATCAGGCTTTGAGAAAAGATGTTGCTGAACGCGGAATTCAGCTTCCCGGAAGAGCAAAAGCTGTTTCAATGTGGGTTCACGCCAGAGGTTTTCCTTATACAATGGAAGTATGGGTGAAAGATTTTAAAGGTGATGTTCATATCCTTGAAAAACAGTCAATCAACTTTGTAGGCTGGAGACCGATGACATTTGAGATTCCTGAAAATATGCCGCAGTCCTCAGATACTTATCCTGTAACAAGAGTGTCTAAACTTGTACGTATAGTATTAAGAGAAGTATCTAATGTTACCGGTGAATATTCAGGAAACAGTACCAGGAACTCATCTGATGTATATGTATTCTTTGATCAGATTAAAGTACTGACTGATACATACGAAGTTTATTTTGACGGACAGGATCTTCACAAAAATTTTGAGGGAACTACTAATACTAACACCAGTACTCAAAAATAGCTGTTAAGATTTTTAATAAATTTTGGCAAAGATCTCCGGTTTTCCGGAGTTAAAAAGACAGAAAATACCCATCGAAGCTATAGGATGGGTATTTTCTATTTTAGAAATATGTGAAATTTGCTTATTACGGGATGGGAAAATGTCTAAAGAAAAAATAATGGAAAAACTTCTTTCGCTTTTTAAAGAGGAGACCTGGGGCAGGCTGGATTCTAAAGATGTGGGTATTTCGAGGTTTAAAATACTTGATGACATTTTTAATTCTATACTGGCAGACGATGCCGCAGACGATGCGTTAAAGTTATGTAAAGAGCAGCTTGAAGAACAGCCTGCTTCAATCACAGCGGCATATATCGCAGGACTTCTTGGATGTGAGTTTGAGAAAATTGATGAGAAAAAATATCTGAGAAGATTGATCGAAAAGTTTACAGAAAATCATAAATGGGCAGTTGTAGAAATTATTGCTGAAAAAATTCTTGAATATGGAGAGAGCAGTTTCGCGCTCCGGTCTCTTGCTACAAGTCTTGAAAGGCTTGGAAGAAATAAGGAAGCTATTCCTGTATGGGAAAATCTCATGAAGATTGACAGATTTGACGCACAGGTTGCGAAGAAGCTGGCATTTGCGATTGTTACCCAGGATCAGGAAAAAAGCATACAGTACATGAAACTTTCCATAGAGGGTTTTATCAAGTCAAAGCATTTTGATGAAATTCCACCTCTCTGGCAGAAACTTGTAACAGTGTCATGGGGTGATATCCAGTTTTTTGAACGGATTGAGAGAATGCTGGTTGATGCTAAACAGCCCGAACTGGCTGCTGATTTATTGAAAATTTTGCTTCATAAATATAGAGACGATGAAAATCCTGATCAGGCAATTGAACTTTTGAAAAAAATTCTGAATTACCGGTCTGAAGATCTCCACTCCAGACGTGAACTTGTTAAGCTTTATGAAACAAAGTATGG
>Ga0116170_10003025_pt1 | contig 15900 bp, 16 predicted proteins | sample AD_JPNHW1_MetaG_FD_89797 | JGI IMG/M metagenome (GOLD analysis project Ga0116170, IMG submission 89797) | Active sludge microbial communities of municipal wastewater-treating anaerobic digesters from Japan - AD_JPNHW1_MetaG | ecosystem: Engineered > Bioreactor > Anaerobic > Digestate | place...
GGGGCCATTCGCAGCGTCTGGAGCTCGCCTCGCTCCAGAGCGGATTCACAGGCGTGGGGACCGAGATAGCGCACTCAGAACGCCACTTTGTAGGCGAGTGAAACGAGATGCCCCGCGCTTTCGGTGCGCACCAGGGTTCCCGTGCGGAAGTAGCCCTGCTGCGTCCACTTGCCATCCAGCCGGTAGGAATCCAGATCCACAGCCTGACGGTGCTGGTAGCCCAGGCTCCACTCTCCACCGAAAATCCGGTAGCTGGTCCCCAACGAGAAGGCCGCTGTGCGCCCTCCTCCGATCATCGGATCCGCTTCGGCGTCTGTCAGCAAGCGAGGCATGACCTCTCCGCCGGCGCGCACCACCCACCGCTTGGTCAGGTTAAGCTCCAGCATGGCGCTCAACCCGAAGCCATTTCTGGGGCTGCGCTCCAGGGGATGCGAGGCCACGGTGCCATTGGGCGTCTCCATGGCGGGCTGGGTCGGCAACTCGAAAGCACTGCCTCCGATCCGGTGCAGATCCACTTCCCAGGTCGCGGTCTGGTTCAGTCGGTGCCGCACCCCTAGCCTGGCGTGCGAGGGCAGCGAGATGCGCCCCTGCCCCGGCCGCGCCGAGGCGGCATTGATGAAGGCGGGGCCGTACTGGCCGATGTCGGCGCTGCTGTAGCCATCGCCATCGACATAGACAGGCGCCGTGCCGTTGAGGCGGGCGGTCATGGACGGAGTGGCCCGGATCGCGCCGTCATAGGATCCGCCCAGGGTCCAGCGCGGATTCATGGCCCACCGAAAACCCAGCGAATAGCTGAGCGCATTCGCGGATCCTGTCTGGCTCAAGGGCAATTCGATCAAGCCCTGGGTGAGATTCGTGCTGCTGATGGGCGCGTTGGGGTCCGCCGCCAACGGCGCGCGAAGATCCACCTGCGAGGCGTATTTCAGATGCGCGACCCCGAGGCCCACCCCCAGCGAAAAGGCTGGCGTGATCGCCAGGGAACCCTGCATTTCCAACCGGCGGGCCGAAAGATCGATGGAGCGCTGCAGAAACCGCGTATTGCTCTCCGTCGCAAGGCCCATATGCCGCTGGAAGGGGTCATCCATCTTCACCCCGAGCACGATCCGGTCATTCAGGCGCCACGCGCCGCCCAGGGCGGGCAGGAAACGGTTCCGATCGGTGGTGGACAGAGTGTGCTGCGTGGACGCCAGCGTGACCTGGGAACACTGCAGCTCGAACCCCGCCGCAAGGTAAGCGCTCGAGGCATCGCGCAAGGAAGCCAGCAGGGCCGGATTGAGCGCGGCGGCCTCCAGGCTCTGCCCGAAGGCCACGCCGGTACCGCTGCGGCCGATGTTCACCGCATCCGAACCGGGAAGCGCAAGGGCCTGGGCCGCGAGCGGCTGGATCATGCCTGCCGCGAGACCCAGCGCACCGAAACACGTCCCGACAATAGATCTGGCCATCACCAACGCCTCCATAACATTCATAGTCCGCCCTTGAATGAGGCGGACACCCCACAGGTTCAACACAGAAGCTCCAGGATCGCCGGAAGCGCCCCATCCACCAAGTGTGAAATCCACAAGAAAAGGGGGCCGGTCACCCGGCCCCCCTTTAAAAATAACCCCTTCGAGACTAGACGAGGGGAGCCAGCAGCTCGCGGTAGACCGGAATGGGCCACAGCTCGGCGGCGGTGTCCTTCTCCAACTGATCGAGCACTTCGCGCAAGGACTCCTGAGCGTTGCGCACCTGCCCGCCGAAAGCGGCCGTCTTGGCGGCGCCTTCTTCCATCTCGTCCGCGGCCACCATGACGGCCTTGAGGGCCACCAGACGCTCCTGGGCGATGCCTGCCAGGCGAGCCTGGGCCTTGAGAGCGTCCTTCAGGGACTGGGGCACTTCGATGCCGGCCTGGGCCAGCTGATTGAGCGCCTCGCTGCGACGGCGCAGGTCTTCCAGCACCGCCGGCAGGATCATGATCTCGGCCATCTCGCGCAGCACTTGGGCCTCGATGCTGATGACCTTCTGGTACTGCTCATGGCGGACGTGGATGCGGGCTTCCACTTCCTCAGCGGTCAGGATACCGGGCTTGGTGAAGAGCTCCTGGGAAGCCTTCTGCTTGAAGACTTCAAGCGCGGCCACCGTATCCTTGGCGTGGGGCAGGCCGCGGCGCTCCGCCTCCTGCTTCCACTCCTCGGAGTAACCGTTGCCTTCGAAACGGATGTTCTTCGTGTCGATGACGGCCTTGCGGATCACTTCCAAGATGGCGGCTTCGCGGCCCTTGCCCTTGGCGATCAGGCCTTCCAGGTCGGCGTTCAGCTCATCCAGGGCCTCGGAGACCGAAGCGTTGATGACCGTCAGGGGCCACGCGATGGCCTGGGTGCTGCCCACGGCGCGGAATTCGAACTTGTTGCCCGTGAAGGCGAAGGGGCTGGTGCGGTTGCGGTCCGTAGCGTCCTTCTCGACGGTGGGCAGGTTGGCCTGGGCGATCTCCACCAGCTTCTTGCCGCTGTCATCGGCCACGTTGCCAGCTTCGATGGCGTTCAGGACCTGATTCAGCTGCTCGCCGAGGTAGGCGGACATGATCGCGGGAGGCGCTTCGTTGGCACCCAGGCGATGATCGTTGCCGGCGCTGGCGATGCAGGCGCGCAACACGCCGCCGTGCTTGTAGAGCGCCTTCAGGCTGGCCACCAGGAAGTACAGGAACTGCAGGTTCTCCTGGGGCGTGCGGCCGGGCTCCAGCAGGTTCTGGCCCTCGTCTGTGGCCAGGCTCCAGTTCACGTGCTTGCCGCTGCCGTTGACGCCGGCGAAGGGCTTCTCGTGCAGCAGCACGGCGAAGCCGTGGTGCTCGCCGACGGTCTTCATCAGCTCCATCAGCATCTGGTTGTGGTCGGAAGCCAGCGCGGCGGGCTCATAGATGGGCGCGATTTCGAACTGGTTGGGAGCCACTTCGTTGTGGCGGGTCTTGGCGGGGATGCCGAGCTTGAAGCACTCGACTTCCAGCTCCTGCATGAAGCCCAGGACGCGCTCCTTGATGCTGCCGAAGTAGTGGTCTTCCAGCTCCTGACCCTTGGGAGGACGGGCGCCCTGAAGGGTGCGGTTCGCGAAGAGCAGATCGGGGCGCTGCTGCGCGTAGTCCAGATCCACCATGAAGTATTCCTGCTCGGGACCGCACTGGGCGATCACACGGGAGGCGGTGTTGCCGAAGAAGGACAGGGCCTTCAGGGCGGACTTGTTCACCACTTCGATGGAGCGGAGCAGCGGCAGCTTGTGATCCAGCGCCTCGCCGTGGTAGCCGATGAACGCCGTGGGAATGCAGAGGGTCGCGCCCCCGGGGCCCTGCTTGATGAAGGCGGGGCTGGCGGGATCCCACATGGTGTAGCCGCGGGCCTCGAAGGTGGCGCGCAGACCGCCGCTGGGGAAGGAGCTGGCGTCGGGCTCGCCCTGGGTCAGGTTGCCGCCGGAGAAACGCTCGATCACCTGACCGGGTTCGTCCCAAGTGATGAAGGCATCATGCTTTTCAGCGGTGGCATGGGTGAGGGGAATGAACCAGTGGGTGTAGTGGGTGGCACCCTTTTCCATGGCCCAATCCTTCATGGCCTGAGCCACGCCCTTGGCCACGTCGGGCGTCAGGGGCGTTCCCTTCTTGAGACACTGCTTGAAGGCCTTGAAGACGTCCTTCGGCAGGCGCTCGCGCATGGTCTGCTCGTTGAAGGTGTTGCAGCCAAAGTACTGACTCACCTTGGCCTGGCTCAAACTGGTGATGTCCTGGTCGTTTACCGGCTGTACGGTCGCCATGCGCCCTCCTGACAGTGAAGAGAAATGGGGGTAATAAGAAATGCCGATGTGCCGAATGCCACACCCAGCTGAAAAAGACGGGAAATTTATGACCCAGGACCAGGGTAGCCGACGGCCTAAGGGGATCAAACGGGAATTCGACGCAATTTACGACTTTTTGTGTTGAAAAATGCATCATCGCCCTCGCCCCCTCCCTCAAAGGGTCCCCACGGCATCCCCATGGCTCCTTCGATTAGAATGGGCCCATGAGCGAGACCCTTCCCTACGTCCCCAATCTGGACAGCATCGATCCCGGGCTGGATCTGATACAGGAAATCCAGCGACTGCGCACGCAGCACAAGGCCGTCATCCTGGCGCACTACTACCAGGAGCCCGAGATCCAGGATCTGGCCGACTTCGTGGGGGACAGCCTCCAGTTGAGCCAGGAGGCCGCGAAGACCGACGCCGACGTGATCGTCTTCTGCGGCGTCCACTTCATGGCGGAAACCGCCAAGATCCTGAGCCCCGACAAGACCGTTGTCATCCCCGACCTGGACGCGGGTTGCAGCCTGTCGGACCGCTGCCCGGCTGACGCCTTCGGCCAGTGGCTGAAGGACTACCCCGATCATGAAGTGGTCAGCTACATCAACTGCTCCGCGGGCGTGAAGGCGCTGTCCACCATCATCTGCACCAGCTCCAACGCGGTGCGCGTGGTGGAGAGCCTGCCCAAGGACAAGCCCGTCGTCTTCGCCCCGGACCGCCACCTGGGGGCCTGGGTCATGAAGCAGACCGGCCGCGACATGGTGCTGTGGCCGGGCTTCTGCATCGTCCACGAGCAGTTCACCGCCCGGCGCGTGGCCGCGCTGCGCGCGCAGCACCCGGACGCAAAGCTGATCGTGCATCCCGAATGCGATGCTTCCGTGAGCCGCTCGGCGGATTTTGTCGGATCGACCGCGGCCCTGCTGCGCTTCGTGGAAAAGGACGCCGCCAGGGCCTTCATCGTGGGCACCGAGATCGGCATCCTGCACCAGATGCGCCGCCTGCGACCCGACGCCGAACTGGTGCCCATTCCCGCGGACAGCGGCTGCAACTGCAGCCTGTGCCCCTACATGAAGCTCACCAGCGTTGAAAAGGTCTACCTCGCGCTGCGCGACCTGAAGCCCGAGATCACGCTAGCTGAAGACCTGCGGATCAAGGCACTGCGCCCGCTGGAGCGCATGCTGGCCCTGGGCTGAAGGCATGTTCGATTCCCTACGCCTCGGCGATGAGACCCTCTCGCCGGCTCTCTTTCTGGCCCCCATGGCCGGGATCACCAATTCGGCCTTTCGCCGCCTCGTCTCCGAATTCGGGGGCTACGGCGCGCTTTTCACCGAGATGCTCTCGGCCTCGGCCTTCGTCCACGAAAAGCCTGGCCAGTCCGCATTCTCCAAGCGCCGCGCCTGCGAAGGACGGGTGATCTACCAGTTCCGGACCTCGGGCGCGGAGGATCTCGAAACGGTCATCCAGCGCATGGAGGCCCTGGCGTTCACGGCCATCGATATCAACCTGGGATGCCCCGCCCCCGAGATCCAACAACAGGCCTCCGGCGCGGCGCTTTACCGGGATTTCTCCCGCCTGAAAGCCACCCTGGAGCGCATCCGCCGCTGCTACCAGGGCGCGCTCACCGTGAAGGTCCGCCTGGGCGACGATCCGGAACGATGGCGCGAGCCCTTCATCGAGCGGCTGCGGCTGTTCGAGGATCTGGATATCCAGGCCGTCACCGTCCACCCGCGCTTCTCCACCGAAAAGCTCAAGCGGCGCGCGCGCTGGGAGCTGTTCCCGTGGATCGTCGAACAGACCCGGCTGCCCATCATCGGCAACGGCGATGTGTGTTCGGTGCAGGACATCGAGCGCCACAAGGCCAGCTTTGAACCCCTCGCGGGACTGATGCTGGGCCGCATCGTCGCCCAGAAGCCCTGGATCTTCCGCGAATTCGCGGGCCTGCCGCCCATCGAGATCGATTACGCCGAGGTCTGGGATCGCCTTTGCCAGTACACCCTGGAGGATCTTCCGGCCGAGCGCGCTTATGGACGCATGAAGGAGTTCACTGCCTACTACGCGCACAATTTCTTCTTTGGTAACCAATTGATCCGCGCCACGGGCAAGGCGCGCACGGTCTACGAATTGCGGGACGCCGCGCTGGGCTTTCTCAACCTGCGCCCGCAGATCGCCTGACGCGCCCGCTTCTGCCAGGATGGGAGAAATCCACGAGGTTTCCATGATCCCCCTGAAGCGCATCGGATTCGTGAAGGAAGGCCCGCTGGCGGGCTGGTTCATTCAGGCCCAGGCGATGGAGACCCCGAAGGGCATTCTGGTGGCGCGAGCTCGCAATCGCCCCATGGACCAGACCCTGGTGCTGGATGGCATCTTCCCCACCCAGGAAGAGCTGGAGGCCTTCTTCGCCACCCAGGCGCCGGTGGTGGACTGGGACGCCTGATCACGCCGGACGCTGCGCCCGCTCCAGCAAAGATTCCAGCGCCTGGATGGCGAAGGCCCGCGCCCTGGGATCCCGCAGCACGCGGGCCGAGTGGTGGTACGCCAACGTGATGGCGCGCAGCTCGAACGCCAACTGTTCCGTATCCCGTCCGGCCGCCGCGAAGCTGGCGAAGAGCGCGACGCTGCGCGCCTGCGAAGCCCGCTGAAGCTTCAGCAGCGCCTCCCGCGGCGCGCCTTCCCGGTCATCAAACTCCACGCAGGCCCCCAGGATGGGGCAACCTCCGGGAAGATCCGGATCATCGATCCAGTCCATGGAACATCGCAACAGCGCCCGCAGGCGCTCTGGCCCCGACGCGTTCGAATCCACGCCCGCCGCGAGCCGCCGCTGGAAGCGCTCCGCCGCCCGTTCCAGCGTGGCCACCTGAAGCGCCTCCCGCGATCCAAAGTGGGCGAAGAGGCCGCTCTTGGAGAGCTTGAGCGCCGCCGCCAGGCCACCGATGGTCAGGCCCTCCAGGCCATCCCGGCTGGCCAGGCGCACCGCCTCGTCCAGAATTCGTTCCCGCGTATCCAATCCCTTCGCCGCCACACGCCCCCCACGCCCTGCTTCAGAAAATGGATCGTACCCCTTGCCATGGAATCGTATCGGCACAATCATTAACGAACGTTCGTTCTATTTTCGAGCGCTTACCTGGAGAGCCCCATGAGAACCCCTGAAAACCTGCGCCAATCCAGCCACTTCACCGCCGCCGATTTCGGCTCTCCCGCCCAGTGGGCGGAGTTCATCCTGGAACACCCCAAGCGGGGAAAGATGCCGGGCAAGGTGTTTCTGGGCCAGACTCTCCAGCTCACGGGAATGGAAGTCTCCCTGGGAAGCCTGGAACCCGGCGCGTCTGCGCCCTTCATGCACGCCCACAAGCAGAACGAGGAACTCTACCTGTTCCTTTCGGGCACCGGAGAGATGCAGGTGGACGAGACCCTCATCCCCCTGCGGGCGGGCAGCGCTGTGCGCGTCGCGCCTGCGGGTGTGCGCGCCTGGCACGCCACGGGCCACGAACCCCTCACGTTCATCGTGATCCAGGCCAAGGCCGAAAGCCTGGAGCAGGCGACCGCCAACGATGGCATCCTCTCGGATCGGGCCCTGCCCTGGAAAGGACCTAATTGAGGGACTGGCGAGGGCCTAAAAGGCGGCCCGCCTAGCTCTTGGCGCCCGAGCGCTCCATCCACTGGCGGATTCGGATGGCGTCGCCAAAGCGCGTCAGCTTGCCTGTGGAATCCAGCAGGACGATGACCACCGGCCGGTTGGCAACCTTGGCCTGCATCACCAGGCAGCGCCCCGCCTCGTCGATGAAGCCGGTCTTGGACAGGCCGATATCCCAGGAATGCGCGCGCACCAGGCGATTGGTGTTCACGAACTGGACCTCCCGCGGGCCGCGGCGACCCGCCGCGCGGATCGTCATCTCGTCGCGTGTGCTGAAATCCCGGATCGGCTGATAGGCGTAGGCCGCCTCCACCAGGCGCACCAGATCCTGCGCGCTGGCGACGTTGCCGCCGCTCAATCCGGCGGGGTCCTCAAAACGGGCGTGCGCCAGACCCAGCGCCCTGGCCTTGCCATTCATGGCCGCGACGAACGCACCCACGCCGCCGGGATAGTTGCGCCCCAAGGCGTGGGCGGCGCGGTTCTCGGAATTCATGAGGGCCAGCCCCAGCGCCTCCTCGCGCGTCAGCCGCGTGCCCACGGGCAGGCGCGACCGGCTGTGCCGCAGGATGTCCACGTCATCGTTCTCGATCTGCAGGGTTTCCTGCAGGTTCTGGCGCGCGTCCAGCACCACCATCGCCGTCATCAGCTTGGTGATGGATGCGATGGGGAGGATCTGCTCGGAACGTTTCTCCACCAGCGTCTTGCCCGTTGCCTGGTCCTGCACCAGGACGGAGGCGGACTGCAGCACCAGGCGCCCCGGCTCTGACTTAGGCAGGATCATGCTGACCTTGGAAACTTTCACCTTCGGCCTCGCGCGGCGCGAGACGACCCCGCGGACCATCCGACGCCCGGCCGCCTTGCGCGAGGGCTTCACATGCTTCTGGGACGCAGTGGACTGGGCGCTGGATTTCTTGACCTTGTGCCCCTTCGCATGGGCAGCAGAAAACACACAAGCACAGCCCAGAAACGCAATAGCCAACATCACAGGACGATTCATGTAGCGCATGAAGCCTCGCAAATACAAAACCACTCGTAATAGAGTGACACCATTGCGCTTCAGGTTTCAGCTTGCAATCGATTCCGCGATTTTTCCTTAGGATTTCAAGCAACTTTTCAGGGTTGCGGCCAACCCCTTCAAGGCATCTGCGGCGTGACTGCCCTTCCGCCAGGCCAGCACGATCGTCCGAAACGGCACCGGCGCGGCGATGGCACGGGTTGCCACAGGGGCACGACCCGTCTCCGTGGCCACCGCCAGACGCGGCAGCAGCGTCAATCCCGCCCCGCTGGCCACCATCTGGACCAGGGTCGGAAGGCTGGTCGCCCGATAGCCCAACTCCTCCACGCGCGTGCTGCCGCAGGCAGCCAGGGCCTGATCCCGCAGGCAGTGGCCATCCTCCAGCAGCAGCAGTCGCTCGCCCTCCAGTGCCTCCATGCGCACCGCGCCGCGCCCCTTGCTCAAGGGATGTCCCTTCGGCAGCGTGAGGACAAAGGGATCGCGGCCCAACACGGCGGTTTCCAGATCCTGAAGCTCCGCCTCCAGCGCCATCACGGCCCCATCCAGCCGCCCCTCCTGCAGCATCCTCACCAGCACCGGCGTGCGCTCTTCGGTCCACAGGGGGATGAGCGCGGCGTGGGCCTCGCGCAATCGCGGCGCGATCTCGGGCAGCAGATAGGGGGCCAGCGTCGGGATGACACCCAGCCGCATGGGGCCGGCCAGGGGATCCTGGAACTGCCGGGCCTGGCGCACCAGCTCTTCTGCTTCCAGCAGGATCTTGCGGCAGCGTGCGACCAGCACTTCGCCCGCGGGCGTCAGCAGCACGCCGCGGCGATCGCGCTCGAAGATCCGCACCCCCAGCGCGTCTTCCATCGTCGCGATCTGCGTGCTGAGCGAGGGCTGAACCACGGCGCAGGCCTCGGCGGCGCGATGGAAATTGCGGGTTTCGGCCACGGCCAGCACGTACTGAAGTTGGCGGAGCGTGATGGGCAGTGGAGCGGACATGGCAGCCTCGGGAACCCCCAAAGGGGCGTGGTACCCTTTCAACTTTGCACCAGGGAGCAAGATGTTCTCCATCGAAGAGATCCGCGCCATCCACGATCTGCCCATCCCCGAGCTGCTGTATCGCGCCGCCACCGTGCATCGCGCCCATTGGAACCCGATCGAGATCCAGCTCTGCACGCTGGATTCCATCAAGACCGGCGCCTGCCCAGAGGATTGTTCTTACTGCCCACAGAGCGCGAAGTACGACACCGGGGTGAAGCCCGAGCCGCTCAAGGAAAAGGCGCGGGTGCTGGAAGGTGCGCGGGCCGCGAAAGCCAACGGCAGCACGCGCTACTGCATGGGCGCATCCTGGCGCGAGGTGCGCGAGGGCGAGCAGTTCGAGCAGGTGCTGGATATCGTGCGCGAAGTGGCCGCCCTGGACATGGAAGTCTGCGTGACCCTCGGCATGCTGAACGCCGATCAGGCCAAGCGCCTGAAGGCCGCCGGATGCACGGTCTACAACCACAACTTGGACACCAGCCGCGCCTTTTACGAAACCATCATCAGCACCCACAAGTTCGAAGACCGCCTGCGCACCATCGCCGCCGTGCGCGAAGCGGGCCTGGAGGTCTGCTCGGGCGGCATCGTCGGCATGGGCGAAAAAGTAGATGACCGGATCCATTTCCTGCACGAACTGACCCTGCTGGATCCCCCCCCCGACAGCGTGCCCATCAACCAGCTCGTACCCGTGCCCGGCACGCCCCTGGCCGAATTGCCGCCCCCTGCGCCGCTGGAATTCATCCGCATGATCGCCACCGCGCGCATCCTGTTCCCCCAAAGCCGCGTGCGCCTCAGCGCCGGACGCACCGCCATGAGCGAAGAGATGCAGGCCCTGGCCTTCCTTGCGGGCGCCAATTCGATCTTCACCGGCGACAAACTGCTGGTGACCCCCAACCCCGGCGAGGGCCGCGATCATCAACTGCTTGCGACACTGGGGATGAAGGTAGAAAGATAGCGAGATACAAGACCAAGGAGCGGTCATGCCCGTTTGTCTACAAATGCTGCAAGGCCTCCTCACCCCGATCGTAGCGGTAATAACCACCTATATTGCCTGGCAACAATGGAAAACCAATCAGCGTAAGGTCGACCTTGATCGATATGACAGGAGACTAAAGGTCTACCAAGAGACAATTAAATACATTCAACAATTCAACCAAGACTTTAAAGTTCAACTACCAGATCTATATTCTTTTTATGTTGCAACAGCAGAGGCCGATTTTCTATTCTCGCCAGAAATCCGTGCCTATATTGATGAAATCTATTCACGCGCCCTAAAGCACCATGCCGCCAAATCTCAATATAGAGACAGTAATCAACCACCGATTGAAAACTACGACCACAAAGCTGTTTGTGCTGCCATGGAACAACAACAAGAATGGTTCATTGATCAACCAAAACATGTTCTATCGAAATTCAAAATATACTTAGATATTAGCCAATGAGCCCAATCCCTTGTTCAATATAAATTCCAACAACAAGTATCGAATTCATCCTTCCTTTGTCTCGATACGTCGTCCCCAAACATTCCACGGCTAAATGGGGGGTGTGTTTAACAGCTTTTGCCAGGCGCCGTCAGCAAGGACCATCCCATGTCGAACACCATCCACGAAACAATCCGTCTGGCAAGATCAATGAACCTGATCGCTGGCCAATTATTAAAGCTAGATTTGCCGATCGATCAACGGGAAACAGATCCAGATAAAGGTAAAATCTCACTAGGACTCAGCCTTCAAGCTTCAGAACTTGCGGCAAAATCCATACTCAGCACCATCGAATGGTCGAGAAGCAAGATCAGAAAGCACTTTAGCGATCATGACTTATACAAACTCCTCAATGCCGTAGAGTCTGAAATCCAAAAATCAAATAGCCCAAAATCCTTCATTTATCGCAACTTCTTACTCCAATGCGTCGAAGTTGATAATGTCAAATCAGAAAATACCATTGGGCACTTTTTATCCCGCCACTTCTCACATCCAAACAGCAGCCACCGTAATTATTTCTACTCAGATTGCACCACATTTTTAGCACCCAAACCATTTAACGCAATCCACGCCATCGCCGACAAACTTATCCACATTGCTCAGGATTTAGCCACCACCTAGCCATCAGCGCCACAGAGCCCTGTCCAACACTCCATACGATCCTTCTGTTCAAATCAGCCTCATTCCTCAATTCCCTCCGTCATTAGGCCGACTTCCGAATAGGTTCTTGATCCTTAGGCGGTGCCGCCATGCGACTTTGGTCCATCCATCCAAGCTATCTGGACCCGAAAGGCCTCGTTGCGCTGTGGCGCGAGGGGCTTCTGGCTCAAGCCGTGCTCGAGGGGAAGACCAAGGGCTATGTTCGGCATCCGCAACTGCAGCGGTTTCGCGCTCACGCCGAGCCCTTGGTGGCCATCAGCGCCTATCTCTGGGCGGTGCATGACGAGGCTGCGGCCCGTGGATATGCCTTTGACGCGGCCAAGCTGACGCCGCGACGCACCTGTGCCCCGATGCCAGTGACCCAAGGCCAGCTCGATTTCGAATGGAGGCACCTGCTGGCCAAGCTCTCACTCCGGAACCCGGATCGCTTTCAGCGGTTCCAAGAGATTGCTTCACCATCCTGCCATCCGCTCTTTGACGTCTGCCCTGGCTCCATCGAATCGTGGGAACGCAACGCGACCGACGAACCTCGCGATTAACGCAAATCCAATAACCAACGCTGGCTTCCATGCAACTGCCCTGCCATGGGTGTCGAGAACCATCCACCAGACCCATCTTCCCCAACGCCCTGGAAAAATTCGCCCATCGAAAAACATTCCCACCGGGGGGATACTGGGGCATCTGGGCCAAGGCTCTTCGGATTGGCACCGGCTGCGCGGCCCGCGCGCTCAGGGCATGGACGCGAGGTAGGCCTTGGTTGTCTCCGCGATGACACATCCCTTGGCGCTGGACAGCGCCACCAGCCGCGCCCACGCGGCGCTGACGGCCATCCGCGAGCGGCTGAAGGATCCAGATCTGGCGAACGCGTACGCCGAGCTGCAGGGAAAGCTGCGGGCGCTGTGCCTGTTTGATCCCCGGCAGGGTGAGCCCAATCCCAAGGCCTTTGCCAAGGCGGCGCGAGCCGCCAGCGATGAAGCCCGGCGGGCGCTGGCCCTCCAGGGGGCCACCGATGGCGTGGCCAAGGGCGTGATGCGGCATCTGCCCCTGCTGGAACTCCCAGGCGAGGATCGCCTCCACGCGGCGATTCTCTGCGCGGCCGCGGATCCCGAAGCCACGCTGGCCAACCTCGCGCAGGCGGGCCTGGAGACGGAAGCCCACCCGTGCTGGGTCGCCATCGCCGCCCTCAGGCAGCAGCCCGTCTTTGATTTCGAGGCCTACAAGACGCTGGAGACGCACCACCTGTCCAACGACACGGGCAACACGGATCTGCATCGCCGCTACGAGCAGGCTCGGTCGCACTTGAGCCAGCATGCGCGCAAGCATCTGCTGACGTTGGTTCCCAAACCGCTGTTCCAGCAGCCCGAGGCCCGCTTCGCCATGTTCCACACCTGCCTGGCGCGAGATCCTTTTGGCACCCTGGAACACTGGCGGCAGGCCGAGATCACCGATCCCTGCACGGATCTCGACATTGAACAGCGCTTCGTGCTGCTGGAGCGCGTGGCGGCCTTCGGGCTGGGCCTCGCCTCGACCCACCTGGATCTCTTCAACATCCCGCAGGATGAAGCCTGGACCGATCGCCTGAGGGCGGTGTTCCGCGCGGATCTGACGGCAGGGTTCTCGCTCTTTGGCGTCTACGCGCTGGAGGGCATCCAGAACTACCCCTTCGGCCTGGGCCGCATCGAGCCCGTGCTGCCGCGCCGCATCACGAACAGCGAGGCTGCGGAGAGCCTGAAACGAGGCCTCGCGCCGGGCGAAAAAGTGCGTGTCTACACCCCCGCCGAGATCAGCGACACCGCGGCGCAACTGCAGGAGCGGGAGGTCCGCCGTTTTCTGGAGGTAATGAAGTCGGACATGGCGCGGCAGTGGAAAGCCTGCATGCAGGACCGCAAGCTGGATCTCCTGTTCGCCGATCCCGAGCTGAAGATCCGCAATGTGTTGTTCCTGATCGCCCACGCGCTGTTCGAATCGGAAGACACCTTTGAGCGGATCTTCCGGACCGTGCAGAAGGGGCATCCCCTGTTCGCCAGCGACACCGCGCGAATCCTGCTGCTGGCGAACCGCTACTACTTCCTGGAACTGCTAGGGCTCAACCCGGGACTGCTGTTCAATCGCGCCCCGCGCGGGACCAGCGGCGCGGGCACAACGCTGATGGAGGAGGCCAGCGATTACCCGGTGCGCTCCCTGCTCAACGTGGGCATGTCCATCCATCTGCGCATCGGCGACACCCTGTTCCGCAGCACGCCCATCGCCTGGAACATCATGCTGGCCCAGTACGAAGGCCGCATCGATCTCGCGCTGCAGGACATCGCCTTTCTCTTCGAGGGCTTCGACACCCTGCTCACCATCGTCTCGGGCCTGGATCTACCGGATCTGCGGGCGTGGACAAACCGCCTGACAGACGCACTGGTGGATGACGACGCCGAGATGCCGCTCGCGGCAGGATCGGCGGATCCGCCGCGATCACCGCTGCGGCTCACCACCCGCGGGGCCATTGAGCGCTATCGGGAATCCCTGAACCGCTACTGCGTTCAGGCCCTGCGCCGAAGCGCCGAAGCCGCTGGCGTATCGCCCACCAATATCATCCAGGGACTGCGCCTGCCCCGAAACAAGACCGACAAGCTGCGCGCCCTGCTGGAACAAAGACGCGGAGCGGCATAAGAGAACTCACGCGGAGACGCGGGGGACGCGGAGGGGAAAAGATGGGGGGAGGTTCAATGGGGCACGACAGGGAACAATTGGCCCCACCCCAAGACCCCAGAAAAACCCCCAGGCTCTTTCATCTTTTCTCCGCGCACCCCGCGCCTCCGCGTGAACCCCACTTGGCTCACCACTCGCGGAGCAGCGTAAGGAGAACTCACGCGGAGACACGGGGGACGCGGAGGGAAAAAGATGGGGGGGTTCAATGGGGCACGACAGGGAACAATTGGCCCCACCCCAAGACCCCAGAAAACCCCCAGGCTCTTTCATCTTTTCTCCGCGCACCCCGCGCCTCCGCGTGAACCCCACTTGGCTCACCACTCGCGGAGCCATCGATCGCTACCGCGAATCACTGAACCGCTACTGCGTTCAGGCCCTACGCCTGCCCCGGAACAAGACCGATAAGCTGCACGCCCTGCTGGAACAGAATCGCCAGCACGCGGGAGCCCTGATCTCGAGCCTTGATCCCCATCAAGGCGCGATGTCTCCGGGCATCCCATCCTGGGCCTGGAGGTGATCCATGACCCACGTCATCCGCGATCTGAATGAAACCCTTCCCATCCCCGAGGCGGGCATCGCATCCACGCCCCTGCTGGAACTGCCCGGCGCCGCCAAGGTGGTGCTGTTCGCCCTGGATCGCGGGCAGGAGCTGAGCCCCCACGCCGCGCCCTTCCCCGCCGAGATCGTGCTGCTGGCCGGCGCGTTGGACGTGATGGTGGGCGAAACCTGGACATCGCTCACGCCCGATCAGTTCATCGCCCTACCCAAAGGCGCCACGCACGCTGTGCGCGCCCAGGCCCCCAGCCACTTCCTGCTGACCTTGAGACGCGGGGCGGCGTGAGGGGATGATTCACGCGGAGACGCGGAGAACGCGGAGAAAAGATGAAAAAGATGGTTGTTCTCTCTGGGCCATCAGCGTTTGGACAATCGTTGTCCATCCTGCCCCACTGACCCCCCCAATCTTTTCTTCTCCGCGTTCTCCGCGGCTCCGCGTGAGCCCCGCTCATCCATGCGAGCTGTTCACCCGGAGGGCTGGAGAGGCGCTGGGGGATAGATCGTTGACGATGCGATGCAGGCCCTCTTTGAGGGTCGCCGCGCCAAAGTTCAGGAGAAGACCGACCTGCAGATGGGTGAGGCGCAAGTAGGTGAGGAGCTGCTTCCCATGAACCGGAGCCGTTTTTTCGACGGACTTCAGCTCCACGATGACCTTGCCTTCCACCAAAAGGTCCAGCCGAAAGCCTTCCTCAAAGACAACCCCGTCGTATTCAAAACGAATGGGCACTTGGCGCTCCACCCTCAGACCTCGCTTCTGAAGCGCCCGCGCAAGAACGACTTCGTAGACGGATTCCAAAAGCCCCGGCCCCAGGTCCATATGGATCTTGATCGCCGCATCGATGATGGCACCGGTGATGTCATCGAGTTCCATGGTGTCCTCGGAGGAGGTTTCACGCGGAGGCGCGGGGAACGCGGAGAGGAAAAGCGGGTTTTATCTACGAATCGTAGAGTCGCGCCAATCCCCCATCAAGCCCCAAAGCTTTCCATCTTTTCCCCGCGCCCTCCGCGCCTCCGCGTGAGTCCCCGATCCCTACGCCCCGAACACC
>Ga0116170_10003027_pt1 | contig 15892 bp, 8 predicted proteins | sample AD_JPNHW1_MetaG_FD_89797 | JGI IMG/M metagenome (GOLD analysis project Ga0116170, IMG submission 89797) | Active sludge microbial communities of municipal wastewater-treating anaerobic digesters from Japan - AD_JPNHW1_MetaG | ecosystem: Engineered > Bioreactor > Anaerobic > Digestate | place...
ATTGTTCTAATGTTCTATTGTTCTAATGTTCTATTGTTCTAATGTTCTATTGTTCTAATGTTCCCAGCACCTCCTGCGCCGCCTGGTAGGGATTGATCCTGCCGGCTTCGATCTCCTTTTCGAACCGGGCGAGGGCCCGGGATATCTCTTTCCGGGAATAGAATTGCTGCCGTATGCCTTCCTCGATGGTATCGTACAGCACCTTATGGTCCTGTTCCCGGCGCTTTTGCGCGAAATACCCTGAGTGGGCGGTGGTCTCCCGGTAGTTGCAGATGATCTTCCACACATTGGCTACGCCATCGAGAGTTTTGGCCGAGCAGGTATCCGCCACCGGTATCCAGCCCGAACCCGACGGGGGGAAGAGGTGGAGGGCGTTGGCGTATTCGGCCCGGGCGCGTTGGGCGGCGGCTACGTTGTCGCCGTCGGCTTTGTTGATCACGATCGCGTCGGCCATTTCGATGATGCCGCGTTTGATGCCCTGCAGTTCGTCGCCGGCGCCGGCCAGCATCAGCAGCAGGAAGAAGTCGACCATCGAATGAACCGCCGTCTCCGACTGTCCCACACCTACCGTTTCCACGAAGATCACATCGAACCCGGCCGCCTCGCACAGGAGGATCGTCTCGCGGGTCTTTCGCGCCACCCCGCCGAGACTTCCGGCCGATGGCGAGGGACGGATGAAGGCGTTGGGATCGGATCCCAGCCGTTCCATGCGGGTCTTGTCGCCCAGGATGCTTCCCTTCGACCGGCTGCTGCTCGGGTCTATCGCCAGCACGGCCAGCTTGTGGCCCTGTGCGGTGAGCCAGGTGCCCAGCGCTTCGATGAAGGTGCTTTTTCCGACCCCGGGCACGCCGGTAATCCCAATCCGGATGGAGTCCGGGTGATACTCATCGCGGTCACCTTGTCTTTGATCTTTGATCTTTGATCTTTGATCTTGCAGGCACTCCCGGATAACATCATCAGCCAGTGTTCTGTGTGCCTGCAGGTTACTCTCCACCAGCGTGATCGCCTTGCTGAGCACAGTGCGGTTCCCCGCCCGGATCCCGGCCAGGTACTCCTCAACCGTCAGCGTGGCCGCGCGATGTTTTCGCAGGCGCTCGGCCAGGTTTTCGTTGACCTGCGGCGGCTGTTCGACGCCTTTCATGACGTGCAGGGCGGATCGGTGGGGTTTGGTAGACATGTGTGTGTTTGGTTGTCAGGGTGATAAGAGGCAGGTGTCGACCTCAGCGACCTCTGCGCCTTCTCTGCGTCCTTTGCGGTTATGTTAATTCAATCCTATTCATTACGGGGCTAAATTTATCGATTTTATTTGCTGAAGGAGTTCATATAATTCCAGATTGGTTGTTCTTCAGGCATGCCGATGGCCCATCACCTGTAATAACCGCAAAGGACGCAGAGAAGGCGCAGAGTGCCACAGAGAACTATCTTATTAGCTCGTTTCAATCTGCATGCTGACGCATAATACCCTCCCGGGAAAGGATCCCTGTTGTCTGTTCCCTATTGCCTATTCCCTATTGCCTTGTTTTTACAAAGGTAAAAAATTCAGTTTTCGGTACAACCTATCCAAGAAATCCCTACCTTTGCACCCGCAAAACTCTCCGTAGCTCAGTTGGTAGAGCAATTGACTCTTAATCAATGGGTCCTAGGTTCGAGTCCTAGCGGGGAGACAAAACAAAGCCCGTCCTTTTCCGGATGGGCTTTTTTCATGGACGGACCAGGCTGTGACAACCCTGAACCGTGATTCTTTGTACCTTGTTCAGTATTCCTTCCCCCCGGCACGTTTCACTTTTCTTCGCCCACCGTGAAATAGAAGACAGCACCTTCGCCGGTCGTACTTTCCGCCCAAACCTTTCCCTGCTGTCGCTCGATGATTCGTTTTACCAGGGCCAGCCCGATACCGTTCCCCTCGAATTCCCGGGGCGAATGCAGCCGCTCAAATACCCCGAACAACTTGTTGTAATACTTCATGTCGAAACCCACGCCGTTGTCCTTTACATAATAAACCTTCTTTCCTTCCCTGATCTGGTGCCCGGTTTCTATGACGGGTGAAGGTTTTGGAAGTGAGAATTTGGCGGCATTGAGCAGCAGGTTCTGCCACACTTGCCGGAGCATGACGGAGTCGCCGGTGGCGGGCGGCATAGGATTTTCAACAAACCGGATGCCCGCATACCGCCTGTCGATCCGGATTTCGCCGATAATGCTGCCGACGATCGATCCCATATCTATGTTTTCATGGATCATCTCGTTCCGGTTCATACGGGAAAAGGAAAGAAGACCATCAATCAGGCTCGCCATCATATTGCCATTCTTACAGATGGAGTCGAGGCAGTGTAACCCCTCTTCATCCAACCGCTCCAAATATTTTTCCTTCAGGATCGACGAATAGCCGATTACCGCCCTCAGGGGGGCGCGCAGGTCATGCGAAACAGAATAGCTGAAGGCTTCCAACTCACGGTTTGTGGCCTCAAGAACCGCCGTCCTCTCCCGTACCTTCTGCACCAGGTCCCGGTTGTGATTCCGGATGGTTTCAAAGGCCTGACGTTTCTCCGTCACATCGCGAAAACTCAACACCCGCCCTGCCGTCTTGCCTTCGATCCGGTGAGGTTTTGAATACCACTCAAAGATCTTTCCGTCGAGGAACCTGACCTCGTCAAACGCTTCTTCTTCGGGTTGGTCAAACAGCCACTTTACCTTGTTCATAAACGCAGTGGGATCGGACAACTGGCTTTGGACATGGGAAAGCAACGCCAGGCCCTCCTTGCGGGAAAGTAATTCGTAAGGGATCTGCCACATGTCGGTAAACTGGCTGTTGGAAGAGATCACATTTTTATCCAAATCAACCACCAACAGTCCGTCGGCCGTGGTATCAAGCACCGATTTGAGCATGAAAATGGTACTGATCAGCTCATTTTCAACTCTTTTTGACTCAGTGGAATCGGTGAAAACAGTAGTGAAGTAGCCTTTCTGATGAGAAAATACGGAAATATCAAAATAACGGTCCAAATCCGGCACGAAGGAGCTGAACCGGCAGGGCTTCCCGGTCCGGGCGACTGTTTCGTAAATGTCAAGGTAGGGCGGGGGAAGGATGCCATACACTTCGCTGGCTCTTTTTGACAGTGCTTTTTCGACGGGTATCCCTACATGTTTTTCAAACACCGGGTTGGTGTCCAGGATCCTGTAATCTACCGGGTTTCCCACCTCATCATATAGGACTTCATGCAAGGTAAAACCTTCCGACATCGAATTAAAGAGCTGCCGGAACAGGTTGTTGCTTTTTTCAAGATCCTCCATCACCCGCTGGTTCACCTGCTCGGTTAGTTTCTGCTGCGTGTGATCGAGGATGAATCCTTCGATCCCGATCACTTCGTCGCCGCGCCTTACAGCCCGGGCGCTGAATGCATGATAGCCGGTACTGCCATCCTTGCACTGGCGGGTGAACTCGCCCTTCAGAAACCGGGGTTCCCCATTCATGATCCCTTCCACCACTTCCCGGGCGGCATCCCGGTCTTCAAATCGTTGAATCTCCTCAAAATGATGATTCAGGATCTCTTCCCTGGAACTATATTTATACAACCGGATCCAGGCATCATTGACATCGCGGATGAACCCCTCGCGATCGATAAAAAAATAGCCCATTTCCGAATTGGTAATGACCGAACGAAAACGCTGTTCGCTTTCACGAAGATCATCGAGCGTATTCTTATACCGGAGAAATTCGTTGATCCGGAGAACCAGCAGCCGGGCTGTAAAGGGCTTGATCAGGTATCCGTCGGCCCCGGCCTCAAGCCGGTCGGTATGATCCAAGGCCGGATCTGACTGATCCAGGGCCAATACCACAAAGACATTCTCGGTTTTCGGGTTCGATTTGATCCGGCGGAGAATCCCGACTCCTCCTGTATCCGGTATACAGAGGCCCAGGATGACCAGTTTGACAGCCCCGGTTTCAAGGATTGCCAGTGCCTGCTCGCCGGAGGTAGCTGTTATCACGGAAAACCCGGCCTCTTCCAGGGTGGCGGAGAAAAAATTCTGAGCCTCCGGGTCGGAACTGACACACAGAATTTTCACACCCTTTCCTTGATCCATGGGGCATAAATTGAAATTATCCGTCTCACCCAAATGCCATTCCGGCTCTTCCCCAAACTGTAAAATTAAGAAGAAATATGACAAACCGATTGGTTGGTGACCGCGGGGCCGTTCTCTTCGTCCCAACTGGCAAGTGCTAAAATCCCTTACAGGGTCTTCCTGACCGGCAGACCGTAATCTGCCAACGTCCGGATCGATTCTTTGACATGGAAAAATCGACGATCAAAAAGTTCCCGGGTCTGTGAGTCGTCCATTTTTAAACACCGACCCTGAATTTGATTCCCTCGCCTGACCCTGACCCTTACTCATCCGCAAATATGATCCATGTAATAGAAAATCAGCGGAATATGTGACAATACAAATTTTGTGTACAAAAATTCATGTATACAAAATTGTAAATGTACAAAAATGTATATATATTTGCAGAAAATGTTCACTCATGCCTGTAAATAATATTACCGGTTCCCCGGTGGAAGGCGACGACTTTTTTGGCCGGGAAAATGAGCTTTCCTATGCCTGGGATCACATCCGAAAAGGGAACTCGTTTCTACTCGCGGCTCCCCGGCGTGTGGGGAAATCCTCCTTCGCCAAAAAACTGATCGCGATCGCGAAATCGGATGGGTGGCATACACTCGAACTAAACCTGGAAGAGGTTAAGACGGAAGAAGAATTTATCAGGCTTTTTGTAAAGAAGCTGTATGCCGAGAGTTGGTGGCATCGAATAAAAGATAAATCAGGCGAAGGGGTGAAAAAAATACTGGAGAGCCTGAATCTCACTACGACAACTGAAGGAACTACGGTCGCCTTAAAATTTCAGTTTGACAATCCTGAGATTAATCATAAACTGACAAAGCTACTCGACCATCATGAAAACACCCTGATCATGGTGGATGAGCTGACGATTCTGCTTTACCTTCTGGTTGAAAGAGATCCGGAAAAGGGAATTCAAAAAGCACAAGATGTCCTAAACTGGCTCAGGAGTATCCGCCAGGTAACAGGGACCAAGATCCGTTGGGTCTTTTGCAGTTCGGTAGGTATCGAGAATTTTTGTAACCAGTACAACCTGAGCTATACCACAAATGATCTGTCGCCGTTGGAGTTAGCCGCGTTTTCGGAGAATCAGTCACAACGGTTTATCCAGGCGTTGGCCAGTGCAGAATCCATACAATTGGAGAATGACCAGGTTGAACACATGCTCAGAAAACTTGGCTGGCTCCTGCCTTATTTCATCCAGATCCTGTTTTTTGAACTTCACAAACTTCATGTTATTCATGACTGTGAATTGTCTATTGAGACAATTGATGAGGCTTACCTGAAGCTGACAAGCGAAAAGCACCTGAACACCTGGGAGGAAAGGTTATCTGCCTATGGCGATCTTGAAAGGTCTGCTAAAGTCATTCTGACGAGTCTTTGTTCTTGTTCGGAGGGGGAGTCCCGATAAAACCTCTTCGGCCAGTTGAATGTGCGGTTAATGGATCCGGATCGTACGGAAGAGATTTTAGGTAAGCTGTTGGGTATGTTGACAAATGATGGATATATCATGTCTGGATCAGAAGGTAAATATGTATTCCGGTCTCCTTTACTGAGAGACTTTTGGTTTAACCGATTTGTCAGGTAATATGGAAAAGAAGAAAATCACCTTAAGCCAGCTGGGGCTATATAATCCGCAACGGTTATCCGATGGGGTGGTGGAACAATTGTTCATCGTCAGAAAGAAGCTGTTCGGCTTCATCCTCGAGAAAATCCAGCGGGAGAAACCGGGGGGTATTCCGCAACACTACCTGATCATCGGGCACCGTGGGATGGGAAAGACCATGTTGCTGAAACGTTTCGAGGTGGAACTGCGGAAAACGGAGTTCAATGCATCCTTCATTCCGCTTCTCCTGCCCGAAGAGCAGTACAATATCATCCACCTGGCCCGGTTCTGGATGAATGCACTGGATGCCCTGGCCGATACGCTGGAATATGAAAAACATTCCGCCCAAACGACACAGGTTGACCAGGAGATCATGAGGTTAGAGAAACTCACCGACCCGGAAGAACGGGCCAGGGAGGCTTTCCGGTTCCTGCAGACCTTTACCCGGTCGCTCGGGCGACGGCCGGTTTTGCTGATCGACAACATGAGCCTGATCTTTGACCGGCTGAAAAAAGAAGAACAGCATACTCTGCGGGCCTGGCTGATGCAAAACGGCGCTCCTGTCCTGGTCGGTACCAGCGTGATTGCGATGCAAGAAACCTACGACTACGGCGCTCCCTTTTACGATGCCTTCCAGATCCACTACCTGCAAAAGCTGAATTTCACGGAGGTAATGGAGATGATTCACAACCTGGCGGCCTCCACCGGAGATGATGCGGTTCTTTCGGATATCGGAAACCGGATCGCACGGCTGAAAACGCTGCACCAGCTCACCGGCGGGAACCCGCGAACCGTGGTCATCCTTTTCAAACTGATCATCAAAGGTTTTTCAAACGACATCAACGATGACCTCGAAGCTATGCTCGATGAGATCACGCCCTTGTACAAAGCGCGTTTCGAGGAGCTGCCGGCGCAGATGCAGGTGATCGTCGATGCCATTGCCCTCTTCTGGGATCCGGCAACCCTGGAGACGCTAAGGGAAACCACCGGGTACGGGAACAACCAGCTGTCGCCGCAGTTAAAGCGCCTGACCGAAGCTGGTTGGATCGAACCGGTCAAGGCCTATCAATCAAAGGGGAATGCTTACCAGATCAGCGAACGGTTTTTCAACATTTGGTTCCTGATGCGCCGGAGCAACCGCCGGCAAAAAAGAGAACTCTTCTGCCTGGCGAAATTCCTCGAAAGCTTTTACGGCCGAGAGATCGGGAACGTCGCCCGGACGCACCTGTCCTCCAGAGCTGAAGAACCTGATCATATAACCTACAGCCTGGCCTTGTCGGAAGCGGTGCACGCTAAGTCGTTGAAAAAAAAGCTCCGGGACAAGTCCATTCAGGACGATATTGAATTAACCGATACCTTCTGGTTGCATAAGTCGTTGTTCGAACTTCACAGGAACAATACCGGATTGGCAAAGGAACATCTGGAAATGGCTTTTACGAAAATAGGCATGGCAGTTCCGCTGCAAACAGAGGATGACTGGCGGCGGTTCGGGGCTGTTGCCATAAAGCTTGGTTATGGTTCATGGTTGTTGAATGTGCTTGAGACACACGAATACAATACCATCCTGGTTCCTTACTATGAAGCCATCCGGGCGCTGACAGAAAAAGATCCGGAAGGTTACCTGCTCAGCAAGGCGGTGGAGATCAGAGAGCCTGCGAAGGTGATTGTCGATTATATGAAACGTTATAACTCTTAACAGACCTTCCAGGTTTCGAAAACCTGGAAGGTCGGGGTTCCCGCCTGCGCTTTCCCTGCATGCTGCCTCGCCGGTGGATCAGGGATGACAGAAGGATACATAAGGCTGTATAATAGCTGAATGGAAGGACAGATGGAATCAATGTGCAGACATAATCTCCAGTTTCCGGCTAAGGTGATCGGTGCCGGAGTCGATCGTTACGAGGTAGATCCCGGCCGGGAGCGATCCGGTGGAAAGGGTGGCCGTTGAATGGGCGGATGCCTGCGACAGGCATTTTCTGCCCTGCGAATCGTATAGGGAAACGGTGAAATGCGGGTCGCTGCTTTTCACATCGACCGTAAACCGGGTGTCGCAGGGGTTGGGGTACAGCCGGAGGATGCTCCTGGCAGAGCCGTCGCCGGTTCCGTTCAGTCCGTAATGGGCCTGCGCCCAGCTGTAGTTATCGCACACGATCTCGGAAACCCGGTCGGGGATATAGCCCGACGCACTTGCCGCGGTCACGGTGCTGAAGGCGATCTGCAGGGTTTGCTGCGATGTTCCCACGGCCACGATGAGATAGGTGCCGGTTTGTTGGTCGAAACAGGATGACCCCGCCACGATCCCGGTGACCGGGGGCAGCGAACCGATATCGGTGACGGCCCCGGTGGAATCGTTGATCTCAACGACGCCGGCTGTTCCTCCGCCACCGCTGTTGTCCATCTTCAATGCAAAAAGCCGGTTGTTGAGGTTATCGTAATGGAAGCAGGTATAATTGCAGAGGGGATTTTGCAACTGGATGGGTACGAAGTCATACTGAAAGACCTCGTTGCGTACGAAGATGCGGCAGAGCAGCATGGCTCCGGCGTTGTTGACAACCTCCGTAAACAGGATGCCATGTTCGGAGTCGAATGCGGTGGCGTCGACCACCATGCCCATGATCGCCGGATCGCCGATCATTCCCAGCAGGGAGCTGTTGCCGGTGGCAAGGTTGAGTTGGTTGACGTTAAAAGCGCCGCTGGTATCCATCGTGATCGTGTAGATGCTGCCATTGCTCATGTCGATCTCGGTGATGTTGGAGCCGTTGGCGAAGGGGATCGCCGAAGTGGCATTGGTCGGGCTGTTGAAGGCAAACAGGCAATTGCCGCTGCCGGTGACGCCGTTGAGGTAATAGTTGCCGTTGTATGCATCGAACACCGAAGAACTGAGCATGTAGCCCTGCAGGGATGTCGGGAACGACTCGAGCGAGGCGGAATCCATCGCCTGCCAGCGGACGATCTCCACACCGCCTCCGGGTACCGGGCGGGCGCCGATCAGGGTGGGTTGCGAAAAGGCCGCGACGGTGGCGGCGAAGATCAGCGGAAGGAGGAGGAAGTGTTTCATCACAGGATCCTTGTTTGAATGGAATGGATTTGTAAAGATATGCGGATTTATGAAAAAGCCGAAACCCGCTTAAAGATCATCCCCGCCCTTTTACCGAAAAGGACCACCGGGTCATCGATTCGTTTTCCCGGGCTCACGGGAGAGTTTTAGTTTTGCCTCCGCATACATGACGATACCATGACATTCATCTTTTTTACCATCCTGACAGCAGTCACTATTTTTATCACGGCCCTGCTGTCGCTGTTCTTCTTCATCAACAAACGGGGATTTATCCCTGAAAACCGGCTGCTGGCTATGCTTTTGCTGATCTTCTGCCTCCAGGTATTCTACTCCTATGCAACCAGCTTCTTTGCCTGGGAGCATTTCCTGCCCTGGCATAAACCCCTCTTTATGATCCGGCAAACCTCGCTGCTGATCGGCCCGCTGATCTGGCTCTATATCAATGCGTTTCTGAAACGCAGGACGTTCGTGGCAGCGAACAGTTCCCTCCATGCCCTCCCGTTTGCCGCCACCTGGATGTTCCTCCTCTTTTTCTTCCGGGGAACCGACCGTTTCGTGATCTGGGAATCGTACACCGACCTGGTCACCACGATCCTGATCCTGGTCCACACGATGATCTACCTGGTCTGGTCGCTGGTGAGCCTCCATCCGGAGAAAACCGGAGCATCAGAGGTTATCCGCAACATCCGGTCAGCCTCGCATCATCGCTGGATCCATACGCTGCTGCTGGGATTCATGCTGATGTGGATCATCAACCTGAACTCCTTCGCACTCTACATGATCGTCCGCCGGCCCGGCTGGTGCGCCTACACGGAAAGCATCTACGCGCTGACGGTTTTTCTTTTCATCAACGCGATCATGCTGGTGCTGCTGCTCCGTCCCGAAGGGTATTATATCGTGACCAAGTATAAGAATACCAGGCTTTCAGAACCGGAAAAATCGGAGTACCTCGGCAAACTGAATGCCTACATGGAAGAACACAAACCCTATCTCGATCCGGATATCACCCTGGAATTCCTGGCCAACGAGATTTCGGTATCTCCCCGGCTGCTATCACAGGTTATCAATGAAACCTATAAAAAGAACTTCAAAGGCTTTATCCTTGAATACCGCATCCGCGAAAGCATGAAGATCCTCGCCGACGAGAAACACGCGAAACTCACTGTTCTTGAGGTGCTGTACCAGGTAGGATTCAATTCGAAATCGGCCTTCAACAACCAGTTCAAGCTCTATACCAACCTCACTCCCCTCGAATACCGGGCACAGGCCGTAAGGGGATGATCGGCCCGTGAGCCCGGCATTGCCGGTTGTGTGTTTGCAGAGACCCGGATTCCGGTGTCTCTGCTTTTTTTTTTCCCGCCCACCATCCCCGTCGAGGTGGCACCGACCGAACAGGTCCCCGGTCACCCGTCCAATCGTCCGTTTGAGCGCAAAAATTGAGTCCACCTGCCTGCAGCAGGTCGACTTCGCCTTTTCAGCACCCTTTCTTTGCATCGATTTTCCGAAACGACCCGCCGGGTCATTCCGAAAATCCGGGCTTATAAAATCAGGAAACAGATGCTACCGTCATTTTAATGATCTTAACGCATCAGCAAAACCATCAAACATTGAAATCAATCATGAAAAAGCACCTTATCACGACACTCTTTCTTGGGCTGATGACTTACTCCTCTTTCAGCCAGAAATTCACACAGACCATCCGCGGAACGGTCATCGACAACGATAGCAAACTTCCCCTCATCGGAGCTTCCGTCATATTGCCCAACAGCGCCAGTTTTACCGGAACCGCTACCGACGCCGACGGCGTATTCCGCCTGCCCAACATCCCGATCGGCCGAACCTCCGTGCAGGTGTCGTACCTGGGGTATGAAACCGTTACCCTGCCCAACATCGAGGTCAACAGCGGCAAAGAGGTGGTGCTGAATATACTGTTGCAGGAGTCGGTCACGAAACTGGGCGAGGTGGAGATCACCACCGACCGGAAAAAGGGAGAAGCCGTGAACGAAATGGCCCCGCTGAGCCTCCATTCCATCACCCTCGAAGAGACCAAACGCTTCACCGGGGGGATGGACGACCCGGCGCGGGTGGTCTCCTGTTTTGCCGGCGTAGCCAGCACCCCCGACGGCAGCAGCGACATCATCGTGCGCGGCAATTCACCCAAATACATGCAGTGGCGGCTGGAAGGAAACGAAATGCCGGGCCCCTACCACATGGACGACCAGAACTCCTCCTTCGGCGCACTGACGGCCCTGAACAACAACCTGCTGGCAACCTCCGACTTTTATACCGGCGCTTTTTCGGCCGAATACGGCAATGTGATATCCAGTGTGTACGACGTCAGGCTACGCCCGGGAAACAACGAACGGTTCGAAGCCACGGCCGGAGTGGGCCTCATGGGCACCGAACTCACCGTCGAAGGCCCGTTCCGGAAAGGATATACCGGTTCGTACCTCTTCAATTACCGGTTTTCGACCATCTCGCTGGTGAAAGAGCTGGGCCTGGTGGATGTCGACGGCGGCGTGAATTACCAGGACGCCACCTTCAAATTCGTCCTTCCCACTAAAAAAGCCGGCACTTTTTCCATTTACGGGCTGGGCGGCCAGAGTGGGGTGTCGATGGAAAATATCGGTCCCTCCGGGCTTTCCACACCAGGCAGTCCCCTGACCAGCGCCCTGGTCAGCAAGGATTTCTACAAATCGAACTACCTGGCCAACCTCGGGGTTAACCACATGCTCACCCTCAATCCCAAAAGCACCATCCGGACGTCGCTCACCTTTTCCAGGACCGGGGCCGACGATGATGTATACCGGCGCGACACGATCCGGATTTTCAATCCCGGGGGGGAAATTCCGACCGATTCGGTGACCGGAAGAAAGCACATCATCCGCAGCCGGATCGCAAACACCGTGGTACGGGCCTCGGTCACGTACAGCAACAAGATCAGCCAGTCCGACCGCATCCAGGCCGGGCTCAAATACAGCCTGAACGGGTTCCGCAACCAGGTGTCGGAGTTCAGCCATGAAACGGCCGGGATGGTGACCATGAACGACATCGACGTGTGGCTGGGCACCCTGAACACCTTTGTCAGCTGGAAACACAATTTCGGCGAGAGGCTGTCGGTCGTGACCGGCCTGCACAACATGAACCTGCCCGGCGAAGGAACAAGTACACTCGAGCCCCGGTTCAGCATCAACTGGAAAGTGGGGAAAACTCATACGTTCCATGCGGGATACGGCATGCACAGTACGATGGAGAGGATCCACAATTACTACACCCGGGTCATGCAGCCCGACGGCAGTTATACCGAACCGAACCGGCACCTCGGGCTGTTGAAGGCGCATCATGTCGTGGTGGGTTACGAGAAGCGGTTTTCGAAGCACCTAGTCGGGAAGATTGAAGCCTACTGCCAGTTCCTGTACGACCTGCCGGTGGAAAACGATTCCGCGAGTTCGTACTGTACCCTCAACGAAGGGATCGATTACCGGTATGTGGCGCTGGTCAACAAGGGGAGAGGGGAGAACTGCGGCCTCGAGATCTCCGTCGAACGGTTCTTCGACAATAACTTTTACCTCCTGGTCAACGCCTCGCTGTTTGATTCGAAGTACAAGGCGCTGGACAACGTGTGGCATAATACCCGGTACAACAACAACTACATTATCAACATCCTGGGAGGGAAAGAATTCAGGGGCCTGGGCAGGAAGCATAACCAGGTACTGGCGCTGAATGCGAAGATCTTCGTCGAAGGAGGGCAACGCTATATTCCGCTGCTGCGCGACGCCCAGGGCAACATCGCCGTCGACCCGGAACACGACCGGTACTTCGATTACAGCAAGGCGTACGACCGGCAACTCGACAACTTCTTCCAACTGAACCTTTCGGCGAGTTATAAGTTCAACCGGGCCAAAGCCACGCATGAATTATTCCTCGACCTGATGAACCTGACGAACGGAAAGGCCAGGATGGCCGAATACTACGATGCCGGGAAACCCGGAAAGGTCGGCTATTCGACCCAGTTCGGTTTTTTCCCGAACCTGATGTACCGCATTTATTTTTAGTGAAGGGTGAAGAGTGAATAGTGAATAATGAGTCCACTTCGAAAAGTAATATTGGGTCAAATCTACCCACCCCTAACCCCTCCCTGCAGGCAGGGAGGGGAACTCCGGCATTCGGCAAAACTCTGTGTAACATGATTTTAGGTATAGTAGTGTATCCCCTCCCTTTTAAAGGGAGGGGCAGGGGTGGGTAAAAAGACTTTTCGGAATGGACTCAATAATGAATAATGAATGATTATTAATATGCTAATTATGAGAAATATAGTTATTTTTCTGATGATGGGGTGGATGTTATCCCCGGTGATGCAGGCACAAACTATACCGGCCGACAGCCTTTATCTGGGGCAGACACCTCCGGGCACCAACCCGGTGATCTTTCATCTTCCGGTGGCTGCAGGATCATTTGCGGCGGAACGGATCGCCGTTTCGGGCGACAACAAGGAGATCTATTACACGGGGATCCGGAATTATTATCCTACCCGGGGCGATACGATCAAATACTACCGGTATTCGGGCGACCGATGGACCGGCCCGTTCAACCTGTTTGATAATTATATAGCCCCGGCGTTGACGGTCAAAGGCGATTCGATGTTTTGCCAGGACAACAGCACGGTGTACAAAAGTTACTGTTCGGTGCGGAGCGGCACAGGCTGGAGTTTGCCGACCCGGGTCATGACAGGGCTTAATTCCGCTCACTATCTGCAGAAAACCCGGAACGGAAATTTTTACATCTCCTCTATCCCCGGCGCGGGCCTGGGCGGCAACGACTGGTGCCGGCTAGAGATGAACGGCGCCGATACCGCTGCGGTCTGCCTGGGATTACCAGTGAGCTCCGGCGCCGACAACCTCGACTTTTTCGTCGCCCGCGATGAATCCTTCATGATCCTGGCCAAGGGCCGGCTGATGGTGACTTATCCGAAGTCCGGCGGAGGCTGGACAAATCCCAAGGACCTGGGCGCGAAGATCAATTTCGGGATGGGGATGTGGGGGCCGTATGTGAGTGCCGACCATAAATACCTGTTCTATACCACCGGCACGAAACCCGATTATTCCGACACCTATGTCTACTGGGTCCGGGTCGATGGTCTGATCGACAGCCTGCGGCACACGAACTTCCTTCCTTATCTCCGGAATCCGGTTTCTTTGCAGAATACCGGGGTGGGAAGGATGTTCCGTTACCCCGTTCCCGACAGTACCTTTATCGACGATGATGGTAATAACACACTGTCGTTCAGCGCAAAGCTGAGCAACGGAACCCCGTTGCCCGAGTGGCTGTCGTTCGATACAGTCACCGCCGCTTTCTCGGGAATACCGTCACTGATCCAGATACTCAACGTGAGGTTGACAGCGAAAGATAATGCGGGGGCATCGGTCAGTACTACGTTCAAGATTTCGGTCGGGGATACCACTTCGGTGGATCAACCGGGAGGGGGTCACGGTTTAAGGGTATATCCCAACCCGGTGTCCGGCCGGTTACGTGTCTCGCGGGAGGACGCATCCGGCCGGCCTTTCCGGGCCGAGATCCGCGACCTCCAGGGGAAACTGATCCGGCAGAAAGTGATCACCGATGAGGAAATTTTCGATCTCACCGGCATCTCCGAAGGAGTCTATATCCTGAAAGCCATACTGGAAGGGGATTCTGTGTACGAACGGATCTGTGTTTTCTAATAAACGCCAACGAGAATGTTTCTCAATTGTTGACCCATTGTGAAAATCGCACTATTTTTGTCGGTATAATCCGATAAAAATGAAAACGATCCGATTGCACACCCTCCTGCACAGCATCCTGGTGCCTGCCGTGATGATCCTCCTCGCCCAGGCGCCGGCCATTTACGCCCAGTGGAACCCGAATACCTATGTCAACTTGGAGATATCTTCGCTGCCAACGGCGGATATGCAGACCGCATCCACTTCCGATGGCAAAACCTGGATCGCGTTTTACCACCAGAATGCGGGGAATTACGATATGCGGGCCCAGTTGATCGACGCTAACGGATATAAATTGCTGGGACCGGATGGAATGCTGGTCAGCAACCAGTCATCAGGTACCGCAACCTTTGTTTTCAATGTCTGCATAGATGCATCCAATAACCTCATCATCGGATGCCAGGATGAGCGCACCGGTTCGATGTCGGCCTACCTGTACAAGATTTCCCAGGCCGGAACCCATCTTTGGAGTCCGTCCGGGGTTGCCCTGGGCGGGGGACTCGCTCCCTATCCGGCCGCTCTTTCCAATGGAGAAACGGTAGTGGCCTGGAATGAAACGGCTACCAACACGCTCAACCTGCAAAAGATCACCACCACGGGCACGCTCGCCTGGACCACCCCGGTCCAGGTAAAGGTGGGCACTACGGCTACCACCCGGGGCCAGGTAGTTCCCAACACGGGAGGAAAATTCACCCTGGTTTACCAGAAAATGGGATACGGCGTTTCAACCACTTTATACGCCCAGCATTTCAACAGTTCGGGAACCTCCCTTTACGCACCCCTGCAGATCGGAAGCCTCACCACCAGCGGAGCCCGGTATTATTCTGTGACCTCGGAAGGTGATACCACTTACTGCGGCTATTATGCCGCCTCAGGGAACCGTTTCAACTCGTACCTCCAGCGGATCAACCCCGATGGAACCATTCCGTACGGCATGAACGGATCTAATTTCAACACCAGCACCAGCACATCCGACAGCTACCAGATGACCACCAATATCGCCCTCACTCCCGGATCCCCTTATGTGTGGTCGGTGTGTACTTTTTCGAACCCAAACCAGACCCAGTACGGCGTCTATATCCAGAAATTTCTGAAGACCAATGGTAACCGGCAGTTTACCGATGGTGCCAAAGTCGTTTATCCCATCACTCCGACCGGTAGTACGCAAAGCGGAGGACTGGTGCTGGTGGCGGATAACCCCATGTTCATGAGCTACGATGGCAACTACGTGATCAGCGCCACGCGGCTGGATGCGTCAGGGAATTTCGCATGGCCTTCGCCGCTGACCAAGGTCGAACTCAGCTCCACCACCGCCTCCCTGTCCAACCCGAAAGGGAGGTACGGCTTTACGGCCGACGGCCC
>Ga0116170_10003029_pt1 | contig 15882 bp, 11 predicted proteins | sample AD_JPNHW1_MetaG_FD_89797 | JGI IMG/M metagenome (GOLD analysis project Ga0116170, IMG submission 89797) | Active sludge microbial communities of municipal wastewater-treating anaerobic digesters from Japan - AD_JPNHW1_MetaG | ecosystem: Engineered > Bioreactor > Anaerobic > Digestate | place...
CAGGGCTATTGGTTCCTGGATTTCGACGGCAGTTACACCTGGGACGGCGGCATCGCGGACAAGATCGCCGGCTGGGGCCCGGGCTCGACACCTGTACCAGGGCGGTGGTAGCAAACCGCTCTCGCATCCACACCCATACGAACCTCTGATATAACTCCACCATGCTCCGCCGGACCTTCCTCACAAGCGCCTCCGCTGCCCTGGCGCCCGCCGCCGATCCCTACTCCACCCCCGCCTGGGAGGCGCCCCTGTTCAACCTCAGGGACAAACTGAAGTCCCCGGTCCGCATCGCCTCCATCGACGTCCTCCGCGCAGGCGGTAAGATCCTGGTCCGATCCACTTCCTCCGAAGGCGCCACCGGTATCGTCCTCGCCAAGGATCCCATCGAGGACTACCTCCCTATCCTCCTGCGCCGTGTCATCCCCTTCTACCTGAACAAGGACGCGCGCGACCTCGAATCCCTGATCGACGGCGTCTATCAGCAGCATTACAAACTCGCCGGCCAGGGTTTCTGGCTCCCTGTCGCCGCCGTCGAGATGTCGCTCTGGGATCTCCTTGGCCGCACTTCGAACAAGACCGTAGCCGACCTCATGGGCGGCGCCCGCATGAAAGCCGTTCCCGTCTATCTTTCCGGATCCGGCCGCGAAGTCACCGCCGAAGAGGAAGTTGACGTCTATGTCCGCGGCGTCCAGGAGACCGGTGCCAAAGCCGTCAAATTCAAAATCGGCGGCCGCATGAGCCGCAATGCCGACACCTACCCCAAGCGCACTGAGACCATGCTCGCCCTGGCCCGCAAACGTTTCGGCCCGGACGTGAAATTGTACGCCGACGCCAACGGCTCCTATGATGTCCGCCGCGCGATTGAAGTCGGCCGCTTCCTCGAATCGCTCGACTTCAAGTTTTTCGAGGAACCCTGCCCCTGGGAGCAGATCGAATGGACCAAAGCCGTCGCCGATGCCCTCAAGATCCCGATCGCCTTCGGCGAACAGAACTCGTCGCTGGCCGAATTCCAGCGCATCATCAACCTGCGCGCCTTCAAGATCGTCCAGCCGGACCTAAACTACAACGGTGGTATTGTCAAAGCCGCCCGCGTCGCCCGCATGGCCGCCAAGGCCGGCATGACCATCGTCAATCACAACACCGAGACCGGAGCCGCCGGCGCCAAACTGCTCCACTTCGCCGCCGCCACCCCCAACTTCGGTCCTGATATCGAATGGGCCCGCCGTACGCCGCCGAAACCCGTCTCCTGGCAATCCCCAAACCTCGACGTGGTCAGCGGAGCCGTCCCCCTGCCCACCGGCCCCGGCTTCGGCATCAAGTACGACCCCGACTATCTGAAAAAGGCGCAGCGAGTGCTATAATTTTTCCGGCTCGGGCGCGGGCGAGCCGGCGATGTGGTTCTTCGACCAGCGGTTTCTCGGCATCATCATCCTTCTGCTGTGGGCGATGCTGGTGGTCGCCAAGTGGTTGGCGACTGGCTCTCTCCTCAGGAACAGACCCCAAGGTGGTGCGTGGATCTGGTTCATCCATCTTTTCAACTTCTTCTTCCTCCTGGTGGTCAATCCTCTCGCCGCAATTCTGCTCATCGTTCGCCCCCCACAAGCCCATTTGATCGGCCTGGAGCCGGCAGGCATGCTCCTTTGTACTGCCGGGTACCTCCTGATGGCTTGGGCCCTCTTCACGCTGCGCGCGAACTACCAGGTGGGTGGAAGCGCTCCGCGAACCTCGGATGCGCTAGTAACGAGCGGACCCTACCGCTTTGTCCGGCATCCCATGTACGCTGCCGCGCTATTCATTTCTCTCGGTCTTGCCTGCCTCACCCACTCGCTGGCCTTCTTCTGCGTCTTCTGCATCTACGTCCTGCTGATTCTGATGCTGATCCCTGTCGAAGAGGAGGGGTTGCGGCGGGCGTACGGGGAACCATATGCGGTCTATCAGGCCGCGGTGAAGCGGCTGGTCCCATCTCTGTTTTGAACGAAGAGGCGATTGATGCTCGAACCAATTGTTGTGACGATCTTACCTGTGGCGTTCCTCGCGGTCCTGTCTATCGGCGGCCAGCGGTTCCGGCGCAGGCATATTGATATGGATGGCGACGTTCCAATCAGCAGGGCGCTGTTCTATGGCAGCAAGTACTTGATCGTGGTGCTGTGGATTGCCATGGTCATCGATACCTGGGGCGTGGACCTCACCTTCTTCACGCCGCCGGCATCTCTGAAGTGGGCCGCTCTGTGCGTCTGGGTCGCGGGGTTCATACTGCTGTTCGCCGGCCGGTTCGAGCTTGGGCAGTCTTTCCGCATCGGGCGTCCCAAGGAAAGCACCAATCTCCAAATGGCAGGGTTGTTCCGTGTCAGCCGCAATCCGATGTACCTGGGCGTCTATGCCACACTACTCGCCTCGGTTTTGCGAACATTGAATCCCGTCTTGCTGGTGCTGGGTGCGTTCATCGTCGCCGTGCACCATCGGATTGTCCTCGCCGAAGAAGCGCATCTTCGGGAGGCCTTTGGTGAAGAGTACTCAGAATACTGCCGCCGGGTCAGACGATACATCTAGACTGCGGACATTGTGCGACTCCCCGATTCACGGTCTGGACGGCATTGCCGCGGCCCCACGGCGCTTTCCCCCGCAGCCCTCAACCGCTGGCTCCAGTCCCCGGCCCCGGCTTCGGCATCGAGTACGACCCCGGGTTCCTTGGCAAAGCGGAACGAGTCAAGAGCGCCTGACCCTGAGGTTCTGCCCCTTCCAGGCCAGCCGCAAGCGTAGCGGGGCGAGTGCGTGCACTGCCTCGGCGGCGTCTGCCCTCACTCCGGCTCGCGTGCCAATAATCCACTCAAATTAGATCAGCCATCCAAGGCCATCCATTTGAGCTGATCCAAATTGGCTGGTCTCCAATTTCTCTCCCCAACGAGGCCTGCGAGCCGCCCGGATCCCGTCAGCTTGACAACATGGACACAAAGGTATGATGTCTGTAAATAACTACAAATAAATAAGTTATATGTATGTGAATTCGTTTGGTCGCGATTCTCAAGCTGGGAGCCGCCCCCGCCCACCCTGCTTGCCGGCAGGGTTCTCCGCGACGTAGACCTGCGCAAAGCCGGTCCGGTTGCTGGTGAATGTGACGAGTTTCTCATCCGGCGAATAGCCGGGATGCGGGTGCGTCCACTGCGGCCCGTAGATCGAATCAGTGGGCACTTCCAGCCAGCTCAGCGTCGACTTGGCGTCCGTCTTCCAGTTCGCCGGGGTCTCCTTGGTCCACTGTGTCCCGCCGTTGTCCGACTCCGCCAGGCAGATTGGCCGCCGGACGCCGCTGGCGACATCAATCTCGAAGATCCCCAGGTCCGGGTGGTTGGTGTCGCACAGCACTTTCGTCCCGGCGCGGTTCGGGCTGACATGCCAGACGCTGTAGTCCGTCACGGGCTTGATGGCGCGCGTCGTCCACTCCATGCGGTACAGGCATTTCGGCCAGTGGACGAAGATCATATCGCCGGTCGTGCCGAGGAAGGTCTCGTGCGTAATCCACTTTGAGCCATCGTGCTCGAACAGGCATTCGAGTCCCGAACCGTCGCGCCGCACCCGGTACATCCGCGGCGCCGGGTCGCCGGCAAACTCGATCCAGTCCGGCTCCAGCGGGTGGAATTGCGGGTGGATCACCGTCCGCGTGAACGGAACGATCCGCCAATCCGACCCGTTGATACGACCGTTAACCAGGCCTTGCAGTGAGCCTTGCTTGATGGCGGCCGTCATCCACTGTCCCCCGGCGCCGAGCGTGCATTCGCCCAGTTGCGCTCCCGCGAACTCGACCACCGGAGTCTCATTCAGGCTTGCCCGCTCCAGCGCCCAGATGCCGCCGCCCCGGACGAAGTAGACACGCTTGCCGTCCGGCGAAAGGGTGGGCGAGTAAGGGTGAATGGGTGTGCCATCGGTCAACTGGCGCATTCCACCGTCTGGGAAACCCGCTTCGAACAATTGGGCTTTGCCAGTCCGGTACGACGTGAAGATCAAGTTTCGCAAATCGGGTGTGAATGAGCTTTGCAGGAAGTAGCTGAGGTGGTTGATCGACGGGTGGTTTGTGACCTGCCACATGCGCGCGCCCGTGGAGCGGGAGACATAGGAGGCCACCTCGGATGAGTGGAGACTGCCCTTACCGAACTTGGGTTGCTGCACCGTATCAGAATAGCCGGACAAGAAAACCGGCGCGGGAGCCGTCAGGCCGCCGCGCCGGTTTCAGACTGCGGAATGGGCTAGAACGAGAGCCGCAAGCCGAAACGGAATTTCCGCTCGTCGCTCGCACTCGTGATCGCCATGAAGCCGTTAGCGTTGGTTACCTCGCCGGTGGTTGCGTTCACAGTCATGTTACTGACGTTGGACGCAGGGTTGCCCAGACGGGGGGTGTTGGTGAAATTGAACGCCTCGGCCTTGAACTGGAGGACGAAGCGCTCAGTCATCTTGAAGTCCTTGAACATGGCCAGGTCAACCTTGGCGAAGCCGGGCCCGCGCACAGAGTTGCGGCCCATGGTTCCGAAACGGTAGGTGTTGGCCACGCGCTGGAAGTTGGGGTCGCGGAATGATTTCACTGAGTAGTACTGCGTGCCAGGGCCATAGTCGCCGATATACTCGATTTCGGCGATCTGGTCGGCGGTCTGGCTCGATCCGGGGGTGTTCAGCGAGTTGGTGCTGGCAGTGACAGTGAACGGCGTTCCGCTGTAGTCGGAGAAGATGCCGTTGATCCGCCAGCCGCCCAGCACGTGATCGGCGATGCCTGAGAGCGCGTAATGCTGACCCTTGCCCCAGGGCATTTCATAGACCCAGCTCATGATGAACATGTGCGTGCGGTCGTAGCCGGTCACCGAACGATTGCGGTCCAGGGCGCTCGGCATGTTGGTGAGGGGCAGCGCCTGCCAGCCATCGTCGTCGGCCATGCTGATGGCCTTGGACCAGGTGTAGGCGCCCTTCAGGAAGAGGCCGCGCGACAGATTCTTATTGACGGCGACCTGAAGCGAATGGTAGTTGGCGGTGCCCCATCCATCCCACATCAGGGCTTCGATCAGTCGGCCCTGGGTGGCATAGAGCGGGCGGCTCGTGTTGCCGCCGCCAATGTAGGTGGCAGCATTCACGTCGCGGTCCAGGAACTGGTGGACGGTCTGGTTGCCGACATACCCCGTGGAGAGCAGGAAGTCGGCCGGGAGTTTGCGCTCGATGGTGAGGTTCCAGCTCTGGATGTAGCCGCGGTGGAGTTCGCCGGCGTACGGACTGCGCGGACCCATGTTAACTGTCGCGGGCAAGGTGACAACGCCGCTGCTGTAATCCGGAATTGCGACGTCGGGAATGCCTTCTGTGAGGGTGCCATACCAAGTATACGTAGAGGGCGCAACCCAGCTTGATGAGACTGCGGCGGGGTAGAGGCCCTTCAACGGGCGCGACAGGACCATGGGATTGAACGTGATGCCGTAGCCGGAGCGGATGACCGTCTTCTCGCCCAAGCGCCAGGCAAAGCCGAGGCGCGGCGCGATCAATTTCTTCGATACGCTGATCCCGTTGCTCTGTGGCACGTTGCCGACGCCGCCGAGGTAGACCAGGTTGGTTGACGGATCCCAGCGTTCAACGCCGCGGCCGTCACCCCGGTTCATCATCGGATAGAACTCATAGCGAGCGCCGATGTTAAGAGTGAAGTTGCGGGTCACCTGCCAGCGGTCGCGGAAGTACAATCCATGCTGCCATTCGCGTGTGTGGAAGTCGTAAGTCTGGACGGACTTGTTGGCGCTGCCGAGGATGTCGAGCAGGCCAGCCGCGTAAGTGTGACTGGTTCGAGCGACCTGGCCGGCAAGGATAGTCGCGTTGCCCGTCGGATTCAGGGCCCCGCGCGGGTTGGCGAGCTCGGGCTGCCAGTGGTTCAAAGCGTGACGCACCATGTCGACGCCCCAGCGGAATTCGTGGGCGCCCTGCACCTTCGAAAAGTTAGTCGTGAAGGTGTAGCTGTGGTCGTCATAGAAGTTCGGGTTCGACGAAGAGCAGTTGCCCCAGCCTGTGAAGCCGCTGTTGATACAGGGCTGGCCCGAGTAGCGAATATCGTCTTTATAGGCCTTGCCGCCATTGGTGCCGGGAATGCCCCAGACCTCGGAGCCCCAGTTCTTGCCGTAATCTGGCCCGAGGGCGATGTTCTTGAACTTGGTGTAGCCGAAGACACCGTCGATGAGGAATGTCGGCGAGAGGGTGAGGTTGAAGCCGAAGGTGGGGATTTTGATCTGGACGTCGGCGGTGCCGAGCTGGCCGAGCGCGGGCCCGGTGAGCTCGCCAAGAGCGCCAGCGCCTTCGACGGGCGCGTTCATTTGGGAATACTTGCCCCAGATCATGAGATTGGTGCTGACGTTATAGTTCGACTTGATGTCGTACTGGTCGCGCGTCAGGCCGAGGGTTGCGTCGCTGAAGTAGTTGCCAGAGAGATTATAGGTGTCCGTGCCCGGCTGGTTGGGAAGCGGGGCCAACGCCTGGATCTTCGTCCAGGTGGGGGAGAAACGAGCCACCGGGATCTGATTATTGGCGAAGGGCGTGCGGCCGGTTCCGGCGCTGGTGCCAGTCGCCGGGTCATAGATGGCCCCGAGCCCGGCGTAAGCCGAAAAATTGCCCGCGCGCATGTCGGCGGGGGGGACGCTGGAGTTTGCGAACTGGCCAGTCCGCTGCCACATCCGCTCAAAGCTGAAGAAGTAGAACAGCTTGTTCTTGATGATCGGACCACCGATTGTGCCGCCCGGGATGTTCTGAATGGACTTGTTCAGTGCGGGGTGATCGATGTTGGTCTTGTAGAAGTAGGGGCGGGCGTAGAGGTGCTGGTTGTCGTGGTACCAGAAAGCAGAACCGCGGATTTGATTGGTGCCGGACTTAGTGGCAACAGTGACCGCAGCGCCGCCGGCCATGCCCTGTTCCGCGTCAAACGACGACGTCGAGATGTTGACGGTCTCGATCGATTCGACAGGCGGGTTGTAGAGAGTGTGGTGAGGCAGCCAGACGTAGACATTTGTGGCGCCGTCCACTCGAGTGTTGTTGTTGTTGCGGTTGGTGCCGTTCACATTCGTGGTCAGCGAGCGCTGCGGCGAGGCGCCCATCGAGTTCTGTTCCGCCGCGGGCGTGGCCCCTGGAACGAGATTGATCATGCTCTGATAATTGCGGTAGGCCGGCAGCGGCAGTTCCACCACGGTCTGGGAACTGATCTCGGCCCGGGTGTCGGAGCGATCGGTCTGCAACGCGGCAGCGGATGCCGACACTGTCACCTGTTCGCTCACCTGTCCGACCTCAAGTTTGGCATTGACGCGGGTCACGGTGTTGATGGTGACCTCGATGCCGGTTCGGGTGAGCGTCCGGAAGCCGGATGCAGTGAAACTCAGGTCGTATGTGCCCGCGGCCAGACTAATGGCATTGAATCGGCCCTGATCATCGGCCACAACTTCACGCACTGTCGACGTGGCGGTGTGGGTGAGTGTCACCTTGGCCGCCGGGACCACCGCGCCCGAGGGATCCTCAACTGTGCCCACGATCGAGCCGTACAGGACCTGGGCCTGAACCGGCTGAATTGTCAATAGGCCCAACATCAGGACGGTAAGCAGAAGCAGCGGCGCAGCCGCAAGAGTCAGTTTTTTGTTCAGCAAAGTGCCCTCCAAATCTTAATTGGTACAGCCAGCGCCAATGTCTGTTGGCTGGGGTGCCGGCGGTACATTCCTGTCTCCCAAACCGGAGACATTCAGTGAAACCTGTAACTTGCGGACCTGACGCGCGGGCCCACGAATCGAGACTGTCACGGTGTGTAAGATTTATCATGCTGAGAGTCGAGAAGCAAGCCCTCTTTCGACTTGCCGAATGAGGCATTGGACGGGCGACCAGTCCTACGGGGGCCAGGTGCCTGACCGGCACCGGTTGAAATGTCAATGGTGGCCGGAGTGAGCCGGAGGCGCGGAGGCTCCCTGGCGTGCGTTTCCATGCACCGTGCAGGCACACCTCCGGGGGACAGTGAGCGTCTGTGGATGGATCCGGTAGCGCCGGTGTATTGTCCTGGCGTTGGTATGCGCTATACCGGAAGTATGAAGCCGCCGAAACAGGATTGGACGAAGTTGAAGGTCTTTCCTTTGTCCGAACGAAAGAGCCTGACAGAAGCCGACGCGATCCTGCGCGATCCCGATTCCGATCCGCCGCCGTGCTCAGAAGAATCCGGGCATCACATACAGGCCTGCGCTGAGGCGGTCCGGCGGGCCCGTGAGCGAGGTTCGGGCGTCATCCTGATGTACGGCGCACATCTGCTTCGAAACGGCGCAGCGCCGATCCTGGAGCAAATGATGTCCAGAAGCTGGGTGACCCACTTGGCCACGAACGGCGCGGGGACGATTCACGATTGGGAGTACGCCTGGTTCGGGCGGTCCACCGAAAGCGTGCGCGAAAACGTCGCCACGGGCACTTTCGGCGCGTGGGACGAGACGGGGCGAAACATCATGATGGCTCTGCTGGCCGGCGGGGTGCGGGGCGAGGGCTATGGGACCGCACTGGGAAGGTTCATCTGGGAGGACGGCATCACCTTGCCCGCGCCAGCCGAACTCGAGAAGACAATTCGGGCGGAACCAACTCATCCGTTGACGGCGGCGCGCGCCGATCTGCTGCGCATCATGCGACAGTACCGCCTGCCGGCCGGCCGCATCCAGATTGATCATCGCTGGAAGCATGCCTCGATCCTGGCACAGGCGTTCAAGCATGACGTGGCCATGACCGTGCATCCAGGTATTGGCTACGACATCATCGCCAACCATCCGATCTACGACGGCGGCGTGGTGGGCAAGGCAGGGGAGAGGGACTTCCGACTGATGGGCGATTCGGTGGAGACGCTGGATGGCGGTGTGGTGTTGTCAGTTGGTTCGGCGATCATGGCGCCGCAGGTGTTCGAAAAGAGCCTCAGTTGTGTGAACAATCTGCGATTGCAGGCCGGGCGGCCGACGGTTTCGGGCCATTCGATTTATGTCGTGGATCTGCAGGACGGCGGCAGTTGGGATTGGACGACGGGCGAACCGCCGAAGACCAACGCGGCGTATTATCTGCGCTTCTGCAAGAGCTTCTCCCGCATGGGAGGCGCCATGCACTACGTCCAGTGCGACAACGCCACCTTCATCCACCGGCTCTATCGTGAACTCGAGTCCCGCACCTGACCTGAGCGATTGTTTACATCCCGCCGCCGTGATTCGGGCTTGATTTTGGCTCTCTGGGGGATTATTCTTCCCATAAGACGTTTATGGGAAATACGAAAGATACGACGCTCCTCCAGGGCACCCTGGACATGCTGATTCTGAAAGCTCTCAGCCGGGGCAAGGCGCACGGCTACGCGGTGGCCGAGTTCATCCATCAAACTTCGGACGACGTACTTCGGGTGGAGGAGGGCGCGCTTTACCCGGCGCTGCACAGGCTCGAACTGCGCGGTTGGCTGGAGGCTGAATGGGGTGTGTCGGAGAACAACAGGCGCGCCAAGTACTACCGGCTGACAGCCTCGGGACGGAAGCAACTCGCCGAAGAGTCGGAAGGGTGGCGGCGGCTCAGCGCGGCGGTCCTCCGGGTGATGGAGGCTTAGATGCCGGGGGAGTTGTTCACGGCCATCCGGCTTCGCGTTCAGGCTCTGTTTCACCGTCGCCGTCTTGACCAGGACCTCGACGACGAGTTGTCCTTTCATCTGGCCATGCGGGCCGAGAAACTGGGCGGCGCGGATCAAGCCCGCCGCGCCTTCGGCAACGACACCTGGATTCGCGAGACCTGCCGCGAACTGTGGAGCCTGGGCCGGGTCGAGATCTGGTGGCAGGATTTGCGCTACGGCTGGCGGCTACTGCGGCGGGCGCCTGTGTTTTCCGCCGTGGCGCTGATCTCGCTGGCGCTGGGCATCGGGTCGAACGTGGCCATCTTCAGCCTCACCAACGCCGTGCTCTACAAACCGTTGCCGGTGCGGGATCCCGATCAACTGCGCATCGTCAATTGGTCGTCGGCCGATTACCAGTTCATCAACCACAGCGGTGTGATGGAATCGTCGGCGCCAGGACGGAGGTCGTCCGGATCGTTCGCCTACCCGGTGTACAAGGAGTTTCGAGACAGCTCCGCCGGGTTCACCGAATTGGCCGCCTATGCGCCCATATTCAGCGCCCCATTGGCCACTTCACGCCAGGCGTTCACCGGTTACGGCCTGCTGGTGTCAGGCAACTTCATCCAGTGCCTTGGCGTGACGCCGGCGGCGGGACGCCCGCTTCAACCCGCCGACGACCAGCGGGCGGCCATGCCGGCGGTGATGATCTCGCATTCCGTGTGGGTGGACTACTTCGAGCGGGACCCGAGGGCCATCGGGGCGTCCATCTCGATCCGGCGGTCGCCGTTCACCATCGTCGGCGTCCTGCCTCGCGATTACTCCGGCCCCATGCCGGGCCGGCCACCCGATTTCATCGTGCCGATGACGTGGCAGCCGTTGCTGCGGGACTTTGTCAAACTCGAATCCTACGGCCATTGGTTTGTCCAGATCATCGGGCGCCTGGCGCCAGAGGCTGACGAACGCCGGGCGAGCGCAGTCATGGAAGCACGGCTCCGTCAAATCGTCGAACGCAAGGAACCGGGACTGACCAGGATGGTTCGGCTGGGGATCAGCCTGGTGAGCGGACGGAGCGGACCGGCAATGTACAAGAACTACTTCCTCCGTCCACTGGTGATTCTTAGGGTGATCGCCGCTGTCATGCTGCTGATCGCCTGCGTCAATCTGGCCAGCCTCCTGCTGGCGCGCGGCGCGGCCCGGCGGCACGAGATGGCCATCCGCACGGCGATCGGAGCTGGGCGATTCAGACTGGTGCGCCAGATGCTGGCCGAGAGTCTGCTGTTGTCCTTCATGGGTGGCGCAGCCGGATTGGCGCTGGCGCGCTGGGCCAGCGGTCCGCTGGCGTCGCTGATCTGGCCGACGCGCGACACGTTCCGGTTTGATCTCGGCGTTGACTTGCGGGTGGTGCTGTTCACGTTGGCGGTGTCGCTGGCGACCGCCTTGGTCTTCGGTCTGATTCCTGCAATTCGCGCCTCGCGCACCGACCCGGTCCACGGCCTGCGCGACCATTCAGCGCATGGCGCGCCGCGGTTGCGGCTGGGCAAGACCCTGGTGGCCGCGCAGGTGGGGCTGTCGGTCCTGTTGCTGGCCGGTGCGGGCCTGTTCGTCCGCACGCTGGTCAACCTGCATGGCGTCGATCCCGGCTTCGATGCCAATCGGTTGCTTGTCTTCAGTCTTGACGCCTCGGGCGCGAACTATAAGGACCAGGCCCTCACAGGGTTCTATGACCGGGTAGTGCAATCGGTCGCAGCCATTCCAGGCGTCCGGGCCGTCACCCTCACTGAACCGTTGCTGTTGAGCGGCGCTTCGAACGGCTATGGCTTTTCCATCCCTGGCCGTCCGGTGCGAGCCGGCGAGTTTGTGGCTGCTCAGGCGATCACAGTGGGCGACAATTTCATGGAAGTCCTGGGCATTCCCATGCTGCTTGGCCGTGACCTGAACGCCTCGGATACGGCCACCAGTCCGAAGGTCTTTGTCGTCAATGAAGCCTTCGCCCGCACTCATTTCCCCAACGGCGCACTGGGCCAGACCATCACGGTAGCCAAGTTCGACTACCAGATCGTCGGCATCTGCCGAGATACCAAGTACGAAAGCCTGCGATCGAAGGCGCCGCCCACCATCTACGCCCCGTTCCGCCAGCACGCCGCGTCTCTGTCGGCTGTCTATTTCGAGGTCCGCACGGCCGGCGACCCGCTCACCGTGGCGCCGACGGTCCGCCGAAAGATCAACGATTTGGACCCCACGATCCCGATTTCAAGATTCACCACACACATCTCCGAGATTGACCGCCTGCTCACCCAGGACCGTATGTTCGCCACCATTTGCGTCTTCTTCGCTGGACTGGCCGTTCTCCTCTGCTCGATCGGCCTCTACGGCGTGATGGCCTATACGGTCCACCGTCGAACCTCCGAAATGGGCATCCGCATCGCCTTGGGCGCGCGTCCCGACGATCTCACCTGGCTGGTGTGGCGCGAGGCGCTGCTGCTGTCGGCGCTCGGCGCGGCGGCGGGCGTGCCGGCGGCGCTGGCAATGACCAAGCTGATCAAGAGCAGACTGTTCGGCGTTGAACCGAACGATCCCGCGACGCTGGCCGCGACTGTCGCGCTGCTGGTCCTGGTCGCCGGCATTGCCGCCTGGATCCCGTCGCGGCGGGCATCGCGGCTGGAACCCATACGGTCGCTGCGAAGCGAATGACCGCCGATGCCGCGCCTGCGACCGTTGCGGCTGCCAGAGAATCACAAAGCCTTCATTCCGAGTGCGCTCGCCGAGTTGTACGCTGAGCGGATTCAGGCTGGGGGCCTCCGCGTTGGTTAGGCAAGAAGGTCTGGATGATGGGTCCGGATCCACGTCTCGACAGTCCGCCTCAGTTTCGCGGCGAGTTCAATCATTCGGGAAAGCTCAGCGTCCGTCACGATCTCGGCCCGTTCGTAGTCAGCAAGATTGCGCTTCTTGCGAAACAGATCCAGCACCCGGATGCGGTTCTCGTCGAGTCCGATCGTGAATTCGAGCGACTGGAGCGTCCGGTAGTGGTGGTTCGCCCGCTCCACTCTGTATCCGGCGGCAGCCAGTGCTGCTGTCGCCGATTGGAGAGCCGCGTTGTAGGCGATGTTGAAGCGCCAGTCGCTCACCAGGTTCGGCGTCTGGCAGGCCTTAAGATCGCGGTCGGCGAGCGCGAGGAGTGCGGTAATTTCCTGCACGCTTGTCTGGTGCGGAATCACCCACCCGTTGTTGAGCCAATCTCTTAAGCTCATCGTCGCCGCCGATCAGAAAAATCTTCGGGCTGGTCATCACACTGGAGAGGAAGTGATGACCTGACATGAGTTTATTACGGAACTCCTCCGTCCCAAAGACCGAAGGATTGATCTCCCTTCCCAACTCCTGCTGTGCGCCATACGTGCTGGCCACGACATCTTCGAGCGGGACCCGGTCGCCAATGATCATCAGGTCAATATCGCTCTCCGCCCCCTCCCGTCCCGCCGCGACCGATCCGTAGATAAAGGCGATTCTGATCGATTCCGCCAGCGAAGCAAGCGCCGCCCTGAGGACGCCACCGACGCCGAAGGTCTTGCGCACCAGGTCGCGCAGTTCGCGATAAACAGGGCAATCCCCATTCACCTGGTAGTAAACCTGGCGGCCCTCGACAGTGCGATTGACAATACCAGCAGCCGCCAGACCCGCCAGTTCTCTCTGGACGGCGCCGGAGCCCGCCCCGATCGTTGCAATGAGCTGGCGTAGATAGAACCGCCGGCCCGGGTCGTTGAACAGAGTCCGGAGGACAGCCTGACGCGTGGCGCCGAACAGCGCCGAGGAGATGGACGCGCCTGTTATGACAACACCCATTCTGAGTACAATCGTACCCACGATGGGTTCAGTAGTCAATCGTCTTGCTCCCGGCCGGCGAGGCGTGCCGCCTATGGAGCCGACGGTTCAGGGACGACGCGCGAGGCGCGTAGGGGGGTCGAACGCGCATCGAGCGATTCGACCAACTGTTGGTGGATCCGGTCATCGAGCAGGTACAACTGCTGGCCATCGACTTCCGCCATCGTCGCCATTTGTCTGCCTGCCAGCAGGATGCAGAGTTGTCTTTCGCCAGGGGTCAACTTGCGCACATCGACACTGGCCAGTCCGCCTGGCCCCGATTCGAACTTCCGCAGGAGGTCGCGGGTGAAGACCTGCGGATCGGCTCCGTCAAGCGCGGCGGATGCAGCCGGCCAGCGCTGCTCCGGCGCGCCGTGGAAGTAGGGTCCCGAGGCAAACGCCAGCAGGAAGACAATCACGTCGATGAAGGCGGCCAATAGAAAGGCGAAGACGTGGCGGCCCGTGGGGGCTGAGACGAGTTCGGTGAAAGCGAGCAGGAGTTCTTCCTGGCCGGATGCCGTTTTGTCCAAGTGGTCTGACAGTGATGGCACCGGTGGGCGTTCGGCTTTCACGGCGTGGGTCTGCTGATCAACCTCGGTCCAGGGGATGGCATCATAGACCTCGCGGTAACGCCGGATCTGGACGTCGGATGGATCGTTCGGCTTCAATTGGGAGCGGAATGCGGTCAGCGATTGTTGGGCGGCGGTGAGCTGTTCGACAGACTGGCGGGCGAGCTTCGAGTAACGGTCGAAGGCGGTGTAGCGGACGCCCTGCCCGGCGCCCTCCTTGTAGCCGTCGCTATAGGTCTGGGCCTCGCGCGCGACCGCTTCACGAATCCTGGCCAGATACGGGTCTGAATCCTGCGCGCGTGAGATGTGTCCGTGCAGTTTCTCGGCGGCGGTGAGTTCGTCAAGTGCGACAACATGTTTCTTCCCCTCGGCGATGGCCGCGGCGATTTGCTGCTCCGCCTGGCCGGCCGACGCGGTGATGGTGTCGTACAGACCGCGCTGCACCAGCGCCGGGCGCTCTCTGGCCGAAAACCACGTGTACAGGCTGACATAGGAGAACGCGATCGAGACCACCGCCGTGATGGCATAAACAGCCGTCAGCAGCGGCCGGCGCGTGGTTGTGAAGCCAATGAGCCACGCCACCAGGACGAGCGCAGACTGGATGCCCAAAGATGCGAGGAAAGCGAACCAGCCGTTGAGATAGAGCGCCATACCGGCGTATGTCGTGTACCAGGAGACGATGGAGAGTAGGACAGTCGAGACGAACAAGGATTGAACCATCGCGCGGCTGCCGGAACCGCCCGTTGATGTGGATGGGGACACGAAGGCCATGTGGACACACCTCCCGCTCGATGGTATGTACGCGCTGAGGGTGCGCGCGGTTCTGTGGACAGCAAAATGTTTACACGCGCCGAAGCAGCGGGACGGGCCTTTCAGAAGCTCAGCACCATGTGCCAGATGTAGACATAGGCAAGGGCGTCGAGGTCTTCGTAGATGCGGCGGGCCAGCATGGGATCGCCGGGAATCGGAGGCAGATCCTTGAGCTTCTCCTCCCACGGGAAGCAGACGCCGGCGGGAACGCGCGGGATCACCGGCACGGGTGCTTTGGGACGATTGGCGGGCGGCGGGGGCGGAACCGATGAGTTAGGCTGGCTCGAGTAGACGCCGTATTCGCGGGTGAAGTCGGTCATGGCGCGGACGTTTTCCGCCTTGGCGTCATTCTGCATGATGGCGCTGGCGTCCATAATGTAGCCGCCCTCGGCGCCGAGGGTGTCGATGAGGAACTTGCAGCGGTCGCGCACCTGGTCAGGCGTCCCGAGGAAGAGCAGCGCGTTGGGGACGCCGCCCGAAGTGCAGAACCTGTTGCCGAGCTTCTGGTGCGTCAAGACGGGATCACCGCGGTCGATGTGATAGATGATCGAGCCCGCGGGGAGTTCAGCGAAAGCGTCGAGATGGGCGTCCCACTTGCCTTCGGCGTAGAAGAGCACCTGGTTGCCACGTTCCCAGATGGATTCGACGATCGGCTTCAAGGTCGGCCAGTAGAGGCGATTGAAGTGCTCGTGCGAGATGAAGGGAACGCAGCCGCGGTGCATCCAGATGGGGATGGGGATGTTCTGCGTGGGGTCGAGTCCAGAGTGAGCAATCCACTGGAGGTGGGGCATCAGGGCGTGACAGGCGGCCTCGACCTTCTCCGGAATCTCCATCAGGTCGAAAGCGAGCCCGACATAGCCACGGAACTTGTCGCCAAGCACGTCGAGGGGGGCCTTCAACATCCCGCATATGGACGATGGCGTGCCGCATTCGGTCTTCATCCGCTCAAGCTGGGGGCCGAAGGCGCTGAAATAGGAAGCCATGGCCCAGGTGCTTTTGACCAAGGCAAGGTTGTGGCGGAACGTATGCGGTTCGCCGACGGGGGCCAGTTCGGCG
>Ga0116170_10003033_pt1 | contig 15873 bp, 15 predicted proteins | sample AD_JPNHW1_MetaG_FD_89797 | JGI IMG/M metagenome (GOLD analysis project Ga0116170, IMG submission 89797) | Active sludge microbial communities of municipal wastewater-treating anaerobic digesters from Japan - AD_JPNHW1_MetaG | ecosystem: Engineered > Bioreactor > Anaerobic > Digestate | place...
CCTCGTGGAGAGCTGGCGCGGCGAGCTCTGCCACCTGGCGATCACCGACCCGGCGGGTCGTTTCGCATCCTACAAGGTCGTGGATCCCTCGTTCCACAACTGGATGGGGCTCGCCATGGCGTTGCGCGAGCAGCAGATCTCGGACTTCCCCCTGTGCAACAAGAGCTTCAACCTGTCCTACTGTGGGCATGACCTATGAGGTGGGGGGTGGCTCGATGATTCGTGCGATTCGCGAGCGGTGGCGGCAGGGGTACCGGACCATGGCGTACCCCGAACAGGCGCCGGTGCTGTCGGATCGCTACCCCGGTCGGCCCGCGCTCGATCCAGCCCGCTGCCTAGCCGACTGCCACGCCTGCTCCGAGGCCTGCCCAACGGGTGCCATCGTCGCGGACCCGGGGCTTTCCCTGGACCTGGGACGCTGCCTGTTCTGTGCGGCATGCTCCAATGCCTGTCCCCGGGGTGCGATCGAGTGGACGGGTGACCACCGGATGGCCACCCGCAGCCGCGAGGCGCTGGTGATGAAGGACCGCGAGCTGGAGCTGGCCCTGTCTCTCGACGTGACTCTGCACCGCCTGTTCGGACGCTCCCTCAAGCTCAGGCAGGTCTCGGCCGGAGGGTGCAACGCCTGCGAGGCCGACGTCAACGTGCTCTCGACCGTCGGCTGGGATGTCGGACGCTTCGGCATCCAGATCGTCGCCTCACCCCGCCATGCCGACGGCCTGCTGATCACCGGCCCGGTGCCGGAGAACATGCGGTTGGGGCTCGAGAAAACCTGGATGGCCACCCCCTCCCCCAAGCTGGTGATCGCGTCTGGCGCCTGCGCCATCGCTGGCGGTCCGTTCGCCGGCCACCCCGAGGTGATGGGTGGGGCGGCGGCGACGTTGCCGGTCGACCTCTTCATCCCCGGCTGCCCACCCCACCCCGTCACTATTCTGGACGGTCTCCTGCGGCTGCTCGGACGCCTCGACTCGGCAGGTCGGTCGGACAGCCCACGAGGGTGAGACAGGTCACGCCCGGGTTGCACGACGCGTGGTAATCTGTCATCGACTGGAGGTGTGACATGAACCGCCTGACCCCGCTGGAGATCCAACGCGCGATCTTCCCCGGCCGCTGGAAGGGGATGGATCCGGACGCGGTCCGCGCGTTCCTGTCGCAACTGGCCGAGCAGGTCGAGGACGATGCACGTTTGCGCGGTGAGCTCAAGGCGCAGGTGGCCCGCCTCAGCCAGGAGGTCGAGGAGTACCGCCACCGCACCAACGGCCTCAACGAGGCGCTGGTGGCGGCGCAGCACACCGCCGAGGCGATGGTCGGGCGGGCCGAGGCCGAGGCCCAGCGTATCGTCAGCGAGGCCCAGGCCCTGGCCGATCGGGTCATCGACGACGCCATTCGCCGGGCCGAGAACCTCGAGCTGATCATCAGCCAGCTCCGTTCGCGCCGCCGCGCCGCGCGCGCCGACCTGGGCAAGATCGTCGAGCTGCTCCAGGGCTACGCCAAGGATGACGAGACGGCGGAGGAGCGGGAGGCCCAGGCGCCCTCGGTGGCGCTGATGCGTCCGCGTGCTCGTGAGGGCAAGGCCAGCTCGTGAGCCTGCTGGTCGTCAACATCTCCCAGGTCGTGACACCGCGCGGCACGGCCGCGCAGGGCGGGGCGGCGCAAGGAGTGCTCGAGCACCTGCCAGGTGCCGTGGTGCGCTGCGAGGGGCCGGGAATCGTGTTTGTCGGGAGTCTCGGCGAGCATGACAATCTCTTCCCACCCCCCGACGAGGTGCTGGATGCCGGCGGTGGGTGCGTCATTCCCGGTTTCGTGGATCCCCACACCCACCTGCCGTTCGCCGGATACCGCGAGGGGGAGTTCGACCGCCGGCTGCGCGGCGAGAGCTATGCCCAGATCGCAGCGGCGGGCGGTGGCATTGTCTCCACCGTGGCGGCGACGCGGGCAGCCGACGAGGACGAGCTGCTGCGCCTCACCCTGCAGCGCCTGGACCGTCAGCTCCTGCACGGCACCACGAGCACCGAGGCGAAGTCCGGCTACGGGCTCAACCTGGCGGATGAGCTCAAGCAGCTTCGGGCTCTCAGGCGGGCCGGTGAGCGACACGCGGTGGAGATCATCCCCACCGCCATGCCGGCCCACGAGGTGCCGCCCGAATGGCGCCACGACCCCGAGGGGTACGTCCGGCTCGTCGTCGCTCAGATCCACCCCGCCATCGCCGCCGCGGGCCTCGTGGAGGGTGTCGACGTCTTCTGTGAGAAGGGTGTCTTCTCCCCCGAGCAGACGCGCCGCCTGCTGGCGGGTGCCCCAGGCTTCGGCTGGCGAATCCACCTCCACGCCGACGAGCTGTGCAACCTGGGCGGCGCCGAGCTGGCGGCCGAGCTGGGCGCCGCGTCGGCTTCGCACCTGCTCCACGTCTCGGATGCAGGCATTGCAGCCCTTGCTGCAGCGGGCACCGTAGCCATCGCGCTGCCTGGCGTCTCGTTCTTCCTGCGCGACCGCTTCGCGCCGGTGCGCAAGCTGGTGGAGGCCGGCGTGCCGGTGGCGCTGGCCACGGACTGCAACCCCGGCTCCTCCCACACCGAGTCGATGCCGCAGATCCTGGCGCTGGGCTGCCTGGGTGCCGGCCTGTTTGCCGAGGAGGCGCTGGTGGCGGCCACTCTCAACGCCGCCGCCGCGCTCGGCCGCGCTGATCGGATCGGGAGCGTCGAGCCTTGCAAGCAGGCCGACCTCGTGATCCTCGACGCCCCTGACCCCAAGCACCTCGTCTACCACTTCGGTGTCAACCTCGTCCGCCACGTCGTCAAGGCCGGCCGCGTCGTGGTGCGGGACGCGAGGCTGATGGGCTACCAGGCGAACACGCAGTAGAGGTCGCCGACGTTGGTGCCGGTCGGGCCCGTGAGCAGGTGATCACCAAGGGCGCCAAAGAAAGGGTAGCTGTCGTTGCGCTCCAGATGCATCTGTGGGTCGAGGCCGAGTGCCCGGGCGCGGGCGACGGTTGTGCCGTCGACCATGGCGCCGGCCGCATTGGTGGGGCCGTCCCCGCCGTCGGTGGCGAAGCACGCCACGGCCACGCCCGGCACGCCGGCCAGCTCGATGGCCGCGGCCAGTGCCGCCTCCTGGTTGCGGCCTCCCCTGCCGGGACCGCGGACCGTGACCGTCGTCTCACCGCCGACGATCAGGCAGGCGGGAAGCGGCAGCGGTCCTCGGCCGTCGTGAAGGTCGCAGCCCAGGCGAGCCAGCCGGGAGCCAGGTTGCGGGCCTCGCCCTGCTGCGTCGTGGTGAGGACGGTCGCGTGCAGGCCCAGCTCCCGTCCGCGGGATGCCGCGGCTGATGCGGCCTGGGCGTTGTTGCCGACGATCACGTTAAGGACGCGGTCGAAGGCCGGGTCGCTGGGCGTGAGCGTGTCCCGAAGCGCCTCGCCAGCCCCTTGCCGGAGCCGCGTCGAGACGGCGGCCGGGACGGTGGCCCACAGCTCGTACCGATCCAGGACCCGACAGGCGTCGGCAACGGTCGTGGGGTCTGGCGTCGTGGGTCCCGAGGCGATGACGGCCAGGTCGTCGCCGACCACGTCGGAGAGGGCCAGCGTGAGAATAGGAGCTGAACCAACGAGCCTGGCGAGCCCGCCCCCCTTCACACGGTCGAGGTGCTTGCGGACGGTGTTGAGCTCGTGAATAGTGGCGCCACACCGGAGCAGGAGATCGGTGGTTGCCTGGAGATCGGCCAGGCTGAGCCCCTCAGCGGGCCAGGTCAGCAGCGCCGAGCCGCCGCCCGAGAGCAGGCAGAGGATGAGGTCATCGGCGCGGGCGTGGCGTCCGAGCTCCACCAGCCTCAACGTGGCCTCGATGGCGCGGGCGTCGGGCACCGGGTGGGCGGCTTCCACCAGCTCCACCCGGGACGTCGGCGCCCGGTGCCCGTCCTTGACGATGACCAGGCCACCGGCCACGCGGTCCCCGAGGATCTTCTCCGCTGCGGCCGCCATCACCCCGCTCGCCTTGCCGGCCCCCACGACCCAGACGTTTCGGGGTGAGTAGGCTCTGTTCCCGGCGCGGGCCCGGCCGCCGTCGACATCGAGGTGGAGGGACAGCGCTCTCCCGGGCTCGACCGCCGCCAGGCCGGCGTCGAGAGTCTCGAGGATGGCCTGGCGTTGCCCCTCGGCGATCCCGCCACCCAGGAGCGCGCGCGAGTCCGGCAGGCTCCTCCCGACGTTGCTCAGGCGATCCATGCGCGTGCCAGGCTAGCGGCCGGGACAGCACGGATGCAAGGGGGTCCATGCCAGGCTGGACGTCAGCTCAGCCAGCCCAGTCTGGCGACGAGGTGTGCGATCGCCCAAAGCACCAGGCAGGCGATGACGACGAGTGGGGCCCACTTTCGCCACAGCGACATGGTGGCAGGCGCATCGTCGGTGGTCCGGCCGCCAAACCAGCGGATGTCGGCGAGTCGGACGGCGAGCAACGCCAGGACGACGAGCCAGTACGCGGCATCACGCCAGGTCAGGGAGAGCCCCTGTCGCTGGGCAATGAACACCAGCAGGAACGCCAGGATGGCATTGCCTGCCGCCATCCAGAAGAAGCGGGCCACGCAGCCGAGGCCGCTGTGCTGACCCGCCGAAACGGGTGGAGGGTTCTGGGTCATAGGTCACCTTCCGTGGGGATCCCGAGGCACGGCCGGAACAGAGCACCGTGCCGCCGCGGTGGAAGTGGTGTGGGCGGCCAGCTAGCTCAGGAGTGCGAACGCGACCATGGCCGCGGCCAGGACTCCTGTCACGACCCAGATGATGACCCAGTTCTTGGACTTGTTGCCGTCGGTGGATTCGAACATCGCGCCCTCCTTCGAGGAGCTCGCGAGGGCGCATTCGCGACAAATCGGGCGCCCTCCAGTCGTGCCCGGGCAGGTGCTGCTGCCCGTGACCAACCGGATGGCGGCCCGACCATCCGCTACCAACCTCCGGCGGCCCGTCTGTCGCCGAACCCTTGAAGCCAACACGCGACCGGCGGTCGCGCCTCACCCGGGTTCTAGCAGCCGGGAGCGCCGCCGTCAAGGGCCGGCTTCAGGCCCGCTGCAGGTTGGCGAGGGCGGGGATGAGGGTTTTGCGGCCGCCGCGGTCGAAGTAGACGACGAGTCTGACCTGGGCGCCGCCGCCCTGAACCTGGAGGATGACGCCGGTACCGAAGGTCGCATGGCGCACCTTGAGCCCAGGCCGCCATTCGCTCCCACCTGCCTCCGCAGCCCTCGGCCCGGGAGCGGGAGCCCGGCTCCCGCCGAACGCCGTGGCTCGTGGCCCGTGGGCTGAGGCCCGCCCGTCGTCCGCGGCGACCCTCGGGCCGCGGGACCAGGCGCCGGCCAGCTCCTCGTGCTGGGGGCGGCGCGTGATCATGCTGCGGTCGTCGAGGACCTCTGGCGGCACTTCGAGCAGGAACGGCGAGGGTCGCCCGGACATGAGCTGGCCGTTGACGCGACGCTGCCGTGCGGAGGTGAGGACGAGGGTGCGACGCGCCCGGGTCATGCCCACGTACGCGAGGCGCCGTTCCTCTTCCTCGTCGTCGAGGTCGGCACCCTCGCGCCGCAGGGGCAGCAGGCCGTCGTCCATGCCGACCAGGAACACGACGTCGAACTCGAGGCCCTTGGCGGCGTGGAGGGAGGAGAGCTGCACGGCATCCGTGGCCGTCCGGGCGTCGGCGTCGGTGAGGAGGGAGACCTCGTCGAGGAACCCCACGAGGTCGAGGCCGCGCTCGCCGGCCTCGGCGGCCGCGCCCACGAGCTGGTCTTGATTGGCGCGGCGGGCGCGGTCCTCCTCGTCCTGGGAGGTGTACTGGGCGGCGAGCCCGGAGCGTTGGAGCAACGCCTGGACCACCTGCTCCGGGGTCGCGGTCGAGGTCAGCGCACGCAGCTCTTCGAGGAGCGCGAAGAACGCCGTGAACGACACGCGAGCGCGTGGCGTGAGGGTCGGGGGCAGGGTCCTGGCCGCGGCCGGCAGCGAGTGGCCGCTGGTCGCCGCCGCCTGCTCCACGTGTTCCATGGCGACGGCGCCGATGCCGCGCGCCGGCACGCCGATGGCGCGCCGAAAGGCCAGCACGTCGTCGGGGTTGGCGAGCAGTCGCAGGTAGGCGAGGGCGTCGCGGACCTCGGCCCGCTCCCAGAACCGGGCGCCCCCTACGACGTGGTACGGGATGCCGCGCCGCACCAGCTCGGCCTCGAACGGGCGCGACTGGGCGTTGGTGCGGTAGAGGACGGCGATGCCCTTGGTTCCCTGTTGGCGCGCTCGAGAGATGCCGTCGACCACCCAGCGCGCCTCCTCGGTCTCGTCGGCGGCCGAGAACGCCACCACCGGCTCACCGGGACCGGCCTCGGACGAGAGCCGCTTGCTGCGACGGCGGGTGTTGTGGCCGATGACGCCGGCCGCGGCTCGCAGGATCGGCTCCACGGAGCGGTAGTTGCGCCCCAGGACCACCTCGGCGGCCTCCGGGTAGGTGTGACGAAAGTCGAGGATATTGGCAATCTCGGCACCCCGCCACCGGTAGATCGACTGGTCCTCGTCCCCGACCGCGGTGAGGTTGGGGCGGCGGCCCCCGAGCAGCCACAGGAGCTGTGCCTGGGCCGCATTGGTGTCCTGGAACTCGTCCACGAGCATCCAGGGAAAGCGCGCCGACATGGTCTTGCGGATGCTCTCGTGCTGCTCCAGGAGCTGCGCCGAGAGCAGCAGCATGTCGTCGAAGTCCAGGGCTCCCGCCTGGTGCAAGGCTTCCTGGTAGGCGGCGTAGACATCCGCCAGCACGGGGTCGCCCAGGCGCAGCCCGGCGCCCGGGCTCTTGAGGGCGTTCTTGGCGGCCGAGATGCGGGCGCGAGCTTGCCGCAGCGGCAGCCGCTCGGGAGCCAGGCCCAGCTTCTTGTAGACGCTCTCGAGGAGCTTGCGCTGCTCGTCCTCGTCGGCGATCGAGAAGCGCTCGGGCAAACCGGCCTCGCGCGGGTGCCGGCGGAGGAGCTGCAGGCAGAAACGGTGGAAGGTGCCGACAAAACCGCCACGCAGGGGTTGGCCAAGGAGTACCTCCACCCGCTCGCTCATCTCCCTGGCGGCCTTGTTGGTGAAGGTCACGGCCATGATCTCGTGGGAGCGCGCCCGGGCCGTTGCCAGCAGCCAGGCGATGCGGTAGGTGAGGACCCGAGTCTTTCCCGACCCCGCGCCAGCGATGACCAGCAAGGGTCCCTCGCCGTGGGTGACGGCCTTGCGCTGATCCTCGTCGAGCTGCCGCAGCAGCGCCTCTACCTGGTCCACCATGCCTCCAGAGCCACGGTTCTCACCGCCGCAAGGGTGGAATTGTACCCCTCCCTCGTCCGGGTCCCCGGCTTGGGTCGACACAGGAGGGCCGCGAGGTGCGGAACGCGGGTAGAATCGACTGTCGCGCATCTGCCGCAGGTAGGAGGTCCACGTGAAGAAGCTCCTGATTCTCGTCGTGGCCGTGGTGGTCGTGGTGGTGGCCATCAAGAACTTCGGAACGTGGTTCAGTGTCGGCCGCCCGACCGACGACGCCACTCGCCGTGTCGAGGGGATGATTGCGGCCATGGAGGCGCAGCCGAAGGACGAGCAGCTTGCCCTGTGTCTCTGGGCCCTCAACAGGACGAGCCTGGACTTCGACACCATGCGCGCCTTCGAAGGCCGCTGGACGGAGTTCTGGCGGGAGTCCGGCCTGGGAGAGGCCCGCGGCTGGAAGATCGCCTCGGTGGAGGCCCTCGGCGCCGGCGAGACCCGGGTCGTCGTCAAGACGGACTCCCAGGAGGTGCGGCTGCTGGTACCCGAGCGGGATGCGATCCGCATGGCGCCCTAGGCCACTGCAGCAAGATCGGCGGTTGACCTGCACCTTCGAGGTGCGGGTGGGCGTCGGGACCCCACTCACGAGCCCCGGCCGCTCGCCGAGTGGTGGCTACTCCACTGTCACGGACTTGGCGAGGTTTCGGGGCTGATCGACGTCACAGCCGCGGCGCACCGCCACCTCGTAGGCGAGGAGCTGGAGCGGTACCGAGGCGACGATGGGCTGCAGGGGCCACGGCAGGTCAGGGAGAGGGATGACGCGGCGGGCGAGGCTTGCCAGTTGGGGGTCGTCACCATCGCCCAGGATGTAGACCGGGGCGCGCCGCGCCCGCACCTCCTCGATGTTGGAGCGCACCTTGTCCTCGAGCTCGCCGGGCGGGCACAAGGCGATGACCGGGAAGCTCTCGTCGAGCAGTGCGATCGGGCCGTGCTTCATCTCGCCGGCCGGGTACCCCTCGGCGTGCAGGTAGGAGATCTCCTTGAGCTTGAGCGCGCCTTCCAGGGCGAGCGGGTAGAGGACCCCTCGACCCAGGTAGAGGGCGTTGCTGGCGTGCTCGAGCTCGGCCGCCACCGCCGAGACCTGCGGTAGCAGGCGCAAGGCCGCCTCGAGGTCGTAGGGGAGCGCCCCGGCGCGGTCGATCAGGTCGCCGATCTCGCGGTCGGACAGCCCCTTCGCCCGGCGCCAGGCAAGGGCCAGGGCGAGGAGAGCCACGAGCTGGGTGGTGAATGCCTTGGTCGAGGCGACTCCGATCTCGGGACCGGCGTGCGTCGGGAGGCGGAAGTCGGCGAGCCGCTCGGCATGTGCGCCGCGCACGTTGCATATGGCGGCGAGCCTGCAGCCGGAGGCGTGAGCGAGCTGCATCGCCGCGATGGTGTCGGCGGTCTCGCCTGACTGGGTGATGCCGATGACCAGGGTGTCGGGGGAGAGCAGCGGCTCGCGGTAGCGGAACTCCGAGGCGTAGTCCACCTCCGAGCGAACCCGGGCCAGGCGCTCGAGGTAGAACTTGCCGATCAGCGCGGCATGCCAGGAGGTGCCGCAGGCCACCAACCGCACCTCGCGGAAGCCTGCCAGGACCTCCGGCCCGAGGCCGAGGTGGTCGAGGGAGGGTGTGGCCGGGTCGGGTAGCAGGGCGTGGAGGGTCTCGGCGACGGCGGTCGGCTGCTCGTGGATCTCCTTGAGCATGAAGTGCCGGAAGCCGCCCCGCTCGACCTCGCCGGCCTCCCAGTCGAGATGCGTGACCGGCCTCGTCACCTCGTGCCCATCGACGTCGAGAAAGCGCACCGCATCCGCGGTCACGATCGCCAGGTCGCCGTCCTCGAGGTGCACGCAGTGGCGGGTCCACGCGATCACGGCCGCCGGGTCGGAAGCGACGATGTTCTCGGTCTCGCCCATCCCAACCACCAGGGGAGGACCGTTCCGGAAGGCGACGATGGTCCGGCAGTCCTCCCTGGAGATTGCGGCGACGGCGTACTGGCCGCGCAGGCGGGGGCGAAGGGCAAGCACGGCGTCCACCAGGTTTGGTCCATGGGCGGCGAGCAGGTGGGCGATCACCTCGGAGTCGGTGTCCGAGGAGAAGTGCACGCCCTGCGCCTCCAGCTCGTCGCGCAGGTCGCGGAAGTTCTCGATGATGCCGTTGTGGACGACTGCCACACGTCCTTCCTCGTCGGTGTGGGGGTGGGCGTTCCGTTCGGTGGGGGCGCCGTGGGTGGCCCAACGGGTGTGGCCGAGCGTCAGGTGGCTCTGCAACCCCTCCGCGTAGGCCTTCTCGACCAGGTTGACGAGCTTCCCGGGGGTGCGCAGGACCTCGATGCGCCCGGGCTGGTGCACGGCCAGCCCCGCCGAGTCGTAGCCGCGGTACTCGAGATGGCGCAGCGCTTCCAGTACCACCGGCACCGCCTGTCGCGGCCCGATGTAGCCCACGATCCCGCACATTCGCGCCCCCGTTCCGTGGCCCGCGGTCCGCGGCCTCAGAAAGCCGGGAGACCCGAGCGATGGTCGCATTCTACCTGTCGCGAACCGGTGTCGTTGGCGGACCGCCTCGACCGCATCGAACGGCGGGTCTGGACCGATGTTCCGGTCAGGGCCCTTCAGTCCTTCGCGCGGGCGAGCGGGACGGTTCCTGCTGCGTGGTCCGCGGGGCCCAGCCCACCTACGACCCGAGCCAGGGGCGCGATGACGCCGCCGTCGGGTACGGTCACACCGTCCAAGACGGCATGAGCGCCAATGCGGCAACCCTCGCCGACCCTGCAACCCTGCCGGAGGTGCACGCCGGGTTCGAGGACCGAGTCCCGGCCGACGGTACAGGTGGCCTCCACCCAGGTGGTGGCGGGGTCGAGGACGGTCACGCCCGAGGTCATCAGCTCGCCGAGCATGCGCGCGTTGAGCGTGCGGTGCACCGCCGCCAGCTCGGCCCGGGTGTTGACGCCGGTCATCTCGGATGGGTCCGCGAAGACCGACGCCACGGCGCGCCAGCCGTGGCGCACCGCGTGGCCGATGACGTCCGTGAGGTAGTATTCGCCCTGGGCGTTGTCGGGCGACAGCGCGGCCAGCAGCGGCCGCAGGGAAGGGAGATCGAAGGCGTACGCGCCGACGTTGACCTCGCCAATGAGCCGCTGCTCGGGCGTGGCGTCACGGGCTTCCACGATTCCCACCACGTCGCCACCAGTGTCGCGCAGGATGCGGCCGTAGGCGCCCGCGTCGGGCAGCACCGCCGTGGCCACGGCCAATGCGGCCGAGGCCCGGCGACGGGCCGCCAGCAGCGCCTTCAGGGAGCCCGTGGTGAGAAGGGGGGTGTCGCCGGAGACCACGAGCGCCTCACCACTTTCCGGCAGGTATGGGAGCGCCTGCATCACGGCATCGCCGGTTCCTCTTGGCGGGTCCTGGACGGCCGTGATCATGCCGCGGCCCGCCAGGTGGGTGGCCACCTGCTCCCGCAAGTGCCCGATCACCACCACCACCGGCCGCACGTCCAGGGGCTCGATGGCGCCCAGCACCCAGTCGATGAGGGCCCTGCCCCCGGCCTCGTGCAGCACCTTGGCCCGGCGGGTGTGTAAACGCTTGCCCTCGCCGGCTGCCATGACCACTGCCGCAAGGCTCATGCCCGTCCTCCTGGTGCGCAGCCAACTTGAGAGCCGAAGGCAGCGGGTTCATCGACACCGGCCCGCGATAGACCGCTGGCCGCCCTGGGGGCCAGAACCCGCGGGACAATGCCCTTCATCGGTATCCCCTACTTCTTGGAAAGCTCGTGCAGCACCTGCTTGGCCACCGCCTTGAGAGTCTCGAAGACCCCCACGCCCTTGGTGGCCACGGCCTCGAACGTCGGCTCGCCCTTGATGTTGAGCTCACGGAACATCAGCTCGTAGGGCATCGCCGTGGGCATGTCGCGCTTGTTGAACTGCAGCGCATAGGGCACGGCCATGACGTCAAAGCCGTTTTCCCGCAGGTTGATGCGCAGGTTGTCCAGCGACTCGATGTTGGCGTCCTGACGGGCCTCCTGGGAGTCGGCGACGAAGATGACGCCGTCGACGCCCTTGAGGATGAGCTTGCGGGAGGCGTCGTAGAACACCTGGCCGGGGACGGTGTAGAGGTGGAAGCGGGTGCGGAACCCGCGTACCGTGCCCAGGTCCAGGGGCAGGAAATCGAAGAAGAGCGTGCGATCGGTCTCGGTAGCGAGGGAGATGAGCTGGCCCTTGTTCTGTGGGTTGGTCTTCTCGTAGATGAACTGCAGGTTGGTCGTCTTGCCGCACAGGCCGGGGCCGTAGTAGACGATCTTGCAGTTGATCTCGCGCGAGGCGTAGTTGATGAAGCTCATTCGGAGAACAGTGCGTCGATGTCTTCGTCGGTGATCTCAGCGAATGGCGACGGCTGGGCCTGGCCCTCTTGCGCCGCCTTGGAAGCCATGAGGGTCAGCACCTCCTCCAGCTCGGCCGCGCTCTTGCGCACCCGCAAGCGCACCAGCCCGAGCGACGAACGCTCGTCGAAGATCACCACCAGGATCAGCCGCTGGGACACGATGGAGATGTGGATGTTGTCCTTCTCTCCTTCGTGGAAGAGGATCGAGAACTCCTTCTCACCGATCAGGCGGGCGAGGCCGTCGGTAGCCGCGACGTTGCCGGCAGTGAGAGACGCGAGGGACGTGGCATCGACCTTCTCGAGATCACCCTTGGCGGCAATTTGCTGGCCGTTCTTGTCGACGAGGAAGACGATCTTGGCATTTGCATCGACCCACAGACGACTGAGGATCGAATTGATGCGTTCGAACTCCTCCTCGTACACAACAAGGCTATGGCCCATCATCGACATGTCTTACAGCCTCCGCCCATCCGTTCGTGAGTATAGCGCCCTGCAGGGTGTCAATCCATCCCCCGCCGGCCTGCAAGGGCGCGTGTCAGGGTGACTTGGTCGGCATAGGAGATCTCACCACCGGCTGGCAGGCCGAACGCGATCCGACTGAGCTTGACCCCGCTCGGACGCAGTACACGTGCCAGGTAGTGAGCCGTGGCCTCGCCTTCCACCGTCGGATTGGTGGCCAGGATGACCTCCCGGACCGTGCCTTCCCGGACCCGGGCGACGAGCTGGCTCACCGTCAGCTCGTCGGGCCCGATCCCGTGCAGGGGGTCGAGGGTGCCGCCCAGGACGTGGTAGAGCCCGCCGAACTCCCCGGTACCCTCCACCGCCCAGGCGTTGAGGGGGTCCTCGACGACACAGACGAGACCGCGGTCGCGAGCCGGGTCTTGGCACAGGGGGCAAGGGTCGTGCTCGGCAAGCAAGAAGCACTGGCGGCAGTGATGGACGGCCTCAGCGGCGGCGGTCACGGCGGCGGCCATGCGACGCGCGCTGGCCGGTTGACGCAGCAGGTGCTGCACGAGGCGTGTGGCAGTGCGCGGCCCGACCCCTGGGAGCTGCTCGAGCTCCTCGAGGAGCGTGCGCACGGTCGGGGGACGAAGATCCATCAGAAGAGGTCCGGCATCCCCGGCTGCAGGCCCAGCTTGCGCACGTTCATGAGCGCTCCCCCACCGACTCGATGCGGCCGCCGAAGACCTGTAGCACCCGGCGGACCGCATCGTCATTCTCGACCTGCTGGCGCAGCGTGGGTGCTCCGTTGGCCGGGGTGGCAGTGTCCTCGACCTCGATGATGCCGGGCAGGCCTGCGCGCTCGGCGGCGGTCTGGAGGAGTCCCAGGCAGTCGCGCATGGTCTTGAGGGTAGCGGCGGGGACGCCACTGTAGCGCAGCCGGAGGACTGCGCCGTCCACGAGCACCTCGACGGCGCTCCTTACCCGGCCGGCCAGCGCCGGCTGGTGGTCCGCCTCGAGGGCAGCCAGAAGGCGTTCTCTCGGCGAGGGCGATGTCGAGGCTGGCGGCGTTGGAGATGGGGCCACCGAGGCGCCCCTGTCGGTTTTTCGTGGGGTCGGTACCGGTGTCGGAACGGGAACCGGGCTGTCGGCGATCGGCGCCTGACCGGCCAGCAACGCCTCGACCCGGACCAGGCGAGGCCACAGTGCGAGTCGCCCCACCACCACCGCTGCGGCGATCGCCGGATGGTCGGCGCCGAGCAGCAGGCTGCGTTGCTCCATGGCGAGGGCGAGCAGTCGCAGGAGCAGCGGCGTGCCGAGGCCTTCCGCCTCGGTGCGCAGCGCCTCCACCGGCTCGGCGGGGAGGGTGCTGGGGGCATCCGCGCCGCAGGAGAGCAGCAGCAAGGCGTGAAGGAGCTGCACCGCCTGCTCGTAGAGGGCCACTGGATCGCGCCCGGCGTGCCGTTCGCCCTCGACGACCGCCAGCGCCTCGGAGACATGCCCGGCTGCCAGGGCGTGCCAGAGAGCCAACACCACCTCGAACGGAGGCAGCCCGAGGATGGTCGCCACCGCGTCCTCGTCCACGTCGCCACCGCAGAACGCGTGCACGCGATCGAGCAGCGACAGCGCATCCCGCAGGCTGCCTTCGCCGGCCCTGGCGAGCATCTGGCTGGCGGCGGGCGAGAGGGCAAACCCTTCAGCCCCGGCCACCTCCTGCAAGCGCGCCGCGACGACGTCGGCGGAGATGGGACGGAAGTCGACCTGCAGGCAGCGGGAGAGGATCGTCGCCGGGAACTTGTCCTTCTCGGTCGAGGCCAGAATGAAGACGACGTGAGCGGGCGGCTCCTCGAGGATCTTGAGGAGTGCCGCAAAAGCGTCTCGTGAAAGCTGATGCGCCTCGTCGAGGATGAAGACGCGGTAGCGATCGCGCACCGGCAGGACGCGGGCCACCTCGCGCAGCTCGCGGACGTCGTCGATGCCACGGTTCGAGGCGGCGTCGAGCTCCAGCACGTCCATCGACGAGCCGTTGGTGATGTCCTCGCATGCCGCACAGACCCCGCACGGCTGGGGCGTGGGACCGTGCTCGCAGTTGAGGGCCTTGGCGAGGAGACGGGCGACCGTCGTCTTGCCAACGCCGCGCAGGCCGGAGAACAGGTAGGCGTGGCCGATCTGACCCGAGGTCAGAGCGTTGCGCAGGGTGCGCACGACCACATCCTGGCCCACCAGGTCCTCGAAGCGCTGAGGACGCCAGCGCCGGGCCAGCACCTGATACCCTGCCATCATTACCCCCTTGTTGCAGCGTGGCGAACCAAGGAGCCCGGGGGCACCGCGGCACCCGGCGTGATCCCCTTATGGCTGCTCCCTTCCGGGCCTGACCAGGTTCGGGGGCGCCGTCGCGCGGGACCCGGGCTCCTTGCTTCCCACGACGCAGGTCGACAGGGGTATGGAAAGCTGGCAGACTGGGCGAGATTGCGGCCCTCACCCAGGCTATCTGGCGGAGAGGGCGGGATTCGAACCCGCGGTACGGTTACCCGTACACACGCTTTCCAAGCGTGCTCCTTCGGCCACTCGGACACCTCTCCGCATGATTTTCCAAAGAGCACGTCACTACATGGCGGAGAGGGTGGGATTCGAACCCACGGACCCCGTGAGGGGTCAACGGTTTTCGAGACCGTCCCGATCGACCACTCCGGCACCTCTCCGCACCGGGCCGCCAAGTGTACCCTCACGCGCCAGTTGGTGCAACGGCCCCTCGGCCCGCCGGCGCGATCGCCGACGGTCAGGAGGCACGCGTCCCCCCATCCTCAACGTTCCCTGTTCGCCGGGAGGCAAAGAACTCGGTCAACAGGGAGGTCGCCTCGTCGGCCGCCAGACCGGCGCGCCAGGCGACGCGGTGGTTGAGGCGCGGGTCGTCCAGTAGGTTGCCGAGAGAACCCGCAAACCCGGCCTTGGGGTCCGGGGCAGCGAAGACGACGCAGCCCAGGCGCGCCTGTACGCAAGCGGCGGCGCACATCGCACAGGGCTCGAGGGTTACGTAGAGGGTGCACCCCTCGAGGCGCCAGTTTCCAAGGGCTTGCGCGGCGGCCCGCAGCGCCAGCAGCTCGGCGTGGGCCGTCGGGTCGCCATCCCGTTCGCGCCGGTTGCCGGCCCTGGCGAGCTCCCGTCCGCTGGCATCCAGGAGCACGGCGCCCACCGGCACATCGCCGGCTCCACCGGCCGTCGTCGCCTCGGCCAGCGCCAGGGTCATGGCCGCCCGGTCGCGCGCGTCGAATACCCAGTCGGGGGTTAGCTCCATGGTGGCCTTTCGCGGCCCGGCTCGGCGTCCGCCTCGCCGGCGTGGCAGGGGCGGTGCGGTGCGGGGGAAGCGGGGCGAGAGACGTGCCCCCTGACTCTGGATGCCATGCCGGGGCGGGCGATGCTCACGGAGTCATGATAGTGCGGATAGAATCGAGGCTGTGTCATCGCGGGGCCGATCATGGGGTTGGTTTGCGGGTGCGCTCCTGCTCTACGGGTTGTCGGCGGCGCGCGGCCCGATGTGGGGTGACCCCTCCAAGCTGACCGTGTACGCTCTCGCGGGCTACCTCCCGAGCCTGGGCCCCGGCGACCATGCGGGCTGGACGGTACTGGCCTGGATATGGCTGCGGCTGACCTTCTGGATCGAGCCGACGGCGAGCTTGCACCTCCTGTCGGCAGTCGCCGGCGCGGCGGCTGTCGGGCTGCTGCATCGGCTGGTGGCAGATGCCAGGCGTGAGGCCGGATCGGCGGACGGTGCGGCGGCGGTCGC
>Ga0116170_10003037_pt1 | contig 15864 bp, 7 predicted proteins | sample AD_JPNHW1_MetaG_FD_89797 | JGI IMG/M metagenome (GOLD analysis project Ga0116170, IMG submission 89797) | Active sludge microbial communities of municipal wastewater-treating anaerobic digesters from Japan - AD_JPNHW1_MetaG | ecosystem: Engineered > Bioreactor > Anaerobic > Digestate | place...
CCATCCAGTCCGTCAGAAACCATACCGACAGGGGAATGGAAATCATGGCAGCCACAAGCACCCACCTCAGAAAATCGATGTTCAGCATCATCAGTACACCTGGTATTGACGCACCATTTACCTTCCTGATACCTATTTCCTTCTTCTTTCTCATTATGGTGATCAGTGATATACCGAAGAGTCCCATAACAGAAAGAATTATTGCAAGGAGTGAAAATGCAGTTAAGATTTCCAGCTGGTTTCGTTCACGCTGGTAAAATTGTTCTATCCTGTCAGTGAGAAAGCTTGTCTCAAAAACTTCATCGGGTGCAATCGTAAGGAACAGATCCCTGAGACGGCCTATTACCGCATTATCATTGATTCCATCGGTTCGGATGGCAATAAGTGCCATTTTCAGAGGATCCTGCTGAAGGATTACCATAGGCTGAATTTGCGAGTGAAGTGAATGGGCGTGAAAATCGCGTATGACTCCTTTTACGTTGAATACCAGCAGTTTATCACCCGCCTTCACATTGTATCTTGCTGCTGCCGATTCATTGATAAGGATTTCGGGCAATCCTTCCTTATAAGGGCCGAATGCTGATCCGTCAGTCATTTCCATGCCCAGCAGCTCAACCATTCCCTCGCCCATGATCAGTCCGTCGAACCGGACTTTCTCGCCTCCCTGAACGGCCAGGTTTATCGGCAGAAAATTACCGAACGGCGGTATAAAAGAACCACCGGCGACATTTTTCACCCCGGGGACCTTTTTCATTTCATCGCATATCGTTGTAAAGCTTTTCCTCAGATCATCGGAGTTTAGCGGCGCCACAATAACATTTTCCGGATTAATACCCTTATATCCTGTCGTTGAATACCTGACCTGTTTCGATACTGCAAGAACAACTGATACCAGTATCAGGTAAATCGTAAAATGAAGAACAAGAAATGAGTAGTTCCAACGTCCTGTGCCGGATCGTCGGGAGCTATTGCCTGCGATAAGCTTAAGAGCGGGCTTCTTTGAATAGTTAATACCAATCAGCCAGCCTGTGACAGCGCCGGTAAAAATAATGAGAAGTATAAGGAAGAGCCAGAGCTGTGGGGTAAGGAATACATCTCCTGTAAGAGTTTTATTCAGGGTGGTATTGATGAAGCCTATACCGGTATCAATTATGAATACTGCCGGGATAAGGCTGATAAGTACAACCAGTGCTGACTCAATGATTATTAACCGGCGGATTTCGCTGTACGAAGCACCGAATACCTTGCGTGTTCCCAGTTCATGGACCTTCTCAGCAATGCTGGCACGCGTCAGAAGGATAAAATTTGTAATTGAGATTATCAGTATCAGTATCGATACTGCTTCATAATATTTCAGTTCTTCGGCATTGCCCTGTCTTACAAATTGATTTCCATTGATCTCTGCCGAGCCAAAATAAATTTCTGTTACCGGCTGGAGGCTGAATTTCAATTCATCCTTGTTATCAACGTTGATCATTTCCCGGTATTTCTCCATCCTCACAGAAAGTTCCTTAGGATCAGCATTTTCCGACACGACAACATATGCCAGAAATTCAGGCCTCTCCCAGTTGAGTGAATGAGACCTGTCATAATCATAGGCGCCAAGCGATCTCTGAAACTGCATGAATATTTTTTCAGAGAGCCTGATATCTGCAATAAAAAACGGATTGAGTGTCGAATTGGCGGGGAATGATTCGTAGACACCTGAAACAGTAAGATCGGCAAATCCGTCAGTAAATTTCACTGATATGATCTTTCCCAGCGGAGATTCTTCTCCGAAATATTTCTTTGCCGTCTCTTCTGATAATGCAATTTCACTTCTTGAGGCCGCTGCTTCCCCGGAAATGAATTTTATCCCGAGGATCCTGAATATTGAAGTATCCGCAAATCCAAAATTGCGATCCCGCACCATTTCATTGCGTGGATTCCTCAGCTGGACAGATCCCGACTGATAATACCTGAAGAAATCGATAACTTCCGGAAATTCACGTGCCATTTCTTCGGCCAGCGGGAAGGCGACCTGAGCCGAATTACCCATTATTACCCTGTAGACATTTTTGTACCCGGGTATGAAAGTATCGAAAGACCTCTCATGAATTATCAATGCTGTGAGAACGATAATACACCCGAGACCTATCCCGAGTCCCACAATGCTGATAGCTGAGGCAGCCTTGTTCCTGAAGAGGGACCGTATGGCTGATTTGATGTCGCAGAATATCATAGCAAGTTTTTTATGGTTGTACAGCCAAAATAATGCCACTGTTGTAATCATCTGAAATACTGCTATATATATATTCATACACTTAATTTATGTATAAGATATTTACAGTTTAACGTATAAATATTTTACGTTTTTCTTGTTTTTCCTGTTGATATAACCTATCTTAACCACGGATTTTCACTGCAGTAAACCGGAGTTACACTTAGTATCCGGTGTCACTCCAGGTTAAACACAGCGTCAGACCGCAGTTAAACTTTTAATTATGCCTTTACAGAAAGGAAACATTCTGATAGTTGACGACAATAAGAGCATCCTCAGTGCTCTCGAAATACTTCTGACGCCTGAATTCGGAGATATCACAGCCATTGCCAATCCGAACCTGATATTATCGGAACTTAGGAAAAAGGATTATAACCTGGTGGTTCTTGATATGAATTTCAGTGCCGGGGTAAACACAGGCAACGAAGGAATATACTGGCTTGGCAAGATCAAGGAGTCAAATCCTGAGATTTCCGTTGTAATGATAACAGCCTACGGCGATGTGGAAACGGCTGTCCGTGCCCTGAAAGCCGGAGCTTCAGACTTTGTCCTTAAGCCGTGGGATAATGAAAAACTCCTTGCGACACTGAAGCTTGCTATTGAGTTAAACCTTTCGAAAAAGGAAGTGAAGAATCTAAGGGAAAGGGAGTCGGAACTGAAAAAGGAGATCAACCGCGACCAGCGTTCGATTGTAGGCTCATCGCCTCAGATTACTGAAGTCCTTGCCATGGCCAGGAAAGTTGCCAGGACCGATGCCAATATCCTGATCACAGGAGAGAACGGTACAGGCAAGGAGCTGATAGCACAGGAGATCCACCGCTTGTCAGGAAGGTCGAAAGAGCTGATGGTGAGTGTGGATATGGGCGCTATCACGGAGACACTTTTCGAAAGCGAGTTGTTCGGGCATGTCAAGGGGGCCTTTACCGATGCACGTGAAAACAGGCAGGGGAAGTTTGAAATTGCACACCGGGGCACTCTTTTCCTTGATGAGATCGGGAATCTCTCTTTTCATCTCCAGGCAAAGCTTCTGGCTGCGATAGAAAACCGGCAGATAACAAGAATAGGATCCAATGAATCCATCCCCATAGACATAAGACTGATCTGCGCCACAAATAAGAACCTCGAAAACATGGTTAAAGAGGGTCTTTTCAGGGAAGATCTTCTATACAGGATAAATACTATCCATATCGAAATGCCGCCCGTGAGGCAGAGAGGCAGCGATATTATCACCCTGGCTGAACACTTCCTGAGAAAATTTGTACAAAAATATAACAAGGAAGGACTGAGGATCAGCCGGCAGGCCCTCGACAAGCTTCTGAGCTACTCCTGGCCGGGGAATATCCGGGAGTTGCAGAACACAATTGAAAAAGCAGTCATCCTCAGTGAATCACCGGTTATTAAACCGGAAGATCTTTACCTGCGCCCGTTGACTGAAATCGATGATCAGGATTCAATATATACCCTGGAGGAGATGGAGGATAAAATGATACGGGCGGCTCTTGAAAGAAGCAATGGCAATTTTACGGCTGCGGCAGAACAGCTTGGAATAACGAGGCAGACACTTTATAACAGGATAAAAAAGTTTAAACAGGATGATAAGTAAATGGCTTTCAGGAAACATCTTCATACGGGTGCTGCTTATTGCTGTTCTCTCTGTATTGCTCGGGTATTTTATCTGGGAATTGAAATCGATAAGGTTCTCAATCCTCAGCGCCGTTTTGCTCCTCATCCTGACGTGGAACCTTATATATTTTCTCAACAGGACGAACAGGAATATAGGTTTCTTTTTTGATTCAGTTAGGAATGACGACTCAAACCTCTCTTTTCCCGTCGACAACAAAACAGCCAGTATCAGGGAGCTTAACAGCAGCATGAACAGGGTCAACCAGCAGATTCAGCAGTTAAAAATAAAGAACCGTCAGCAGGAACAGTATTTTCAGAAGATACTTGAACATCTTGGGACCGGGATAATAACTTTCGATCGCAGGGGATACATTTTCCATGCGAATTCAGCGGCAAGGCGACTTCTTTCGCTTGATGTATTGACACACCTTCAGCAATTAGAGAGAATCGATAAAAAGCTGTACCAGACCTTAATGGAGATGAAACCTTTCGAACGTCACCTGGTTGCTATAAACACAAAACAAGGAGAAATTCAATTGTCTCTGAAGTCTACTTCATCCGGATCAGATGATAATGAACTGATAATATTGTCGATACAGGATATCAAGCACGAACTCGATGAAAAAGAGGTTGATTCATGGATGAGACTCATCAGAGTTCTCATGCATGAGATAATGAATTCCATTACACCCATCACCTCATTGTCGGAATCATTATCAAACATATTCCGGTCGAAGGAAAAGCTGGTGAGCCCTCCTGAGGTGACAGAGAAAATGATTACAACCACCATTCACGGTCTCGATGTGATCAGGGAACAGGGTAAAGGCCTGATGGAATTTGTTGAATCGTACAGAAGGCTCACCCGTATTCCAAAACCAGAGATGAAGCCGTTCAGGGTATCAGATCTTTATTCGAGAGTCAAGCTTCTTACTGATACTCTTGAAAAAAGATCAGGAACCGAAATCCATTTCCGCTCAGATGAGGCTGCCCTGGAGATATATGGTGATGAAAACCTTATTTCGCAGGTTCTGATAAATCTTATTAAAAACGCTCTCGAGGCTAATGAGAACAACCCGGAAGGCAGGATAGAGATAACCGCAGGAACGGGTGTGAACGGCAAACCTGAGATCTGCGTTTCAGACAACGGCCCCGGTATCAGCAGGGAAAACCTCGAGGAGATATTTATTCCGTTTTTCACCACACGTGAAAAGGGCTCGGGAATCGGATTAAGCATCTCGAGGCAGATCATGGGTGCACACGGAGGAACACTGAAGGTTCATTCTGTTCCCGGGCAGAAGACAATATTCTGCCTGAGTTTTATCAGGTGATCATCTCATATTATTTTGTCTTTATTGAGGTTGCCGGGTTGAGGATTGCTGCCTGATACGCCTTATAACTGATTGTCAGGAAGGTTATTACAATTGTAAGTACTGCTGCGAGCAGGAGCAGGGGTATCCCGATTTTCATCCTGTAAACATAGTTTTCGAGCCAGTTGCTCATTATAAAGTATGCCAGCGGCAGCGCCACAACAACTGAAATGGAAATGAGGATCAGGAATTCCCTGACAATAAGCCGCACAATGACAGCTTCCCCGGCGCCAAATACTTTTCTTATACCTATTTCCCTTGTCCTTTGTTCCACCATATAAGAGGCAAGTCCGAACAGCCCCAGGCAGGCAATAAGAATGGCAAGTATTGTGAACAGTGTGAATATTACTCCACGTTTCTCATCGGCTTCGAACTGGTTATTAAAACTTTCTGTCAGGTAAGTATAGGTAAAGGGCTGGTCGGGGAAAACTTCTTTCCATTTGTCTTCAATATAGCTCAGTGCCTGCTCAGAATTTTTTCCGCTCAGCTTGACATAGATGATATTATTTCTTTCGCGGTAAACGAGCATCAGCGATTCAATCTCATTGTACATTCCTGTCTGGTGATAATCTTTCATCATACCGATAACCCTTGCATTTACAGCCCTGCCATCGCCAAGCTGTACTTTTTTCCCAAGAGGATCGCTCCATCCCATCCTGTTGGCCAGTGTTTCATTAACGACGACACCGTAAATGGTATCTGAGGGCATATCCTGCTGGAAGTCGCGTCCGCTTATAATTTTTATTCCCAGGGCATCAACAAAATCGTGATCTACAACGGCGAAGTTTATTCCTCTCTGCGACATACCCTGGTCTGTTTCCATGCTGAAGATGACTTTCCCTGAACCCTGTCCTACAGCTGTATTTGTTGATGTGACGAATTTTATTTCATTGTTTTCGAGAAGAGCCCGCTTCAGCACGGGGTATTTTCTTATCATATCCTGGTTATTAAGCTGAAGTGTTATCACGTCTTCCTGGTTGAAACCCTGGTCGAGTGTTTTAAGAAATTTCAGCTGTTTGAAGACTACCAGTGTACAGACAATCATGGCAACAGAGATTGTAAACTGGATGATTACAAGGATCTTTCGGAACAGGCTGCCTGAAGAGCCCTGGGTTATTTCGCCCTTAAGGACGGTTACCGGGCTGAAGCCTGAAAGAAAGAATGCCGGATAGCTGCCGCCGGCTATTCCAACGATAATAATGACCCCGAGGACTGAAAGAATAACTTCAGGGCTGTACATTATAGACAGGTCAAATGATTTTCCTGCCAGGGTATTGAATTTCGGAAGCAGTATTAAAAGCAGGAGTACGGCAATGACAAGGGAGACCAGTGTCAGTACAATTGATTCAGCCAGGAATTGTGATACCAGGGGGCCGCGCCGTGAACCGACCACTTTACGTAGTCCTACTTCTCTTGCCCGGCTTGCCGAACGTGCCGTGGCAAGGTTCATATAATTCATTGCAGCAATTAAAATAAGGAAGAAGGCCACGATCGCAAAGATGATCACATAGGTGACACTGCCGGTAGGTTCGGGTTCTCCGGCATTAGTTGAATAAAGATGTATCCTGGTTATAGGTTCCAGGATATATTCTATCTTGATTTTCAGAGGCTCAAAGATAGTCTTCATGTGTGCATCATACATTCCCTGGATCTTGGTTTCAAATGCTTTTACATCGAAGCTTTCAGGGAACAGCAGATATGTAAAAACCCCGAAATTGCCCCAGGAACCAATCTGTTTCGGAAGATTGTTTCTTGCAGCTACAGCATCAAAGCGGAAGTGGGAATTTGTGGGAACATCTTCAATCACTCCGGTGACCTCATAGGTGGTGCTCCCTGTGACCAGTGTTTTTCCTATGGGATCGGCATTACCGAAATATCTTGCAGCGACTGTTTCAGTCAGAACAATCTTCCCCGGATCCTTTACCGCAGATCTTACTTCACCTTTAAGGATTTTATATGTAAAGATGTCGAACAGGGTAGAGTCGGCATAGAAAAATCCTTCTTCGTTATATTCTTTGTCTTCATACTTGTACAGGGCCCTCGGCATATTTATGAACCTCACAAACGACATTACTTCGGGATAATCCCTGACCACCTGGGGGCCCATAGGGATCTGGGCCACATTCCAGGTAAACTGGTCGTCAGTTTCAGTTATTTTTGATGAGACCCGGTATATTCTCCTGGCATTCTCATGATAGCGGTCGTAGCTGAGCTCATCGGAAACATAAATGATGAGAAAGAGGGCGCTGGTGATGCCCAGCGTTAATCCCAGGATATTTAAAAGGCTGTAGCCAAAGTGTTTGCGTATATGCCTGGCTGCTGTTTTGAGGAGGTTTTTAATCATTGATATTCGATTATGGTTGGTTGGTTTTTAAAATTATAACATTTTTTTCTTATACAATCTCCGGCAGGTTCAGATTAACAGATCATTAACATAAAAAGACAAAAGACAAAAGATAAAAGATAAAAGATAAAAGATAAAGTTCATTGGTAAACAGGAATCGATATAAAGACGGTTTTTTTCCCATTGTGCAACAGTGACAATTAATATTCGTCTTTACAGGGACCTTAAAACCAAACCATGATCAGGACATTTTTTCGACTGGCCTTCCGTAATATATTGAAAAACAAAGGATTTGCGTTTATCAATATTTTCGGCCTTGCAATCGGACTAACAGCATCATTGCTGATTCTTTTATGGATCATGAATGAGCTGAGCTATGAAAAGCACAACGTTAATGCAAAAAATATCTATCGTGTCGAGGAGGATCAGTTCTATTCAGGGAACCGTTATCATGTTACGGTAACTCCTCATCCCAGCGGGCCGGTATGGAAAGAAAAGATACCTGAGATCAGGGAACAGACACGTATCAACAGGCTTCCGCGGATATTGTTTCGCCAGGACGAAAAAGTATTTTTTGAATCCTCAATTGTGGCTGCCGATTCCGGCCTTTTTAAGATATTCACCATGCCTTTTATCCTTGGCGATGCAGAAACAGCGCTGAGGTCTCCCAATTCCATTGTTCTTACCGAGAAGCTTGCCACAAAATATTTTGGCGCCACAAATCCGATGGGTAAATTAATCACTCTTGAAAACAAAGTTCAGTTCATGGTCACAGGAGTGATGAAAGATCTTCCGGGCAATTCGATATTTTCATTCCAGGGAGTTATCCCCTATTCTTTTTTAAGACAGATTAATGCCATTGATGACTTCTGGGGTAATAACTCTATACTAACATTCCTGCTCCTCGAGAAAGGTGCAGATCCGAAGGCTGTCGACAAAAAGCTTACCGATGTGGTTCTCGGGTTCATGCCTGAGACACAAACCAAATATATGGTCTTTCCGTTGCTTGATATTCATCTGCACTCGCAATTCGGTTTTGAAATTTCGAAGGGTCCGGTCATTGTTGTCTATATCTTCACCCTGATAGCAATTTTTGTTTTGATAATTGCCTGTATAAACTTCATCAACCTTTCAACGGCAAAGGCTGCCGGCAGGGCAAAGGAGATAGGAATAAAGAAAGTGGCAGGTGCAGACCAGAAGGCAATGATCGTGCAATTCATGCTTGAATCCCTGCTGCTTGTGTTCATTGCTCTTGTAATTGCGCTGGTACTTGTAGGCCTTGCATTACCTGTATTCAACAATATCACAGGAAAGAATTTTGTCCTGGGCGACTTTTTGAAGTTAAGGTATATTATCAGTGTGGCTTGTACAGGATTGTTTACAGGTTTCCTGGCAGGCGTTTACCCTGCCTTTCATCTCGCATCTTTTAATCCTGTTGCGGTTCTGAAAGGCGATCAGGCCAGCGGTAAAGGCAGTGCAAGGTTCAGGCAGGTACTTGTGGTTGTTCAGTTCACCCTTTCAATACTTATTGCGGTGGCTGCTGTTTTCATGTACCTTCAGCTGAAGCACCTCCAGGATAAGGACCTGGGTTTCGACAAGAATAATCTTATATGCATACCGATGGCCCAGGATATGAGACCAAAATACCCATCACTTAAGAGCGAGCTTCTGAAGGAGCCTCTTATACAGGGTGTTACTGCAACAAGGAGCAATCCGGTTATGATGGGCAGCAACTCCGGCGGCGCGGACTGGGATGGCAGGGATCCTGAAAAGAGCGTCCTGATAGGAACCAACGCTGTTGATTATGATTACCTCAGCACCATGAAAATGGAGCTTGCAGCAGGCAGGGATTTTTCCCGTGAATTTGTTTCAGATTTTGCTGAAGATACGACAGGAAATTTTCTTGTAAACGAGGAGGTGGCAAAAATTATGGGAACCGGTGATGCCGTAGGGAAGAGATTCAGCTTCATGGGATTGCACGGGAGGATCGTAGGTGTTCTGAAGAATTTCAATTTCAAAGGCGCCGATCAGCCTGTTGAACCGATAGCATTCGCACTGACGGGTCCGCAATATCTTAATTATATATTGATCAGGCTTACCCCGGGGAGCATACCTGAATCCTTAAAGACAGCAGAGAAAGCCTGGAAAAACGTACTCCCGGAATATCCGTTCGACTACACTTTTACCGACGAGGATTACAATAATCTGTTCAGGACTCAGCTTCGTCTGACCCGCTTATTGAAATACTTCACCATACTGGCTGTAATTATTGCATGCCTGGGATTATATGGTCTGTCGGCATACTCGGCCGAAAGAAGGACAAACGAGATAGGTATCAGAAAAGTGATGGGAGCAGGTATCCCTGCAATACTTTTCTCAGTTGTGAAGGAATACCTTATACTGATTTCTGTTTCGCTGGTTATTGCCCTGCCCGCAGGATGGATAATTGTTGAAAATCTTCTTAAGCAGTTTGCCAGCAGGATAGAGATCAATATCTTGATCTTTGTGATAATTGCTGCCGCTGCTTTCCTCATTGCCCTGGCCACTGTAACTTTCCAGGCTGTCAAAGCGTCACTGATAAATCCGGCGGAGGCTTTAAAAGTTGAGTAATTGAAAACAAATCTATCATAAGACTAACCAAAAAGATTCTTTTATGTTCAGTAATTTATTAAGATACAGTATCAGGTCTTTTAAGAGGCAGAGATCATACATTATCATAAATATTCTTGGCCTTTCAATAGGAATAGCGTGCAGTCTGCTGATTGCACTTTTTGTGATCAGCGAGGCAGGTTACGACAAATTCAATGTAAAGAAAGAGAGGATCTTCAGGCTTGTGCTCAACGGTAAAATCGGGGGGCAGGAGATCGTGGGCGCTTACACATGTGCCGTAATAGGTCCCACCATGCTGAGAGAATTTCCCGAAGTTGAGGACTATGTAAGAATGAACGGCCGTGGTCCGACTGTTGTTGAATACAATGACAAAACATTTACCGATGATGATATTATTGAAGTTGATTCCTCCTTTTTCAATATTTTCTCTATAAAGGTTTTAAAAGGTGATCCTGATAACCTTTTAAATTCTCCGAGGAAGGCGGTTATAACCGAATCAACCGCCCGGAGGATTTTTGGCGACGAGGATCCGATCGACAAGGCAATAAAGATCGGGAATGACACTTCAAGGTATTTTATTACGGGGGTCATGGAAGATGTGCCGGGGAACTCTCATTTTGAGGCAAATATCCTTACCTCGTTCATGACAAATCCAAGATCGCAAAGCCCGGTATGGCTGAGCAACAGCTTCAGTACCTACCTGCTGTTAAAGCCGAATACAAGTTTTAAAACAGTGGATGAAAAGATCCCGGCTATGCTCGAAAAATATGTCGGACCGGAACTTCAGCAGTATATGGGGATCTCAATTGCCGATTTCAATGCACAGGGAAACAAGTACAGGTTTTACCTTCAGAACCTTACAGATATTCATCTCGACCCGTCTGTCCAGCAGCAGTTTGGTGAAGCCAGTGACCCGAAATACCTTATCATTTTCGGTACGGTCTCAATTCTTATTGTGCTGATAGCGGCCATTAATTTTATGAACCTGGCAACAGCCCAGGCATCAAGGAGGGCAAAGGAAGTGGGCATCAAGAAAGTTGCAGGATCGACACGCGGGATGCTTGTTACACAGTTCCTTACCGAATCGACATTCCTGGCATTTATCTCTCTTCTTATAGCACTTGTAATTGTAAAGATCAGCATTCCTTACTTCAACGATCTTCTTGGAGCCAGCCTGAAGCTTAATCTCTTTTCCAACTGGTACAATATACCTGTACTGCTTGCTTTCGCCATTTTCACCGGATTCCTGTCGGGAAGCTATCCTGCTCTCTTCCTTTCGTCATTCAATCCGTACCAGGTCCTTAAGAGCAGCAAAAACGGTAACATGCATAACGGAACATTAAGACGGATCCTGGTTGTTTTCCAGTTTTCTGCCTCAATACTATTAATTATAGGGACTCTGATAATGTACCGCCAGATTTCTTATATGCTGAACAAGGATGTTGGATTCAACAAGGAACAGATGCTCGTGATAAACAGGGCCGGGGCTCTCGAATCGAGAGTGGAAGCGTTCAAAAGCGCTGTAAAAGAGATACCCGGGGTAATCAATATTTCAAGCTCCACGGCAGTCCCCGGCCGGAATAACAATAATAATGGTTATGGTATTGAAGGAAGAAAGGATGAGTCGTTCCTGATGACTACCAACTGGGTCGATTTCGATTATATAAATACATATGGTATGTCGCTGGTTGAAGGAAGGGATTTCGACAGGAATTTTGCCACAGACAGCAGTACCTGCATTATAAATGAAAGCGCTGCAAAAAATTTCGGGATCACCGACATTTCCAAAACCAGGTTTGTACAGCCCGGCGATGGTGGCAGGATGAGGTTTATCCAGGTGATAGGTATTGTTAAGAACTTCAATTTTGAATCGCTGCGCAATCCTGTCCAGCCTTATGTTTTTCTTTTCAAGGGGAATGAAAATTTCTGGGGATATGTAACAGTAAGGCTATCGGCACAGAACTATCAGCAGACTATTGCAATGATCGAGGAGAGATGGAAGGAATTCACATCGAATGACCCTCTCCAGTACTATTTTATTGATCAGGATTTTGAGCAGATGTACTTACAGGAGAAGCAAAATGCACAGCTGGCTGTCATATTCTCTATTATTGCTATTTTTATTGCAGCGCTCGGATTATTCGGGCTCACTTCATTCACTGTTGAACAGAAAACGAAGGAAATTGGTGTTCGGAAAGCCATGGGATCATCAATAGCGGGAATATACTTCGTGGTCTCGAGGGAGATCTTTATCCTTATCACAGTTTCGGCACTGATAGCATGGCCTTTGATATATTTTATTGCAAACAAATGGCTTGAAAATTTCTATTTCAGGATCAACCCGGGGGTGATGAGTTTTCTTGCAGGACTAATGATTGCGATACTTGTTGCAATAATTACCATCAGCTACAGGATCATGAAGGCGGCGCGGGTAAATCCGGCACAATCGCTTAAGTACGAATAAATACAGAGGCATATGTTCAGGAATTACCTCGTTGTCACTTTCAGGAATTTATGGAAGAACAGGATCTTTACGCTTATCAATATTGCCGGAATGGGCATTTCGCTTGCAACATGCATCGTTGCCTTTTTCAATCACATGTTCAATTATGAGTTTGACAGGATCCACGAGAATTTTGATGAGATTTACCGGATCACCTGTTTCAGGGATATGCAGGGCAGGGAGCAGGAATATGGCGCGGTACCGGCTACCCTGGGCCTCGGGATAAAGAAAGACCTCCCTGGAATTGAACGTGCAGCCCGGTTTGCCCGATCGGGTTCGCCTGTCAGAACAGGAGAGAATATCTTCCAGGCAAATATATTTTATGTCGATCCGGAGTTCCTTGATATTTTTACTTTACCCCTGATCTATGGCGATAAAGCATCTGTTGCCGGGCAGGCTAATATTTTCCTGAGCGAGAAGATGTCAAAGATCCTCTTCGGGGAGAGTTATCCTGTTGGCAAGACGGTTTCAGTCTTTAACGACCAGAGCAGGGAATTCACCTATACGGTAAGCGGAGTGTTCAGAGATATGCCGGAGAATTCCAGTTTCCAGATGGATGTTCTTTCACACTTTGATAATTTCATGCTGATGTGGAATGTGAATGATGCAGACTGGCGATGGATGACAAGAGGATTATTTGTTCAGATTCCCGACAGATCAGTGTTATCATCAGTTACGGAAGGATTAAAGACCTACCTGCCTGTTCAGAACCGGGCAAGGGAGGACTTCAGGATAAACAGGTTTTCGCTGGTGCCTCTTAAAGATGTCGGTAAGAACTCCATGGATATCTGGTCTTCGGGACTCAGGTCTTCATTACATCCTGCTGCACTTTATGCTCCTCCCATAATGGCTCTCTTCATACTCCTTATCGCCTGTTTCAATTTTGCAAATACATCGGTTGCAACATTCAGCAGGCGGGTGAAAGAAATAGGGCTCAGGAAAACATTCGGGGGACAGAGGGTCCAGCTGGTAACTCAGTTCATGGTGGAAACATTAATTATATGCTTCCTGGCTCTGCTCACAGGTCTGGCCATTGCAGCCTTTCTGGTGCCTGCATACAGCAGCCTGTGGGCTTATATGTCCATCGAGCTGACATTCAGTAAGTATGCGGCGTTCTGGATATTCCTGGTACTGCTTTTATTACTGACAGGTTTCATTGCCGGCGTATATCCGGCGCTTTATATCAGCTCTTTCAGCCCTGCTTATGTATTTAAGGGTGCATCACCTTTTCACGGATCAGGGAAGCTGTCGGCACTCCTTCTTGTTCTTCAGTTTACCATTTCCATTATGTCGCTGGTTATGGGGATCTCTTTTTCGAGAAATGCTGTTTATCAGAATACCCTCGATCTGGGTTATGACCGCGACAGGATTATTGTTGTACCTGTTCCGGGGAATTTGTATTCTTCTTACCGCAATGAGGTTATTTCGAACCCCAAGGTCATCGCTGCCGAAGGTACATGGACCCATATCGGATGGGGTGTTAACAGGAGGCCGGTAAAAGATGCGGAAAAGCAGCTTGAAACATATTTTCTCGACATAGGTCCTGAATATGCCCGGGCAGTAGGATTACGTCTGACCGAAGGAAGGTTATTTGACCGGGAGAGAGCCGGGGCCGACAGGTCAAACAAATCGATAATAGTAAATAAGAAGCTGGTTAATGACTTCGGCTGGAGTGATGCTGTCGGAAAGACAATTACACTATACGACACAACGACCCTTACCGTGATAGGTGTTGTGGAGGATTTCTATACTTCCGGTGTGTGGCAGAAAATTGAGCCTGCCGTTTTGAGACTCTCTGACCGTAATGATTTTGGCATCCTTGCTGTAAGAACAAATCCGGAAGACATTGCAGATGTCCTCGATTTCCTGGGCGATGAATGGAAGAAGATGTCGAGTAACCAGGTTTTCGCCGGCCGGACACAGGAAGATATTATGCAGGAGGAAAAGGATATTAACGGAAGTATCCTGAAAGTAGTAGTGTTCCTCGCCATAATTGCGACACTTCTGTCGCTGATAGGAATGTATAACCTTGTTTCTCTTGATATAATACGAAGGACCAAAGAGGTAGGCATCAGAAAGATACAGGGAGCGCCGGTACCGCTGTTAATGTTCCTGATCAGCAAAAAGTTCCTGGTAATACTATTAATTGCCGCCCTGCTCGGCTCGGCAGGAGGTTTTTATTTGTCGCTGAAACTGATGGACAGTATCTGGGATTATTTTGTGGAGATCGGGGCAGGCATCCTGGTAGCGGCATCAATGATCATGATCATTGCCACGATGGCGACTTTAAGCTTTAAGATTCTCAGGGCAGCAATGAAAAATCCTGTTGACTCATTGAGGTATGAGTAGACAAAGCGGCTTTTACAATATGAGAAGATGCCCGGGATTAATACATTTTGTTGATCAGCGATCCGATCTCATCGCGTTTCTTAAGCGGGAAGCTGTGGTCCTTGCCATCGCGGGTAACCACTGTGATACCTTTTAAGGCAAAGACTCCTTTTTGATAGAATATCACTTCAAGAATATTGTCAAAAAGTATTTCGAGGTTAAAAGATGCAAGCTCTTCCTTTAATGCCCTGAAGTAGATTCTTTGGTTTGTAACAATCAGCTTGCCATCAATTTTCAGATTGTCAATTACCTGGTTCGTGTCGCCTGCGTTCAGGACCACCTCGTTCGGATTTAAGTTAATTGTCATTTTACAGGTTGTGGTTGTTATGATTAAAAGACTGGAATCAGGAGAAAAAGCTGCACAACAAATAATAATTAAAACATGCAGGTGTCTAATAATTAGACAATTTTTAATATATTGGTCATTCAATAATATTACCTATGGGTAAAGTACCGGATAGGCTTATCAGGGGAGCATCTCCGACGATAATCAATGTGATGAATATTGTAAGGAAGATAGCTCCCACAGATGCCAATGTTCTGATCACGGGAGAGAATGGCACCGGTAAGGAGCTAATTGCCGCGGAGATACATTCACAATCGCACAGGTCGGGAGAACTGATGGTAAGTGTCGATATGGGATCGCTTACCGAGTCGCTTCTCGAGAGCGAGCTTTTTGGCCATGTAAAAGGGGCATTCACAGATGCCAGGGAGGACAGGAAGGGAAAATTTGAGATTGCAAACGGAGGAACACTTTTCCTTGATGAGA
>Ga0116170_10003039_pt1 | contig 15853 bp, 16 predicted proteins | sample AD_JPNHW1_MetaG_FD_89797 | JGI IMG/M metagenome (GOLD analysis project Ga0116170, IMG submission 89797) | Active sludge microbial communities of municipal wastewater-treating anaerobic digesters from Japan - AD_JPNHW1_MetaG | ecosystem: Engineered > Bioreactor > Anaerobic > Digestate | place...
AAAATGAAAAAGGGAATAAAAAGAAAAAAGAAATACGGGGGTACAAAAAGTCAAAAAAGTAGGATGCCACCAAAAGTTAAATTGTAAAGGGCAAGGGACGAGACGGGATAATCAAACGTCACCCCTTCTAGATAAACAGGGTCGGTATTTGCTTGCAGTGAAACAAGATCTGCCATGGTCTGGAAATGGCTTGGAGACCACGATAACGCAGAAGACATCCGCCTGTAAGCAAACCAGCCGATCTTATTTGTCTATAATGGGGACATAAGACCATCCCGTCTTCTGACCCAAAAGTGAGACCAAGATTCTCCTCCCTAGTACAAAGACTAAGGGAGGCCAACCTTATTTCAACCTCGAAAGGATGTGAATGAGAGCTGTCATCAAAGCCCATTCACAAAGTTATTATAAATAGGTAATACTTGATTTGTCAATGCTTTAAAAACACTCTATAATGAGGACGAAGACAATTGCTTTTTTAAATCTATTATCTTAAAATTAAGGAGTCAGAGCGCATATTAATTTAAAATATATTTTATGCAATATATCTGTCAAATTTGCGGTTATGTTTATGATGAGGATAAAGAAGGGAAAAGATTTGAGGATTTATCAGAGGATTATACATGTCCAGAATGCAAAGTAGGAAGAAAAAGTGATTTTAAATTAGTTGAGCCTATTACCGAAGAGGCGCCTGAAGATGCGAGGGAGACCGAGAACGAGGAGGATAGTAACGATGATGACGAGGATAAAGATTAAAATAAAATGATTTCAAGAGAAGAAGCCTTTGATTGGCTAAAAGAAGAAATAAAAGAGCCCAATCTTCTAAAGCATTGTTTAGCGACGGAAGCGGCTATGAAAAGCCTGGCTTTAAGGTTCGGCGAGGATGAAAGTATGTGGGGTCTAACTGGGCTACTCCACGATATTGACTATGAAGCTACTAAGGATAATGAATCTGAACATAGCCTCAAGGGGTTTCAAATGCTTATTGATAAGGGACTGGGAACAGATATTGCCGAAGCCGTTAAAACACACAATGACATCCATGGCCTTCCGCCGGTAACATTAATGGCTAAAGCAATCTATTGTGTTGACTCTCTAACGGGGCTTATTGTGGCCACGACATTAGTGTTGCCATCGCGTAAAATTAAAGATGTGCAAACAGATAATGTTTTGCGACGTTTTAAAGAAAAAGGATTTGCCAGGGGGGTAAATAGACCTAATATCTTAAAATGTAATGAATTACTTGGTATCTCTTTAGATGAATTTATTACTATAACTTTACAGGCTATGCAAGCGATTGACGAGAGTTTGGGTCTAGCCTAATAGTATCAGTTAAATGAAAATTAAACTTCTCGAAAATGTTTCTCTAGCTCCACTCACTACTTATAACATTGGCGGAAAGGCTAGATATTTTGCTCGTCCCTCAACCCCGGGCGAGCTTTTAGAAACCTTGAATTGGGCAGAAAAACATAAGCAGTCGGTTTATATTTTGGGAGGAGGCAGTAATATTCTAGTTTCTGACAAGGGCTATGACGGACTTGTCATTAAACCTTCTAACCAACAAATTAATAGCAAAGTGTTAAGTGCTAGAAATGTTGAATTAAGGGTGGGCGGTGGTTTAAGCCTGAGAAGTTTACTTCAATTTTGTAACACTGCTTCTAAATTTTTTACTGGATTAGAGTGGTCAGCCGGTATTCCTGGCTTAGTGGGGGGAGCGGTTTATGGCAATGCAGGCGCTTTTGGCCAAAGTATGGAGGATATAGTGCGGTCGGTGTATGCTTATGATTTGAGAGAAGGAGTTTTTAAGACTTATAAAAATGATGATTGCCATTTTGGTTACCGTCATAGCCTGTTTCAACAAGAGAAAAAAATTATTTGGTCTATTTTTCTGCGCCTAGAGGTTGGTAATGCTACTACTGGCCGTCAAATTATTTTAGACCACTTAAAAGAACGCAAACAAAAGCAGCCGTTAGAATATCCGAGTGCTGGGAGCGTCTTTAAAAATGTATCAATAATGGAGTTAGATAAAAGTTTATCGAGCAGTGCTGAAATTCTACCACTTTTTAAGGAAACCATTCCTGCAGGGTGGCTAATAGAAAGGAGCGGACTTAAAGGATGTAGGATTGGCAATGCGGAAGTTTCGCCTAAACATTGTAATTTCTTAGTTAATTTGGGTGGAGCGCGAGCGCAAGATATATTTGCCCTTATTCAATTGGTCCAAAAAAATGTTTGGGGAAAATTTAAATTAAAATTAATTCCGGAGATTAATTTTTTAGGCGAATTTGATTAATCTGTTAATAAAAAACAAGATTGATTGTAAATTTTTTCCTTGTTCCTTGTTTTTAACCCGATTTTTTTAAATTTGTGTTTTTTAAAGTTATTCACACTTGCATTTGTATTGAAAACTTCTATAATTAAATTAGATGAAAGAGAATTTAATTAAACAGTTTTCAATGAAGTGAAAAAATTGTTATAATTAAATTAGATGAAAGAGAATTTAATTAAACAGTTTTCAATGAAGTGCAAAAAAATTGTTGTCATTGAAACTGGAGGACTTGAATTTTAAAATGATTGTAATAAAATTATCTAAGGAGATTAGATTGAAATTAAAAAAACAATTTTCCAAGTGTGAAAAATAAATTGATTAGGTCTCTTTGGTCGACAATTTAGTTTTTCGCACGGTAAAAGATAAAGCAAAATTAAATCTTCATAATATGGTTAAGAAGAAAGCCACTAAGAAGGTAGCCAAGAAAGCCACCAAAAAAGTAGCAAAGAAAACTGCTAAAAAGCACGGCAAGAAATAGTCTTGTCAAATGAGGATGTTAAATTTTCGGAAAGAGAAAGTAACCTCCTCTTGTAAACATTGAATCCTAACAAAAGCGCGATTCCTTCGCGCTTTTTGTTTGGTTATAATTGGTTGGTTTTTACTGGCGGTTTTGATATAATAAGACAAATCAATTTAAATTGTCTTAGCTCATGAAAACTGCCATAAATAGTCAAGGTTTTGAGTTGAATGATTATTGGATTGGTTTAATCGAAAAGAAAACCGCCGGGTTGAGCAAATTAACTGAACGTTTTGGTCCAGAAACCCTCCTCAAAGTAGCCGTGGTTTCCTTGGGTACGCATCACGAAAAGGGCTATAGCGTCAAAGTAAAATTAACGTTAGAAATATTAAAAGACAATTTGGTAGCCGAAGAAGAGGGGGACGATGTCAAATATATTCTAGATAAGTGTGTGAAGAATCTGAAAGCCCAATTGGTAGACAAGAAGGAAAGGAGAATTAATCTAAAAAGAAACATTAATAGCTAAACAGATTTTCTGTCTATTATTCTGATTTTAGAATTAAAAGAAAATTGTTAAGATAACTTAAATTATGAAAAATTGGTTTGATTTTTTGTGGCCAGATACTGATACAAGATTTTTACAAAAAAATCGAATTGTTATTGATAAAATTCATCTCTTAGAGTCTCAACTTAACCAATTGAGCGATTTAGAGATTAAAAACCATAGCCTAACCTTAAAGAAAAAAGTGCAAGAGGGGGAATCTTTGAACAAAGTGCTGCCAGAGGCTTTCGCTTTAGTAAAAATAGCTTCTAGCAGAACCTTGGGTCAACAACATTTTGACGAGCAATTATTCGGTGGTATTGCTTTAAATGATGGCAAGATTGTCGAAATGAAAACTGGCGAGGGGAAAACTTTAGCAGCAACCCTGAGCGCATATTTAAACGCCTTAAGCGGCCGAGGTGTGCATGTGGTTACTGTTAATGACTATTTGAGCCGTCGCGATACCACCTGGATGGGTCAGATTTATGACTTTTTGGGACTCACAGTTGCCTGTATAGTTCAAGACAAATCTTATTTGTACGCGGGTAAGCGAGAGAATACTTTTGAAAGCAGCGATGAACATACCCTGGTTTTAAAGGAAACAACTATTGCTCAATTAGAAAATCAGGATAAGCAGCGAGACACTCAGGGCAGTTTTATGGTAACCGATGAATATCTTAAACCAATTTCTCGGAGAGAGGCTTATGAGGCTGACATTACTTATGGAACCAATACTGAGTTTGGTTTTGATTATCTGCGTGACAATTTAGCCAATAGTCTAGAAGAACAAGTGCAGACTGGCAGAGGTCATCATTACGCTATTGTGGACGAGGTAGATAGTATCTTGATTGATGAGGCCAGAACGCCTCTTATCATAGCTGTACCCGATGAAAATGCAGCTGCTTTGTATAAGCAATTTGCAAAGATAGTCAATCGTTTAGACTTAGACAAGGACTATACTGTTGACCATAAATTTAAAACAGTGAGCTTAACCGAAGACGGTTTAGATAAAATCGAATCCATTTTTGGTAAAGATATTTTTGACGATTCCGGTATTGGCAATGTTCATTATATAGAAGAAAGCCTAAAGGCCAAAGAGTTGTTCAAAAAAGACGTAGATTACATTGTCAAAAACGGCGAAGTTTTAATAGTGGATGAATTTACTGGCCGTATTAAATTTGGCCATCGTTATACGGGGGGTTTGCACCAAGCCATAGAAGCTAAAGAAGGTGTAGAAATCAAGGAAGAGAGTAGGACTGGCGCCACTATTACTATTCAGAATTATTTTAGGCTTTATGATAAGCTCGGAGGCATGACGGGAACAGCTGTTACTTCTGCCGAAGAGTTTAAAAATGTCTATCATTTGGATTTAGTCAGTTTGCCTACGCATAAACCGCTAATTAGGAAGGACCTGCCTGATCAAATTTTTAGAACCGAAAAAGGGAAGTGGATGGCGGTGGTAAAGGAAATTAAAAATCGCCATGCAACTGGGCAGCCTTTGTTAATAGGAACAGTCTCCCCAGAGAAAAATGAAAAATTAGGAAAGCTTTTAGATATTGAGGGGGTATCGTATCATATTTTAAATGCCAAGAATCACGAAGCAGAAGGGTCCGTCATTGCGCAGGCTGGAAAATTTGGAGCCGTTACCCTTGTTACTAATATGGCTGGCAGGGGTGTAGATATTATTCTTGGAGGCAATCCAACCACTATAGAAGAAAGAAATAAAGTCTTAGCTGTAGGCGGTTTGCATGTGATGGGCACAGAAAGACACGAGTCACGGCGTATAGATAATCAGCTCCGGGGTCGTTCTGGCAGGCAGGGGGACCCAGGCTCTGCCCAGTTTTTTATTTCCTTAGAAGATGATTTGATGAAGTATTTTGCTCCTCAAAATATTTCTGGTTTAATGAGCAAAATGAATCTTCCTGAAGACGAAGCTATCAGCCATCCTTTAATTAGCAAAGCCGTAGAGTCGGCGCAAGCCAAGATAGAAGGGGTTAATTACGATATGCGTAAGCATATTTTGGAATACGATGATGTACTCAACAAACAGCGTCAAGCTTATTATGCCAAAAGACAAGATTTACTAGAGCACCATTCAGAGCAAGATCTTTTGCGCCTGCTGTTAGAACTAATTGATAACCAATTAGAATTAATCTTGAACGGTACTCTGGGGGAGAGAGTCACTTCAGAGGGAGTAAGCGATTTATTGAAAGTAATTGGACAATGGCTACCGACATCTGACCCTAATCTCATAGAGGCAATAGAGAAATCCCAAAACCGTAGCGAGATAAAGCATATCTTGCAGGAATTTTTAGACAATAAATTGAAAGAAGAGCAAAAGCGGCTAGGGGAGACATGGAGTAACACGGTCTTAAATCTTTGTTTGCGATTACGTGATTTACTTTGGATGGATCATCTAGTGCGGATGAATGATTTGCCAGATAGCACTACCTTGCGTAGCTATGGACAACACGAGCCTTTGGTGGAATACAAACGAGAAAGTTATAGATACTGGAAAGAGTTAGAAAACAATTGGGAAAGTCAGGTTATAAATTTGTTGTTCAAAATGAGCTAGTTATGACAAGTTTTGTAGTTACTTTAGATAAATTTAGCGGACCGCTAGAGCTTCTCTTGAAACTTATAGAGGAAAAGCACTTGGAGATTACTGAAGTTTCGTTATCTTCTGTGACCGAAGATTATTTGGCGTGGGTAACTCAAGCTCAGGGAAATTATATGGAAAATGTAGCTGATTTTTTGCAGGTAGCCGCCACTCTTCTTTTAATTAAATCTCGCTCCATATTACCCACCCTGGAAGTTACTTCAGAAGAGAAAGAAGAGATTATAGACCTTCAGACGCGTCTAGCTCTGTATAAATTATTTAAAGATTTGGGAATCGAATTAGCTGCTAATTGGAGTCTGCAAACGCAGATGTTTGATCGTCCGTCCTGGGTGGGCAAAACAGTGGTGTTTGACCCTCCGTCAAATGTTAGTGGCACTAACTTATCCGAAGCTTGCCTTATGCTTTTTGAAAAATTGGAAAGCCAAGTTGTTATTCATTCACCAGAAGCTGAAATAAAACATCCAGCCATTTCTCTCCAAGACAAAATTATAAGTATTTTAGAAAGGTTGAAGAATGTGAGCAGTAAAATTTGTTTTAGATCTGTAGGCAGTGAAGCCGCTAAAGAAGAAATTGTTATTACTTTTTTAGCCTTGTTAGAATTGCTTAAAGATAATAAAATCAATGCGCAACAAGAGAATCTCTTTGGTGACATAGAAGTCGAAGCAAAGGAAAATATTAATTAAACACTATGGTTTTGATATCTATTTTAGAAAGCCTTTTATTTACTAGCGGCGAGCCCCTGTTGGAGGATACTTTAGTAAAAAGTACGGGAGCTACCATTGCCGAGGTAAAGCAAGCTTTGACGGAATTAAAACAAAGGTATGAAGAAGAAAAAAGCGGATTAACTTTATTTGAACATGAGGGCAGCTACCAAATTTTAAGCAAGGCTCTTAATCAGGCCTATGTGCAAAAACTGGTTTCTGGCGTGTTCGAGGAAAAATTAACACCCACGGCTATGGAATGTTTGACAATAGTGGCTTATAGAGGACCATTGGGGAGGTCTCAGATAGATCTAATCCGAGGAGTAAACTCTGGCTACATTTTGCATCAATTGGTTTTGCGGGGATTGGTAGAAAGGCAGAGCAATCCTAATAGGAACAATGCCTTTCTTTACTCTATTACTGCCGATTATTTAAAACATTTGGGTTTGTCCAGCATCCAGGACCTGCCTCATTATCAAGAATACCATGCCAAAGACCTACAATCGCTATTAGCTGATAACACTAGTACTAAGCTAGAAAACATGGAAACCATTGAGTAGTTTATGACTAAAAATTTTTTTGCCAATAACCACACAGCCAATAAAAGACTACTCTGGCAATCGGGTTTAGCTATTTTAATCTTAATAGTTATTTTTGCTTGTGGGTACTGGCGCCATGTAGCTAAAAAAACTGTGTCGTTGCCAACAGACGGAGATACCCGCATTAAGAACTTTACTTATGTGCCTCATCCAGATTGGCTGGCTTTAGAGCCGCAATTAAAAGCCCGCTCTATTATTGTAGCTAATCTCGATACTAAAGAAGTTTATTACTCTAGACATCCTGATGTCTTAGTGAATATTGCTTCTTTATCTAAACTGATGACGGCCATGGTTACATTAGATAATTTAAATCAGAATGCGATATTAACAGTTTCTAGTCGAGCAGTGAACACATATGGTAATGGCGATTATTTACAAATTGGAGAAAAATTTACGGTAAAAGACCTTCTTGGAGATTTATTAGTCTTTTCTAGCAATGATGCCGCGGTAGCCCTTTCCGAAGGAATGGGATATAATCGCTTTATTGGTTTAATGAATAGAAAGGCTAAAGAAATTGGGCTGACGGATACAGCTTTTTTTGATGCTACTGGTTTAGATGAAAGAGGCAACTTTTCCAATGCTTCTGATTTATTGAATATGGTTGACTATATTTATCGTAATTACCCCTTAATTGGCATTATAAGCCGTTTACCCAGCCTGTCTTTCAAAGCGGTGGACGGAATTCAACATAATGTAAAAAATACCGATGCCTTAATTGATAAAATTAGCGGTTTATGGTTGAGTAAAACTGGAACTACCGATAATGCAGGTGAGTGCCTTATTTTAGTTTATCGGTTGAACAATGGTCAGACCGTAGCCAGCATTGTTTTAGGGTCCACTGATCGAGTTAGCGATTCTTGGATAATTTTTAACCAATTCAAAAAAGCTGGGCTGACAATTTAATTAAACCTTAGTTGGTGCTATAATGAAATTATTATTCTAAACCATGGCAATTGCTTTTAATTCTATTACTGGTCAAATAATTCGTTTAATTCTCTTGGGTACTATGGCCTTAGTAGGCGGTTTCGTTTTGGCGCCGTTAACTCTTAAATTTTTGATCAAGATTAAAGCTGGTAAGCAAATTAGGAATGACGGCGATACTCCAGTGTACACCAATATGCACCTTTATAAGGCTGGTACCCCTACCATGGGAGGTATAATTATTTGGGGGTCTGTGTTACTGATCACCATTATCTTGGCAATTTTAAGTCGTACTCTGGATGGCTTTTGGGGTAGTTTATCTTTTCTTTCTCGGGCGCAGACCTATTTACCCTTAGGAGCCATGTTGGCTGCTGCGTTAATTGGACTAGCAGATGATGTCTTAGGCTTCTTGCATATAGGTAGCAAGGGAGGGGGTTTAACCATGAAGCGCAAGATTCTCTTATATACTCTTATCGCTATTATTGGCGCTTGGTGGTTTTATGTTAAATTACAATTCGATGTAGTTAGAATTCCTTTTGTCGGTAATTTTTCCCTGGGGGTTTGGTATATTTTGTATTTTATTTTTATTCTAGTAGCAGCTGCTTTTTCTACTAATGAAACCGATGGTCTAGACGGTTTAGCCGGCGGTGTTCTCATGGTATCTTTTATTGCTATGATGGTGGTGGCCTTTACCGAGGGTCGTTATGATCTAGCTGCTTTTCTGGTAACTATAGTAGGCGCCTTGGTGCCATTTTTATGGTACAACATATTTCCAGCCAAATTCTTTATGGGAGATACTGGGGCCATGTCTTTGGGTATTGTTTTGGGAGTAGTAGCCATGCTAACCAATACCTCTGTGCTCTTACCTTTCTTTGCCTTTATTTTAGTTTTTGAATCGGGTTCAGTTATTATTCAAACTCTGTCTAAAAAAATAAGGCACAAAAAAGTCTTCCGTTCTACTCCTATTCACCACCATTATGAAGCAGTGTTAAAAGAGCAAGGCATGGAGTACCCTGAAACTCATATTACCCCCAGGTTCTGGTTAGTTTCTGGTGTTATGGCTGCCGTGGGATTAATGCTTTATTTTTTAGATCGTTTCCTTGTTAAGTAATGAATTATGAATTTAAAGCCGGGTCTAAAAACCTTGGTAATCGTCTGCGCTCTAGGAGCCATTGGCCTGTGGGGTGTGATTTTGAATACTCAAATTTTATTATTGAGAAAATACTGGTTTTTGTTGACATTATTCTATTGGATCGGCAATGGCTGCCTTTTTGCAATAGGGGAAAAATATGCTCATCTTACTGCGACTGCGCGGTTCTTAATTATAGGAATTCTTAATACCTTAGTAGACCTTGGAGCTTTAAGTTTTTTTCTCTTTTTTAATCCTGCTAAAACTATAGGTTGGTATTACGTTCTCTTTAAATCACTCTCTTTTATTCTTGCCTTAGCTAATAGTTATTATTTTAATAGCCACTTTAGTTTCGCAGATGCCCATAAAACTGCCGTAGCAGAACAATTGTCAAAATTTCTTTTAGTAAGTTTAGTTTCCTTTGCTATCAATGTGAACCTAGCTTCCCTGATTAATCGCTTTAATTTTTTGTCCTTAAATAAAGGTCTCTGGGGTGTTGTGGCGGCTTTGGTAGCCAGCGTCTTTGGCATTATTATTAATTTTATTGGTTATCGTTTTTGGGTTTTTAAAAAAGAAAAATCTTCTTTGACGCCTGCGGCGAAATTTTAACGTTTTCGTTATCGATTAAAATTATTTAGAGTGTCCGATATTCTTATCAAAAATGGTTGGGTGTTTAATGGCCAAGGCGAAAATATGCTAACTCGGTCGGATTTATTGGTCCATGACGGTAAAATTCAAGCTATCGGCACAATGCAAAATAGCCGTCTTGGCGCAAAAGTTATTAATGGAGAGGGCCGCATCGTTTCCCCAGGATTTATAGATTTGAGCAGTTTATTGGATAATGACGTTTCTCAAAATAGCTCTGAAGACTATTCTTCTCTTTTAAGACAAGGAATAACTACAGCCGTCATTGGCGGCAGGGGCGAATCCATTTTTCAACATTTCAGCCGTCAACCGCTGCAAAAAACAAAATTAGAAACTAAACTGGGGAAAGGAGATGTTAGGGAGAGGGTGTTACAGCTGTTTATTAAATCTTGTCCTAATCTTAATTTGGCTTCGTTTTTGGGGTGGACCACGCTTAATAATTGGGGGATTAAAAACTCGTTGCAATTTAGTCTTTTTCTTGACCAAATTCAACATAATTTTGCCGGATTATCTCTTGAGGTCAGAGAGGAACATCAAGAGGAGGTTCTGAAACAATTGACTGAAATCGCCCCCATTTTAAGCAAAAGAGGGAAAAATTTAATGTTGTTTTTTCCGCTTAGCTTGCCAGACACCTTATTAATCAGAAGCCTGGGGGAATTATCTTTGAACCACCAAATAACGATTGCTTTCAATTGTCCTCTTTTAGGATGCTTTACATCGGTGAGCGACATGATTCTCTCTCTTGCCGAAGAAGAAAATAAAAAAGGCGCTAATTTAATTTTCCAAGTATGGCCCTATGATTCAATCCAGTACGAGCTTCGGGCTGCCGAAAAACTGCTAGATTCTCAATTAAATAGTATAAAAAATTTGGAGAAAACAATAAACTCGTCCTTTCTTTTTGGTTTCCAAATTCCCATGATGCTACAAGGAAAAACTGTGGGAGAAATAAAAAGAAATTGGGATATGAATACCAAAGATACTCTGTCGAAAATAGATTCCCTCTTTCCCGATAATCATTTTAAGATACTCATTCCCTACCATTTAAATGAAGGGTGGTGGAGTAGTGCTTTTACTTATGTGGGGTTTGATTCAACTTTTATTGTCCACAATAATTCCTATGGACCAAACATTATTAGCGGTGTGAATCATTTTCTAAAAACCCACTTAAGTAATACTCCGGCCGATAAATGGCCATCTGCTTTAGCTAAAATTACTAGCCAGCCAGCCTTGATGGCTGGACTGGATAACAGAGGATTTTTGCAGAAAGATTATTTAGCTGATATAGTTATTATTAATCCAGATAAAGTCCAAAGCCTGGGTGACTACCAGAACCCTAGTTATCAGGGGGAGGGAATAGAGGTTGTCATTATAAACGGTCAGGTTGTTTGGCAAAAGGATAGGGTTTGGAAGAGGAAGGTTGGTAAATTATTGATTTAAAAGATTATTTATGGCGGAAGTTTTTATAATTCAGGGCGGACATTCTTTGAAGGGAGAGATTGAGGTGTCTGGTTCCAAGAACGCGGCTATCCCAATTCTGGCAGCTACGCTGCTTACTAGAGAGCCTTCTATTATTAAGAATGTTCCCTTGATTCAGGATATTTTAAAATTAATTGAAATATTGGAGAGCTTGGGCGCCAAGGTAGAGTGGCTAGACAAACATACTGTTAAAATTGTACCCGAAAATTTAAGCCTAAAAAAGCTTAACCAAGACTTGGTGAAGAAAATTAGAGCCTCGGTTCTTCTAATGGCCCCATTGACCCATCGTTTTTCCTCTTTTGAATTAAGGCAGCCAGGCGGTTGTATTATTGGCGCTCGTCCTATTGATACCCATCTTATTGCCCTAGAGGACTTAGGGACTAAGGTGCAAGTTTTTCCTGATAAATATTTTATTCGTCGAAATCATCTACATTCTGCCGAAGTAGTCCTGCAAGAATTTAGCGTCACTGCTACGGAAAATGTGTTGATGTTGGCTTCTTTGATTCCCGGGAAAACAACTCTAAAGATTGCTGCTACCGAGCCCCACGTAGAGGACCTCATTGCTTTTTTGAATAAAATGGGGGCTAAAATCAAAAACAAAGGGTCTCATATTTACGAAATAGAGGGAGTGAAGACCCTCCATGGCGCTACTCATACCTTGATTCCCGATACTAATGAGGCGGGCACTTATATCATTATGGGCATGGCCCTACACTCTAATCTCTTGGTTAAAAATGTAATTCCCGAGCACCTCGATTTGGTTTTTAAAAAATTAATGGAAATGGGCGGCGCTTTTACTTTTAAAAAAGGTAAAAACGGTTTAACTGATGTGCAAGTTTTGCCCTCTCATCAATTAAAAGCTTCTAAAATCCAGACCCAGATTTATCCTGGCATTCCTACTGATTTGCAATCTGTTTTTGGGGTTTTAGCTACCCAGGCTACTGGCTCATCGCTTCTTTTTGACACCATGTTTGAAGGACGCTTAAAATACATTGACGAACTTAATAAAATGGGGGCTAACGCTATTATTGCCGACCCTCACAGAGCCGTGATTAACGGCCCGACATCGTTATATGGTCAAACCATAAACTCTTTTGATATTAGAAGCGGCGCCGCCCTGATTATAGCTGCTCTGCTAGCGCAAGGAGAAAGCATCATTACTAATGCGTACCAAGTAGATAGAGGCTACGAACAACTAGATGAAAAATTGCAAAAATTAGGAGCAGATATAAGGAGAAAAGAAGTTATTGCTAATTAAAAAAGTGATTTTTTTTGAGAGCAATATACTTTTTTTAAATAAAAAGAAACTGGTATTTTTACCAGTTTTTTGCTTTAATAGGGGGAACGATTAAACTAGAGTAAAACTATTTTATGATCATCCGTAAATTGGGTATCGATCTGGGCACGGCAAACACCTTGGTTTTTGTACCAAAGAAAGGGGTGGTTATCAATGAACCGTCGGTAGTAGCTATTTCAGTTGATGATAATAATGTTGTGGCTATAGGGGCTGAAGCCCGGGAAATGCTCGGCAGAACTCCAGAAATTATAAGAACTTACAAACCCTTAAAAGATGGCGTGATTGCTGATTATCGCGTGACTAAAGCTATGTTGCGCTATTTTATTAACAAGGCTATGGGTAATTGGCATATCTTTCAACCGGATGTGATGATTTCTGTGCCTGTAGGCATTACTTCTACCGAAAAACGGGCTGTAATTGATGCTGCCAGGGAGGCTGGCGCCCATGAGGCCTATGTGGTTAAAGAGCCTATTTTAGCAGCTTTGGGCGCTAATATCCCTATTAATTCTGCGGCTGGGAATATGATTGTCAATATTGGCGGTGGTACTACCGAGGTGGCCGTGATTGCTTTGGGTGGCATAGTAGCATCGGCTTCGGTACGTGTTGCTGGCAATAAGATAGATGAGGCTATAGTAGAATATATCCGAAAAAAATATAACATGGCCGTAGGAGAAAGAACTGCCGAGGAGGTAAAAATAAAGATTGGCACGGCGCTACCTATGCGAGAAAAAAGCGATATGGACATCAGGGGATTAGATTTAACTGAGGGCCTGCCTCGTACCTTAAATTTGGCAGCTAATGAAATTGCCGAAGCTATTAACGGACCCATGAAAGAAATCATTCAAGCGGTAAAAAACGTTTTATCAGAAACTCCTCCTGAGTTGGCGGCTGACGTGATGGACCGAGGAATGATTGTTTCCGGTGGCGGGGCCCAATTGCGCAATATCGACGAATTGCTTCATAAAGCCACAGGAGTGAACGCCTATATAGCAGAAGAGCCTCTATTTTGCGTCGCTAAGGGAACTGGCGTGGTATTGGATAATTTAGAAGTTTATAAAAAAAGTATTATTACCCATAGCGGTCGTTAGTAAGAGTTGGCGATTAGGAAGTTTTGCGTCAGGAGAAATGATTTGTAGCAAATTCTGACTGCTAATTTTAGTGCTAGTTTGAATTTTAAATTTTGATGTAATGGTTTCTTCTCACCCAACTATCTGTGGTCACGCATTCAATAGAAAATTTTTAGATGGACAAGTGAGCAATTTAACGGCCCAAAGTTTTGTGTTTGTGGGACCGGAAAAAGTTGGTCGGAGATTGATAGCTCTAGAATTTGCCCAAAAAATAATGTGTCAGGATTTAACTAAAGATGAAGCCTGTGGAAATTGTCCCAGTTGTCTTAGTTTGGCTAAAAAATTAAATCCAGACCTATTTGAAATCTCCTTTGCTGGTGATACCGGTGACAACGAGACGATTACTGACGATGATAGCGAAGAGACAGTGGGGGCAGATGACAATATCGTGGCGCCCAAAAAACTAGCCGAAACGAAGGAAATTAAAGTAGAACAAATTAAGCCTCTCTTAGAGTTTTTGCAATATAAACCACAGTTGTCTCGGAAAAGGGTGGTTATAGTAGATAATGCCGAAAGGTTAAATATCGAGGCCTGGAGCTATCTTCTAAAAACGATAGAAGAGCCTCCTCCAGATAGTATTTTAATTTTTTTGGTCACAGATATTAAAAGATTGCCAGACACTATTACCTCGAGGTTATTAAAATTGGATTTTACAGAAATCCCTTTAGTCGAGATAAACAAATGGCTAGAGAAAAACTTTAATAATAATCAAGATTTAACTGAAATTGCATGGCGCAGTCATGGTCTCCCGGGGATGGCTCTAGATTTAATAGCTAATCAGGAAAAGCTACAGTGGTACAGACAAACTGATAAAGAGTTTCTAGAGTTGCTGACCATGCCGTTTTGCAAACAAAGCCCGTTTTTAGACAAACTGGCAAAATTAAACTCGGCAGATATCGAAACAACGCTCCTAGAATGGTTATTTTTGCTAAAATATTATTTAGAAGAACGTCCTCATCAATTTTCCTTTAAAGGCCCACCACCGAAACTAACCCAAAAAAACTTGGCTGTTATGGCTGGGGATTTGAGCAGCTTTCTCGATTGGAACCGTCGGAGCGGTATTAATAAAAGGTTATGGTTAGAGAACATTTTTTTAAGACAGAATTAAGCATGATCAGGCTTTTAGTGCTATATTAATATCAGTATTCTTATCAATGAAACAAGCTGGTAAAACCCTATTTTTCTTTGCAGTCTTGGCCTTGGCTATTTATTATATACCATTATTTTTTAAAGAAGCGCCGCTGTTTATTGTCCGGTCTTTAAAAAGCTCTCAAATGGCAAATTTGCTTATGTTCCTCAACCAAAAGACAGGGGCGACTCTTTATTTTAATAAATAGGATGCTACCTCGTTAGTTATTGTCCATTGTTAAATTATTAAAATTATATTATGTTTGACAACAATACTATCAAACAATTTGAAAATAAAATTACCGAATTAGAGGGTAATATTGGCTCTACCTTGGTTAAACTAAGAGTGGGGCGGGCCAATCCCCAAATGGTTGAAGATATTAATGTTGATTATTATGGGTCGAAATTACCGCTAAAAGGTTTGGCGAGCATTAGCGTAAACCAAATGACTATTACCATTCAACCATGGGACCAAGGGGCGATAGACCCCATTTTTAAGGCGCTTTTAATTTCTCCTTTGGGAGTAACCCCTGTTAAGGAAATAAACTTAATCCGTATAGTCCTGCCTCCCCTAACTGAAGACCGCCGAAAGGAACTTGTCAAAAATTTAGGTACGACCAAGGAGGGCTTTAGGGTAGAGCTTAGACGCTTGCGTGATGAAATAATGAGTTCTTTAAATGATGCCTTTAAAAATAAAGAAATTTCTGAAGACGAAAAGTTTGGATATAAAGAAACGATAGAAAAACTAGTTACTAAGACTAATGCCACCATTGAGGAGCTCTTTGATGACAAGGAGAAAGAGATAATGACGGTTTAATTATGATACTCTTAATTTTTATTTTGTGTTTCGGTTTTCTTATTATGGCTCATGAATTTGGCCATTTTCTAG
>Ga0116170_10003042_pt1 | contig 15847 bp, 15 predicted proteins | sample AD_JPNHW1_MetaG_FD_89797 | JGI IMG/M metagenome (GOLD analysis project Ga0116170, IMG submission 89797) | Active sludge microbial communities of municipal wastewater-treating anaerobic digesters from Japan - AD_JPNHW1_MetaG | ecosystem: Engineered > Bioreactor > Anaerobic > Digestate | place...
ACCTTTGCCGCGGCTTTCTCTACGTGTGCTGCGCAGGAGGCGCAGTTCATCCCTTCTATGGCAAATGATTTTTCGGTCATCACTCTGTCAGTGTAAAAATAAAACAATGGGCCGGCGAGAAAGTTGAAATACAGCCGGCAGACCTTTGACAAATGACTCCGGAGACTTAATTATTGCTCACCTCTGCAAAAAGGATCATGTAGTTATGACCGAATTTTTTGGCACATTTCGGACAGTAGGCATAGTGGACATAATAGTCTTTTGCCTTCTTCCCTGATTCTGACAGGTATTGATCCATTTCCCTGACGAATGTCGGGAAGGCGTTATAGCCACCATCGAAGGTCCTGCTTACAAAGGTGCCTGATAGCGCGGCATTCTTCTCGCCCGGGACATCTTTCTTCACGGAAATCAGAATATCAGACCTGAATGCCGTAGGATCATGAAACATAATAAGTGTGTCTTTTCATCCCATTTTTCAGGGTGGAATTCAGGACAATATTCCTGGTTTTGTGTTTGTTCGTTCATGTTATCAGTGTTTTTGTTGGTGATTTCCCCAAGAGACAGCTAAGTTATGAAATCCGTCAGATCAGGATTGAACAAAATGTGGATTTGATCAAGTGGCGTTACCTGGGATGATCCATTCTTAATGTATCCATGCGGAGTCCGGGAATTAAGCGACGGTTGGATTTAATGCTGTAATCCATCTTTAATGAGAGACTGTAATATTTTTATTGTCTACCTTAGTATGGCAATCAGTCTGTTGGTCTCTTTGGTTAATGTGTTTCCGGGTGAAGTGGTGGTTGGGTGGTTAGCACTGGGACTGACGGGGCTGTGCATTAAGTGACGCGGAGCAGAAGCAACCATTTTGGTCATTGTCTGGCGCCAGGCTGAGGAGCCGGCCGGAGAAATGGAAAGCTTCTTTGAAATAACTGATTCATGGACTACTTCACCGAGTAAAGAACTGATTAAGAAAACATTTGCCGGCCACAATATGATTGTTGTTGGCCCACCGTTAAAATTTGTAATGGTTCTTGCACCCGGACACGCGCATCAGCTTACAAATAAATTCCACCTTACCTTGATAGTTTTCGGGCTTTGATCATGTTTGAACCACGACACTGCGCCAGTACCCGCACCAAACTTCGTTACCGGGTATAAATTCGCGACTCCGATCAAACTTTGTACCGCGACCGCGCCAGAACTCAATCAAATTTGTACCCGGACGGCAAAAACACGCGCCAGACCCTCCTTGAACCGTGACAGTTTTGTGGCCACGCTGCCGCGGGGTACCAGGATTCTACCCGGTGCTGTCGTCGGGTAACGCTTACTAAGCCCTACCGCCGGGCCGTTATAGGGCATTTACCGTACCAATCTGACAATCAATCAAATCCATAAGACATTGACTCAAATATCTTAACCATTTATCGATAAAATTATCTCATTCATTCATTTAAATTTGATTACATGGCAGATTTTCTAAAAAAACTACTTAAAAATGAACTTGTGTTATTCTGGATAGTATTCGCTGTTGCGATAGTTTTCTATTCTATTAACATTGGATTAAGCGATCTTTGGAGTGATGAAACATACACCAAGTCGATGTTGTATGGTTCTTTATCTGATCTTTATGCTAAATTTAAAACTGATTTGCACCCGCCATTATATTATCTTGGATTAAGATTGTTTACAGGCATATTCGGCTTATCAGCAGTATCCCTGAGAATATTTTCAGTTGTTGGAGTATTAGCGACCCTGTTATTAGGGTATTTTGCCGGTCAACGTATCTTTGGTAAACCAGGAGCATTGTACTTATGTCTGATGCTGGTATCAGTTCCGATGGTGGCGGTATATTCGCATCAGGCCAGGATGTACAGCTGGGCAGCATTTTCTATAACAGGGGTATTTTTATATTCCTGTCTATTCTTACGAACTGGCACCACCCGGGATCTGATTCTTATACTTGTTTTCACTGTGGCAGCGATGTATACTCATTATTATAGCCTGATTGCTGCATGTATGGCGAATATGTTTGTTTTGATTTATCTTGTACTTACCAAGAACAGAAAATGGATTAATCACCTGATTGTAATGCTCATAGCGGCCATATTGTTTCTCCCGTGGCTCTCTATGTTTGTTGTTCAGGTAAAAAGAGTACAAAGTGCTTTTTGGGCTCCTGAGGTAAGTCTATCAACTATTGGTTCTTGTTTCGCAATACCATTCACTGAACAATTCTGGACAACCCCTTCTTCCAAATCTTTGACTATTTTGATGTATACCCTGATGGTTTTAACAATAATTTTAAGTTTTAAGAAATCGTTTTCCGGGTATAGAATACCTCTGTGGTTGTCATTGTGCATTTTTATTGGCACTTTAATTATAGCAATGATTATTTCTTTGTTCTCACAACCAATACTTTATTCCAGATATGTTGCGGTTATAGTCACAATGCTTATTATTCCGGCTACAATCCTTTTAACCGTTATTAAGACAAAATGGGTGAGAATAATTTCGATACCAGTTATCCTGTTTTTTGGTATTCGGATCTCTGTCTCAGCTTTCGCTTTTTCATATGGACCTTATAAACAAACCATCGAATATATCACCAAAACATATCCTGAGATTGATAAGATTTTACATATTACCGAGGTCACTGCTGGCCCCATGGTAGAATACAATGGGAATTCGGGATTAAAACATTACTGGCTTAAGGCAGAAATGTCAAACGTTGATGCTTTTACCCAGGTAAAACAATATCAAAAACCCGAAGAATTTTTAAGTCCGGGTGAGGATTTCTGTGCAGTCCAATTTCACAATAATCCATTGAATCAAAATAACCTGGACCTTGTCTTAGCGGAATCGGAACTTATTAAGAAAGACACAGTGTTCGATGCCAAGTTTCAAAATGGTATTTTTATTCAACTTTACCTTTTAAAGTACAAAGGCAGCAAGCCTGCTCAATGATAAAATTCTTCTTTCTTGATTTGAAAAACAAAATACCCTGACTGATTTTAAAACATGCTGATTAAAATAGCTCCCTATAACGCGGGGTACCAGGACAGTTGCCGGGTACTGCGTCAGGTAACGCTTAGGAAATTATACCGCCGGGCTGTCGGGTGGCATGGATGGTCCTTCGTATAAAGACTTATGATCCGGGAAACTTTCACCTGGAGAATTATAGACAATAAACTTCTTGAGAAATAATAACAGAAAAAATGAAGAGAAAGTTAATCATTTTGAGTGCTGGTCTTCTTATCCTGCTAATTTCAGGATTCCTTGCATTATACATCTGGATAGATATAGATGTAAAGAAAAATATCAACCATGCCAGGGGAATATATCCTGGTACTGCTGAAGATGCCTTGATAGCTTACTTGCTGGATACAAATAACTCTCCTGAAGATCGTTCACATATTGCTATCTGGACATTGGGTCAAATTCATTCTCAAAAGGCATTACCTATTCTAAAAGGACTTTATAATAATGACCCTGAGGGGAAAACCTGTTATGGAAAACATGATTCTGTTCTGTGTCAATATGAGCTATATAAAGCCATTAAAGCTGAGGAATCCAATTGGTGGCCTCTGCATTCCAGGTTAAATAAATAAATTCTTTTACCACCCGACACGGACAATATTGGCAATTTGTTTGTCATGGTTTTTGCTAACGTTTCTTCCCCCGGGACATATTTGTAATGGCATAACCACGCCGTCCCCTCTTTGCTCCGGGACTGAGATATGGCCCGCTTCCCGGCGGGTGCCCGGATTGTTACCGGATGCTGCTTCCGGTGACGCTTACGAAGTTATACCGCCGGGCCGCTGGCAGCAAGTTGGGTTCCGGTCCAGACCTGGACTTTAAGACAAAGATTTGACACGGATCCTAATAACTATTAATGGATATTACACGACTAAAAAGTATATAATTCTAGTTTTTCTGTTTTCATTTTCAATTTCCATGAAGCATTCTTATTCTCGGGACAAATCACTAAATATTATGAAAGACAACATTTTAAATCTGACGCCAAGGCAAATTTCCCTAAAATGGATTGATGCATATAACAGTCACAATCCAGATACGGCAACAGCCCTTTATGATGAAAATGTTACCAACACACAACTTCCATATGGGAAAGCGGTACATGGACGTGAAGCAATGAAAAAGACTTATGAAAATCTTTTTCGGGCTTTCCCGGACATTCACATTGAGGCTGAAAACATAATAGAACAGGATTCATGGGTTGTTGTTGAATGGATTTTCCAGGGGACAATGAAAGGTGAATTTGCGGGACATTCACCTAATGAAAATAAATTCAGAATGCATGGTTGCGAAATATTTCAGGTTGTTAATGGGAAAATATTTGTCCAACATGGATATTGGGATAAAAACTCGATGTTTAGTCAATTGAAATTAAATATTGATTAGACTTGATTTTTGGGAAATCCTGATTGATAAAATATAAGGAAAAAAAGATAGAAGAAATCATCCAGCCGCCAGTACGGACTGACTGATAACGGACTTGTCAGACTTTTTGCTTCTGATCCTGCCCTCAAGACATGTTTGTGATGGCCGTAATACGTAATACGAGACGTTCCATATCCCAAATCTCCTTTAGGATTTATTCCGTAATTTCGAACCAGATAACGTTGTAAAATGAAAAACGCCTATAAGAAAGCAGTTTGGGAGGCATTAGAACGCACAATGAACATTGATAATGAAACACTGACAACAGCAGATATTAAACACTTACCTGCGATTATCCAAAAGTATCTTCATTTTACCGGTTCCGTTGGAAAAGAAAAAGTATCAAATTTCAGAGCGGAATTTGTCGGGGGGATCAGGTCAAAATCCACTGAAGATTTTATGCCTCTTAAGTCTGTACAATATAATTTCACTGACAAACCCACTCGACTTTTTTACATAGTTGCAAAGAAGAAGGGAATTCCTGCAAAAGGAATCCACTTATACAAAGATCAGACAGCAATAATGCTGATAAAGATATTTGGACTATTTACAGTGGTGAATGCTAAAGGTAAGGAAATGAATCAGGGAGAGACTGTGACATTGTTTAACGATATGTGTTTCATGGCACCGGCTTCACTGATTGATCGGAATATCGAATGGGAAGAGATAGACAATATTACAGTTGATGCTAAATTCACCAATGATAATATTACCATCAGTGCCAGATTATTTTTCACTGAAAAGGGCGAGCTTGTTAACTTTTCAAGCAATGACAGATTTGAAACTTCAGATGGGAAGACTTACAAAAACTTCCCCTGGATTACACCAGTGACAGGTTATACAAATATAAATGGATACTGTCTTCCTTCGGGGGCTAAATTAATCTATAGACACCCTGATGGAGAATTTTGCTATGGTGAGTTTGACCTGAAAAGCATCGAGTACAACTGCAAGGTTTTCAGATGAGGGACCAACACATAAAGCGGACGGCAGGGTCAATAAGCCTGTCATGGTTTTTACAAAATCCTGCTGAATCTTGTTTCCGGTCACCCGTCCCTGCCCGCAATTGAAATCCTGCAAAAATTAACAATATGAAATCAAGACTAATTCTGCTGACTTTCCTGATCTGTGACACAATGGTATCACAGATTACAGATCCTGGCATGGTTTTAATCCCTGCCGGAGAATTCACAATGGGAAAAAACTCTGCCGGAAGAACGGATTGGCAACCTGAGCATATAGTCACTGTCGACGCATTCTACATGGATAAATGTGAGGTAACCAACAAACAATACTATGAATTCTGTAAAATGACCGGCAATCCCTTGCCCGAATTTTGGGGCTTGTCGCAATTTAAATGTACCCTTGAATATCCTGATCACCCGGTTGTGGGAGTCAGTTTCGCAGACGCCATGAAGTATGCATCCTGGGCCGGAAAAAGACTCCCAACTGAAGCGGAATGGGAATATGCAGCAAGAGGTGGACTACCAGACTCTAATTACCCCTGGGGAAACCAGATAGACTCGACATTTACAAACTATGGTAAAAAATATAAAACAACTCTTAAGGCAGGTTCCTTTAAACCAAATGGATACGGACTATTTGATATGGGTGGCAATGTATGGGAATGGACTATGGATAATTATGGATCTGACTATTATTTAAATTCTCCAAGTCAAAATCCAAGTGGTCCTGACTCAGGTAGATTCAAGGTTATACGCGGTGGAAGCTGGCATTCCGGAGCAATGTGTATTCAAACCTACTTCAGAAATGGACTGCCCGCATCCTGGGTTGACTTTGCAGTTGGATTCAGATGCGTAATGAATGCAATACAACCATGACCACCCGGGTTTTTTTCTTACGGCTCCCGGGCTTATAAAAGCAAGCTTTCAACACCCTGTCACCGTAATAAAAAACCCCGCCTGGCGCGGGGTTCATTAAAGCTTTGCGGAGAGAGAGGGATTCGAACCCTCGGTCCAGTTGCCCGGACAACGGTTTTCGAGACCGCCCCAATCGACCACTCTGGCATCTCTCCGGACTCGCTGTGCCCACCGGGCACGGCGGCTGCAAATATAACTCAAATTCTTAAGACTCATTTTTGATCGTCAAAAACTTAAAATAATTCTGTTGGATGTCAGAACCATAGAGGAAGCGAAGGAACTGGTGAAGGGTGACCCTACAGTAACCAGCGGGATATTCGTGACCGAATTATACCAGTGGTACGGCTCGGCAGCAGTATCAATGCTGAATGAGATCCATCAAAAGATTCAGAAACAACAACCCTGATATCGTTTCATGCTGTAAAACAGTATTATACATCAACCATCCGGACGATATGAAAAATTTTTCCGGTTAAGTGTAAACTTTTCCGGATTTTCTCCGTCTTTATGTAAAGAGATGTGAAAATCTCCTTTGGTTGGTTTCAGGTAAACACAAAAAAGCCGCATCATCAGCGGCTTTTTTCTTAAATTCGATATCTGTAATACAGCGTACCATAGTCAATAAATCCGGCCATGAGAAGGACAGCACTTTTCATCATCATGATCATAACACATTATCAGCTTCAGTCACAGGACACAATAAGCATTTCCGCCGATCTTGAACTGATACGGATCTCGAATAATTCCTTCGTGCATGTGTCGTACAGCGAGGTGCCCGGTTACGGCAGGGTGGCAGCAAACGGACTGATATTCATTGAAGGGCATAAAGCATTCCTGTTTGATTCGCCTTGGGATGATACTCTTACTGAGATACTGGTTACATACCTGGAAGAGGAGATGGGCCTGAAAATTAAGGGCTTCGTCCCGAACCACTAGCATGACGACTGCATGGGAGGACTTGGCTACCTGAAGAGCCGGAAGATAATTTCATACGCTGACAGCCTGACGCTGCTGTTAGCGAGGGAAAATAAGCTGCATGTGCCGGATCACGGATTCAAGGACTCACTTATCCTCAGGCTGGGAAGGAAGGAGATCCGTTGTTACTTCCCCGGAGCCGCACACTCCACAGATAATATAGTGGTATGGATACCCTCCGAAAAAATCCTTTTCCCGGGTTGCATCTGCAAGAGCGCCGATTCACAGAATCTCGGAAACACAACCGAGGGAGACCTCGCAGCGTACCCTGCAACAGTGGAATGGATTATCAGGAAGTTCCCGGATGTGAATACTGTCATTCCGGGACATGGAGCATTTGGCGGCCCTGAGCTGTTGACGCACACACTTGCACTAACACGCAACAAATAAGTTCAGAAGATGTCACAGAATAATGATGAAGAACCGAAATCAGGCATCGGGCAGTTGGGACTGACGCCGGAGATGAACAGCTATATAATTGATAACCTGCCTGAAGGAACGCTTGTCGCCAGGGTAATCCGCGAGCACCGTGAACGGTACGCCGTCTCTGACGGCGAAAACGAATATGATGCAGAGATCACCGGAAACATGAGATACTCGGCCGCTTCACGGAAGGACTTTCCCGCTGTGGGCGACTGGGTTACCATTACACCGTTTGACAACGACAGGGCCATTATAAACCAGATTCTGCCCAGGAGATCGGTTCTTGCCCGCCAGGCAGTGGGGAAACCCGGAGAGATTCAGATCATCTCAGCAAATATTGATTATGCCTTCATAGTTCAGGCAATCAGCAATAACTTCAATATCAACAGGTTGGAGCGATACCTGACCATTTGCAATTCAGCCGGCATTGAGCCGTTGCTGGTGCTGAGCAAGATCGACCTGGTAAGCCGGGAGGTGACTGATGAAGCTGTAAGGGCTCTCGCAAAACGTGACAGGCATATGAAGCTCGTCCTGTTAAGCAATGTAACCAGGGAGGGCGTTGACAGTGTGATCAGCCTGATGGAAAGAGGAAGGACATACTGCGTGATCGGGTCATCTGGAGTTGGCAAGTCGACTCTCATCAACACCCTTCTTCAAAGAGAGGCCCTGAGGACCGGCGCGATAAGCAGCAGCACGAACAAGGGGAGGCATGTGACGGAACACCGGGAACTGTTTGTACTTGAGAACGGCAGCATCATCATTGACACCCCGGGAATGAAGGAACTGGGCCTGACAGATGATTCCACCGGGCTGAGCGCCACATTCCGCGAAATTGCCGATGTGGCTGCGGAGTGCAGGTACCCCGACTGCCGGCATGTAAGCGAGGCCGGATGTGCAGTGCTGGAAGCTGTTGAAAAAGGTGACATCGACAGGGACTCATATGAAAATTATCTTAAGATGCTTAAGGAGCAGGAGAGGTTTACCACCACGGTCGCAGAGAAGAGAAGGAAGGAAAAGCACTTCGGGAAGATTCTGAAGGATTACCACAGGATTCAAAGGAAAAACCAGGAAGAGTGAGAGGAATTGAGATTTGCGAATTGCGAATTGCGAGTGTCGAGTTTTGAAAAAAAATCTGAATACAGTCATGAACGAGGAATCGTATAACCGGAGGCATCACACTGATGTTGCTTTCCGGGCTGCTCCGTGATTATGACGGAAGCAGGCAGATTGAACTGGCAGCCTTTAACGGTGAGGATTATTTTGCGGTTCCCGGCCAGATGAATTACATCGCAGCCAACGAGGGAAAGTTTGGCAATATGATCCTTGACATCAACATTGATGGTGCCGGCTATCAGGAGGGACCCTCAGCATTCTCGGAGTTCAACCTGCCGGAGGAGCTGTCTGTAAAACTGGCGCGCATAATTGACAGATATCCCGGAATAACCTCCGGACCGCAGTTGCCTCAGGGCGATCATAGCATATTCGTGCAGTTCGGGGTGCCTGCCGTTGCCGTGACCTCGAAGTGGTTCATTGACAACATGGACAACCAGGATGTGACCCATACCCCGAAGGACAGGCCTGAGATAACCGACTGCCACAGACTGGTTGAGATAGCAAATGCACTGAATGAATTTATCAGGATGATTTAGTTTTGAATTTCATCCATGTAAATCACAACTAATTGATAACTTGGATCAGATATTTGGTATTTATACTGACACTAATCCGTTGTGCAAATGAAAACAAGAATTTTGTCTTTCCTGGTGATGATGCTGCTGGGAAGCCTGATGCAGACATCTGAGGCTCAGGCTCCTGCTGCACCGGTCAAACCGGCGCTGCTGGTAATTGATATTCAGAATGCCTTCCTGTCTATGATCCCTGAGGCTGATAAAGCAAAGGCGATGGCCAATATCAGCTATTACATGTCCGTGTTCAGGCAGCACGGTTACCCGGTGATCCTTGTCTACCATCACGGGGAGGAATATGGAGTTAAGCCTGGTACTGAGCTCTTCGAGTTTCCTGAATCGGTGCCCATAAGACCTGAAGATCCAAAGGTAATCAAGACCTATCCTGATGCATTCAACAAGACCGACCTTGACAAAGTGCTTAAGGAGCACGGCTGCAATACGCTGTTCCTGACAGGGCTCAGTGCTGTGGGCTGTGTGCTGGCCACCTATGTCGGGTCAATGAATAATGATTACAGGGCATTCCTGGTAAAGGATGCAATCATGAGCCACAATTCAGAGTACACGCAGAACATAGAGATAATGTTTGAGGCGGTGGGCTCGGAAGTGGTGAAGATGGTTCTTGAGACATCAGGAAAGTGACTGACCTGCCTGATGGTACGGGCTCTGTCAGATACGGGGGAATAAAAGGCCCCCGGGAAGCTCTCACGGGAAACCGCTAAGTACAAAAAGGCTGTCCGGAATCTCTCCCGGAAAACCAGTGAGCACAAAAAGGCCGCCCGGAACATCTTTCATGGTACCGGTGAGCAAAAAAAACCGCCCGGAAGATCCAGGGCGGTTAGTGTATAAAAAAAGAACGTGCCGGTTATTCCTTTATAAATCTCTTCATTATGGTTGCCCGGGGAGAGATGAACCGCATGAAATAAATCCCCCTCCTGAGCAGAGAAACCTCGATGATCATCTGGTTGTGATTGTCGCATACCTCGTTCAGGCATTTATTGCCGGTTACATCAAATATCTCAATCATCGTGATGCCTTCAATATGGTCGGCAATCAGTTCACTCTTGACCGGGTTGGGATAAATCTTGATTCTTTCAGCGAGATTGTGTGCCACGGAATCGGTAACGGCTGACCTGGCCTGGACCGGCTGACCGTCACCTGTTTGTCCGGCAGCTGTGCTCAGCGACATTATGAGCAGGCAGCAAGTGATTGATGACAAGATAATTCCGGGTAAATGTCTTTTCATAGGCGAATTGTCAATACTTTTGCGAGGTTAGTCATCATCGCATCAAATTTAACTGATGCAACTGCACTTTATACTCCCCATCTGGTATAAATGTTTCAAACTTTAACAAGTTATCAACAAAATTTTTTTACAGGATCTCCGTTAGGTCCCGGATCAGAATTCATGAACCGGGGGAGGCATGATAAGTCATAGAAGGTTTTGCATAAAAAAATTACCTTTGGGCCCTGAATTATAATCACAAAAAAACTTAACGTGAAAAGAGCATTTATAGTAATGATGACAGTTGTCCTTGCAGCTGTTTCATGCAACACACAGAAGAAGGAGCAGGGCAATCCCTTTTTCGCTGAATGGAAGACCCCGTTCAGCGTTCCGCCCTTTGACCAGATCAAGAACGAGCACTATCTTCCTGCCATCGACTCGGGCATCGTCCTTGCCAGGCTGCAGATAGCTGAGATCACCGCAAATGCAGAGGCACCGACATTTGCCAACACTGTTGCCAGATATGACAGGGCAGGTGAACTGATGTCGAAGGTGGCCTATGTATTCTACTCGCAGACCAGCGCAAATACCAATGATACTCTTGAGGCGCTGCAGATGGAGATAGCTCCCAAAGTGTCTGCTTTCAGTGATGAGGTTTTACTGAACGCAGAACTTTTCAACCGGATTAAGGCGGTTTGGGAGAACAGGTCAGCTGAACAGCTGAATGACGAGCAGCTCTTCATGCTCGAAAACATGTATAAGAGCTTTGTGCGCAACGGAGCCCTCCTCGGTCCGGAAGACCAGGAGAAACTTAAGAAGTTAAACCAGGAACTGTCGGTCCTGACCGTCAAATTCAGCCAGAACGTCCTTGAGGAGACCAACAGCTTCAGGCTTGTCATTGATAACGAGGCTGACCTGAAAGGTCTTCCCGGGAGTGTCATAGCCGGTGCTGCAGACATGGCGAAGAGCGATGGCATGGATGGTAAATGGGTTTTCACCACCCAGAAACCGAGCATGATTCCGTTCCTGCAGTATGCTGACAACCGTGATCTGCGCAAGAAGCTCTATGATGCATACCTCAACCGCGGCAACAACGGAAATGAGAATGACAATAACAAGATAATAGCCGACATTGTAAGGCTCAGGGCAGAGAGGGCTAAACTACTGGGATACAGGACGCACGCTGACATTGTCCTTGAGACCCGCATGGCCAAGACTCCCGATAACGTTCTTAATCTTCTCAATAACCTTCTTGAGAGGTCACTCCCCGTCGCAAAGCGTGAGCGTGATGAGATGCAGAAGATTGCTGACGTCGGGGGCGGCAATTTTAAGATTGAGCCCCATGACTGGTGGTACTATGCGGAAAAACTGCGCAAAGCGAAGTATGATCTTGACGAGAACGAGCTGAGGCCTTACTTCAGTCTTGACAACGTACGCGACGGCGCCTTTGCCGTTGCCAACAAACTCTACGGCATCACGTTCACCCGTATAGAGAACATTCCCCTTCCTCACCCCGATGCACAGGCATTTGAGGTGAAGGAAGCCGACGGCAGCCATGTAGGGGTGCTTTACATGGACTTCTATCCGCGTGAGAGCAAGCGCCAGGGAGCATGGTGCGGAGGTTACCGTGACCACAAGGTAGTTGACGGCAGGGAAATCACCCCGGTTGTAACAATAGTGGGCAATTTCACCCCTCCCACAGGAGGCAGGCCGGCCCTTCTGAGCATGGATGACGTCCTGACCCTCTTCCATGAGTTCGGTCACGGACTTCAGGGGCTCTTCTCGGAGAACACCTACTCATCAACCACCGTGGCATGGGACATAGTTGAACTGCCATCGCAGATAATGGAGCACTGGGCTACGAAGCCCGAAGTGCTTGCCATGTACGCGAAGCATTACGAGACCGGTGAGGTAATCCCTGAAGCCCTTGTTGAGAAGATCAGGAACAGCAGTTTCTTTAATACCGGATTTGACAATGTTGAGATCATGGCTGCTTCTCTTCTTGATATGGCGTATTACTCACTTGAAGCTCCTGTGCAGGTTGATCCGCAACAGTTCGAGAAGGGGACTATGAAGAAGATTGGTCTGATACCGGAGATCGAGCCGAGATACCGGAGCACCTATTTCCTGCACATGATTGACGGCTACGATGCCGGCTACTATGTGTACACCTGGGCTGCAGTGCTTGACAATGATGCCTTCGAGGCATTCAACGAGAAGGGCCTGTTTGATCAGGCAACTGCCACTTCGTTCAGGAAGAATGTGCTTGAGAAGATGGGAATCATGGATGCCGAAAAGATGTACCTTAACTTCCGCGGCCGTGAGCCGGAGATCGAACCTTTGCTCAGGAACAGGGGACTGAACTGACCAACAGCGTTCAGTATGATATTGAGGAGGCTGCCATCCTGCGGGAAGCAGCCTCTTCAATTTATACAATCTCTTTCTGGTACTGCGAGTTGACGAACAGGACAGTGCCGGCTGCATCATAACCTCCCAGGATGGTCTCCCCGTTCTGTCTGAGCGCTTCCGGCCGGAAACCGGTCATTACCATGGCAGCGGTGGATGACTTTTCATTGATAAGGCTTTTGACAGAGCTGCCATGAGTGACCTCGATGATCTCCACATTCTTTTCGGTTATCGGAAGCCGGCCCGAGGTAATCAGCCCCTCCAGTTCCCGCCTGGTCTCCTCATACTGACCCGGTTTGCATGTGCTGAATACCTTGATGAATGATTTCTTCCAGTCTGGATGACCTGAGATGATAAAGCTCAACAGTATCAGCAGGCTTGCATTTTCAGGCTCGTTGAAGTCGATCCATACGTGAATGCCCTTGTTGCAGATCATCTCCCTGGAAGCCGAGGCAAGCAGGCAGATGTCAAAGTCTCCTGCCTTGATGAGACGGATATTGTCAATGATCTCAGGCAGATTCTCGGGATTCTCCTTGTCATATTCAAAGACAACCATATTGTTCTCCATGCCGGAGATGCCCGGCACCTGTATGGCCTGGACAATTGCCGAGGTATATGAGGGAGATATGATTGTGTCAACGTAGACGTGGTTATGTGAGGTCTCATACAATTCTATCAGTTTTGCCAGCTCCTCCGTGGCCTGCTGACTCGTGGACCGGGAATAGTATCCGTCAATCCGGTGAAGGTAGGTGCCGAAACCATAGCTGTACGAGAGCCAGTTCAGAAGCCGGAAAGCCCTTTCCCGCCTGAAAGAGTCCTTTGAGATGCAAATCACCCCGGGCCTCCATTCCTTCTCCTTTCGCCTGCTCCCGCTCTTTTGCAGGTAAACCTGCAGGTTACGGTTGATCTGGAAGAGGGTGTTGGCGAAGAGCGATTCGAGGCCTGTTCTGTTTTTGTGATAATGATTTATGTATGAATAGATTATTACAATGAGCACGGAAGCGGTCAGGGCATAAAGGGTATTTATCCTGAACATCACAATGACTGCAACCACAAAGCCTGTCAGTGACAGGTACCATTTCGACCTGAATGATGGTCTGTATGAAGGCGACGAGCCGAAGTGGTTAAGGAATGATATCAGGCATAGTGAACCGTATGTTACAAGGAAGAACATGGAAATTATTTCAGCCACCGCGTTGACATTTCCCAGTGCAACAAATGCAGATGCTATCAGCAATGTCACCAGTGTGGCATTCACCGGTTCCCCGTCATTGTTTCTTGCTGCCGCGAGCCACCTGTTGAGTCTCATCGAGGAAAATGAGGTGTCTTTTGCCAGCGCCTGCAGGGTTCTGGGTGCCACCAGAACAGAGCCCAGTGCAGAGGAGAGGGTTGAGGCTGCCAGGCCCAGGGGAATAATGACAGTTCCACCGATGGCTATCTTTCCCATGATCAGCTGGTTTTCAAGCATCTCTTCAGGGGAGGCCGAGATGGCCAGTTTCCAGATCACAAGTACGTAAACCACTATGCCTGTCGCTGTTGCCAGGATGGTGCCAAGAGGGATGGCCCGGGCGGGATTCCTCAGGTTGCCTGACAACCCCACTCCGGCAGTCATCCCGGTGAAAGCGGGGAAGCAGATGGCAAAGACAATGAAGAAATCGCTCATATTGCGGATATCCCTCACCGGCAGCTGCCCTGTAGCCAGGCTCCCCTGGGCAGGCTTGCCGAGGAAGAAGAGCAGGAGGCTGACAAAGAGGATGGCAATCACAGCATAGAGCATCTTCACACCGGTGTTGGATCCCTTCCTGAGAATCATCAGTCCGAGAATCACAGTCACCGGCAGGCTTACCACCTGCCTGGGCAAAACAAAGGAGAACCGCTGTGCAACGAAATTGAACAGGAACTCGAACGACTCGGTAAAGGCAATGATGTAAAAGGCCACGCTGATTGCCTGTGAAAGGTAAAGTGCAATACCAATGGTGGCACCGATGTTCAGTCCGAACGACCTGGAGATTATGAAGTATTCTCCTCCGCCTTCAACCCTCTTGTTGGTGGCAAGCTCCGAGATAGCCAGGGCGGTGGGGATGGTCACGGCGTGTCCCATGACAATCAGCAGGAGTGTTCCCCAGAATCCGAGCGTCCCTACGGCAAAGCCGAAGCGCAGGAACAGTATGGCTCCGAGTATCGTTGATATGGCCGTGAAATAGACAGGGGCCGTTCCGAATTTCTGCTTGGCAACTGTTGCTTCCATCAGGGCAGGTCTGTAACTCCGGTATAGTTACTTTTCTAAAATATAAAGATGTAAAAAAATGTCTGAAAAAAGTTATTTAATATCTTTATATCGGGGTAAAAACCTATATGAACCAGGAAACGGTTGCAGGATCAGATCTGAAGGAGATTGAGGAGTTTCTAGGCGGGCTAGGGATTGACGGGCGTCATTCGCGAAGGCTGCTTTACTGGGTCTACCGGAGGGGCATCAGGTCATTTGAAGAGATCAATGACATCCCGCTGAAATTTCTGCGCGTCTTGTCGGAAAATGCAGTCCCCGGCCTGAGTTTGCCCATTGCTTCAGAGGTTTCCTCTGACGGTTCCGTAAAGTATCTTTTCACCACAAAAAACGGCATGGCCCATGAGACGGTATTTCTGCCTGACGGCAAACGCCGTACGGTATGTGTTTCGGTGCAATCGGGCTGCCGGATGGGATGCCGTTTCTGTGCCACCGGAAAGAACGGGTGGAATGGAAACCTGACTGCCGGTGAGATAGTAAACCAGGTTATCAGCATCCCCCATGAGATAAC
>Ga0116170_10003044_pt1 | contig 15840 bp, 10 predicted proteins | sample AD_JPNHW1_MetaG_FD_89797 | JGI IMG/M metagenome (GOLD analysis project Ga0116170, IMG submission 89797) | Active sludge microbial communities of municipal wastewater-treating anaerobic digesters from Japan - AD_JPNHW1_MetaG | ecosystem: Engineered > Bioreactor > Anaerobic > Digestate | place...
CAACATAGCCGTGATATTAAAAAAGCTGAACTGCAGCGCAGGGAGGCAGATTATATACGCCAGGAAGCTATCGGGCATGGATTGCCACAGGTTGAAGCATCAGCCAGTTACAGCAAAATGATGCTTCCGGAAGTGGAAATACCTGCTACAGCGAGTCAACAGATACAGGGCATAGCAGACCTCTTAATTAACGAGAGCGCTACTGCAGAACAACGACAGGCTATTAACAACAGTATATCAGGTTTGTTTAATCAGCTGGGAAATCTCGACGCTCTTTACACTGCAAGCGCAGGCATCCAGGTGACTCAGCTGATTTACAGCCAGTCATACTGGGTCGGATTAAAAACAACTAAGAAAACCCAGGAGTTGTATTCGATACTAAAAACAAAGAATGAAGAGGATGTTATCGCCGAGGTGGCAAACGGATATTACCAGGCAGGGTCGCTTATGCTGCAGCTGCAAACAGTCGACAGATCAATCAGTAACCTTAAGGATATATTCAGAATAGCTGAACTGAGCTATAAAAACGATTTCCTGAAGGAAAGCAGTGTCAACAGGTTGCAGGTTACAATAACAAACCTTGAAGTTGTAAGGGAAACCCTGCAAAACGGGATAGATATTCAGTTAAACTACCTTAAGGCTCTGGCAGGAATGCCGGGCGATACCCTTTTAACAATTGACGCCAACACTCTTATTGATGATTTTGTAAACCAGGAACAGGCTTTCAGTATCGAAAATGTACCATCATACCAGCTGATGCTGAAACAGGACGAAATATACAGTCAGCAGGTTAAACTTTCAAAGGCAAAATACTATCCTGTATTGGCCGCTTTTGGCAAGTTCAGCTATTCATCATATAACTTTTCCTCTGAAATTGACAAAATGAGTAACATGAATACAATAGGCCTCAGTCTATCAGTCCCCATTTTCAGCTCTGGTGTAAATAGTGCAAAACTAAAACAGTCGCAGTTGCGACAGGCTCAGCTGAGAGAAGACATCCTGAAAACAAGCGATCTTCTGGCCGTAAATTTCAATAACGCTTATCTGGAGTACCAGACAGCATTCAACATGCTGTCAGCTCAAAAAGAAAATCTTGCACTGGCTCAGAAAGTATACGATCAGACTTCTTTGCTGTACCAGGAAGGTATGGCCTCAATGGCAGACCTGCTGAATGTTAATTCCGATTTTTTACAAGCCGATAATTCACTTAATCAGCAGATACTTAAATGCAAGACGGCTGAAATAAAAATGTTGAAATCATCAGGCAATCTGAAATCATTAATTAAATAATCTGAAAATAGAAACATTAATATCATTTATATGAAAATCAAAGGATCACGTATCATTGCATTGGCAGTTTTAATTGCAGTTGTTTTGCTGGTTGTTTTCAAACTAAAAGGCAATAAACAAAAAGTTCATGACGAAGTAGCTTTTTCACAACGTAAAGTGGAAAATATCCCTGTATCGATTGAGACAGTGAAAAAGGGTACTTTATCAGAAAATGTCATTGCATCAGGAACATTGGAAGCATCAGAGTTTTTAAATCTGGTTTCTGAAACACAGGGGAAAATAGTTAAGATATATAAAGAAAAAGGCGACAGGGTTGCAGCTGGCGATGTAATTGCCAAAGTTGATGATGAGGTAATTTCAGCCAATGTCCTTACAGCCGAGGCTAACTATGCTCAGTTCGAAAAGGATGTGGATCGCTTAACCCGTCTTGCTGAAGAAAATGCGGTAACCAAACGCGATTTAGAACAAACAACAATTGGCTTGAAAAAAGCCAAAGCAGATTTAATTACCGCACGCAAAGCGTTAGGCAATACAAGTATCAAATCACCTATATCAGGATATATTAATAGCGACAATATCACTGTGGGTCAACTGCTTAACAACGGAACATCTGTTTGCGAAATTGTTAACAATAGTGAACTTAAACTAAACATAAAAATTACTGAGCGTGAAGTTTATAAAATCGCATTAGGACAAACTGTTGATGTACAGCTTAGCGTTTTCCCCGGTAAAAAATTTGCTGGAAAAATTACAGCAATCGCTGAAAAGGCAGATGCTGCAATGAAATTCAATGTTGAAATAACTTTGAACAACGACGAATCTGCTCATTTAAAAAGCGGTTTGTATGCAGAGGCTCTTCTTCCTGTAAAAAACGATGAGACAATTATTATAAAGAAGTTAAGTATTGTAGGAAGTATGCAGAACCCAATAGTTTATGTTGCTCAAAACGGTAAAGCAGTAAAACGTGAACTTGTAACCGGACAAAGTAACGATAAGCAAATTGAAGTACTGAAAGGCTTAGCTGACGGGGAACAGGTAATTATCAGTGGCCAGCTTAACCTAAAGGATGGGGATGATATCAATATCATCAAGTAAACCTATCAGTGATTTTATCTTAAAAATGTAAAACAAAATGAAAATTACAGAATTATCAATAAAACGGACAACCATACCAGTCGTAATATTTGTTATTCTGGCATTGGGTGGGCTATTCAGCTATACACTATTAAATAAGGAGCTTACTCCGAAAATTGAAGTGCCAATTAACGCTATAATGACGGTATACCCTGGTGCAGCACCATCGGAGGTGGAAAGTTCTATTACTGAAAAAGTGGAGGAAGCCATTTCGTCTACCGAGGGGATCGATAAGATTACTTCATACTCTTTCGAAAGCATGTCGCTAGTAGTTGTTTACTATGAGGATGGAATTAATGTTGACATATCGTTACAGGAGTGCGAAAGAAAAGTAAACGCTATCAAGAACAACCTACCTGAAAATGCAAAGGATCCTCAGTTCATGAAGTTCGACATGACAATGCTCCCTGTTATGGATATTGCGGTAAATTCGAACATTCCTGAAAAAGAATTCTACGACTTGGTTGATAACGAGATACGAACACAGTTCTCACAGATAAAGGGTGTTGCGCAAATCAATATAATTGGTGGTAATCAGCGTGAAATTGAAATCAAAGCCAATGCACAAAAACTAGAGCAGTACGGCATTTCGTTAATGCAGGTAAAGCAAATGGTTGAAGCTGCAAACGTAGACTTCCCAACAGGAAAAGTTAAGGATGATGATAATAAGACGATCATCCGTATTGCTGGAAAATTCAAGGATCTCGATGAGATCCGGAACTTGGTTGTTGGAGCAGCCCGAGATGGATCAATAATAAAGGTAAGCGATGTTGCAACGGTTGTTGATGGAACTAAGAAGGCAGTAAAACTAGCACGTATTAACGGCAAACCAGCGATCGGTCTTAGCATTCAGAAGCAGACCGATGGTAATGCTGTTGAAATAAGCAAGAATGCTAAAGAACTAATTGCAAATTTCGAGAAAGAGTATGCCAAACAGAACCTTAAATTCACCATTGCCACCGATCTATCTGAGTTCACTCAGGACGCAATAGACGGAGTTATGGTTGACTTGGTATTTGCCATTGTTCTTGTATCAATTACGATGCTACTATTCTTACATACCTTCCGAAATCTGGTTTTTATATTCGTTTCAATTCCAACATCAATTATATCCACATTCACATTCTTTTGGCTATTTGGCTTCTCTCTTAATATTATGACGCTTTTGGCAATGTCAATTGTTGTTGGGGTAATTGTTGACGATGCCATTGTGGTACTCGAAAACATCTATCGTCACCTTGAGATGGGGAAATCGCGCTGGCAAGCATCAATTGATGCTATCAAGGAAATTGGGCTTACGGTTACCTCTATCACCATTGTGCTAATTGCGGTATTCCTCCCCATCGGATTAACAACAGGAATGACAGGGCAGTTGCTTCGTTCTTTCTCGCTGGTAATTGTTATTTCAATACTTGTCAGTCTTTTGGTATCATTCACTTTAGTTCCGTTACTTACATCGCGCTTTGGAAAACTAAAGGAGTGGAACGAAAAAAGACCCTTTGATAAATTCTTACTTTGGTTTGAAAAATTTGTAACAGGATTCAAAAGCCTTATTATGTCTGCACTTAAATGGTCATTAGGACATAAATTGATCACAATGCTTGGCGCAACAGTACTCCTATTTGGCTCATTCTACCTTGTGGGCGGTGGTTTTATTCAAACCGAAATGATGGACCAAGGTGATAGAGGTGAATTTATCATAGCAATGGAACTCGACAGATCGGCTACAATTGAACAAACAAGCAGCTATTGTCTTGAAGTCGAAAAAAAGATGCTTGAATATCCCGAGATAAAAAATGTTTACACTAAAGTAGGTTCTAAAGGAGGAAGTATGTCGATGACTGAAACTCCTTATGGTGCTGCGTTTAACGTAAAACTCGTTGCCAAAAATGAACGAGACCTTAGTGCAAAACTGTTTGGGAAAAAGCTTCAGAATGATTTAAGCACAGTGTTTGTAGGCCCAAAATTTAAGCTAACTGAAGTTAGTATGGTTGGCAGCACCTCTACCCCTATCGAAATATATGTTCGCAGTAGCAAGTTTGAGGATGCAAAAGCTTATGCAAAAATCGTAGCTGATGAATTAAGAAGCATTGAAGGAACCGTTGACATTGAATCGTCAGTTGAAGCAGGTGATAAAGAATTAGTTGTTCGGGTTGATCGTGAAAAACTTGCAAAACTTGGACTAACAATAGGTGAAGTTGGTCAGCAGATGTACATCTCCTATGAAGGTAATCGTGACCTTAAATACCGTGATGGAAGCGATGAGTACGATCTATTTATCTCGTTGGATGAATTCAATAGGAAAAGTAAAGCTGATGTAGAAAACATCTCATTCTCAAACCGCGCTGGACAATTAGTAAAGCTATCGCAAGTAGCCAATATTACAGAAGGAGAAAGTCCATCAACTCTTAATAGGTATAATAAACTACCTTCGGTTAAAATCACAGGCAATACCATTGGTAAAACCATTGGTACTGTTGGAGTCGAGATAAAAGATAGACTGGCTAAAACAGATAAGCCGGCTGGCGTTGATATCGTTTATGGCGGAAGCATGGAACAGCAAAGCAAATCATTCTCAAGTCTAGGGATAGCACTACTTGCATCAATTATTTTTATGTACTTAATAATGGTTGCATTGTATGATAGCTACATATACCCAATGGCAGTAATGCTCTCGTTGCCACTTGCTATTATTGGAGCATTGCTAGCACTAGCATTATCCGCAAAAAGTTTGAGCCTCTTCTCAATTATGGGTATAATCATGCTGATGGGGCTTGTAGCCAAGAATGCAATATTAGTGGTGGACTTTGCCAATGGCCTGCAGGAGCAGGGCAAAAAAGCAAGAGAAGCTATTATTGAGGCAACTTCGGTTCGTTTCAGACCTATTCTAATGACCAATCTTGCTTTAATTGTTGGCTTATTGCCAATTGCGCTAGGTTCTGGTGCTGGGGCTGAATGGAAGAATGGCTTAGGCTGGGTTTTGATCGGTGGTTTAGCCAGCTCAATGTTCCTCTCTATGATTATTGTTCCAGTGCTATACACACTTCTTGATAAGCTTGTGAAGAGAAATAAAAAGCCCTCAGTTCAAAATGAACTTACAATAAAGGAAATGCTTGAAACAACAGCCAACTAACCTGTCTGCTTTTATGTACAAAACAAATAATATTTTGAGGCCTAGCCAGAAATGCTGATAATTTCAGGCTGGGCTGATAATAAAACAAAAGGGGGTGTCTCAAAAGGGGCACCCTTTCTTTTTTAGTTTATTGTCACTTTCTTTTGCTCCTCCAAAAGAAAGTAACCAAAGAAAAAGAGTCCGGAAAAGACAACCGCTTCTGTTTTTCGCCAGTTGCACCATGCCATTTCCCGCTCCAAAAAACAGGAGCGGTTCGCACCTTTTCCGGTTTGCCCTCGCTCTGCAAAAGGAGTAAGTTGTTGATAACTAATTAAAAAGAGGGGTGCCTTCCTCTTTTCAGGAACCTCAGGTTAGCAAACCTGAGGCTTGAGGAGGAGGGCATGCCCCTTAGCCGTCAACCAAAGGGTGCCCTATGGCAAGATTGTCAGATTACATTTTCCCCTCCTTTTGAAGGAGGGGTGGCCGGGCTTCTTTATTATTAATATTATAAATAGTTTGTTTCCCGGCCGGGGTGGTTGATTCATCTGTCACTTTTGCCCAAATTTTCAGCTTAAGTGCTTTTGAATTTCACTTTTCAAATAGTCAGGATGCTGAAATACAATTCTGTTTTCAAATCTTAACACAAAGAATCCAAGACACTTCAGATATTTATCCCTGTTTTTATTTCCGGCGCCCTTTTTCTTTGGCAGCCATATATTTCCCGTTTATTTAAACCTGTAAGTCAATCCAAAACAAAGATTACAGATCTCAGAAAAAGAGACTTCTTTGTTTTTCAACGCATACCATATCTGGTATTCCATTGTTCCCAGTTCACTGAATAGTGATAGCCTCTTTGAATTGTTGCCGGAAGGGAAATGAAATAAGCTGATTCGTAAGAATGGATTTGCATGCACGGCATTTCCCAGATAATAATCATCCGGGAAATAATCAGGATATTTGAGATGTGTATTTCTTGTGGCAGAATAAGTAAAACATATTCCTGCGGATAATGATGTCTGTATCCCCGAAATTGAAAAATCCTTTATACGAAATGCCGGCTTTATAGCAAAAGTACTTACACTCGTTCCATTAATGCATGCAGGCAAATATCCATAATTCAGATCAACTGATAACTTGCCGTCCAAATACTCTTTGCCGATTCCGACAGATAGTAATCCGATATTCCCTGCAAATTGAGTTTTAAAATATAAATTATCCCTGGAGATGACAGTTGAATCGGTATCATTGCCGGAAAGCGAAGAAAAAATCATAGTGCTAAACAACACTGTAAGTATTACTTTGTCTGACATCGGATTAAAAATTTACGCGTTTTACAAATGATTTGTCACCAACAAGAGATATAATTGAATATTCCCTGTTAAAAATCTTATTGGTGATGACTGTGTGAATGCCATTATAATAGCTGTCATCGAAATAACTTACATGTCCATGCAGGCAGAGAATTGTATTTTCAGGGTTCACAATCTGACGGAATGCCAGATTATCTATCCCCTCCATCTCACCTGAAAAAGGCGGAACATGAGTAACAACTATGTGATGCTTGCTGCTGTCAGAAATTTCATCAATAAGCCATTCATATTTGGGTGACATATTATTATTCTCAAGAATAACATTACTGAAAAGAATAAATTTGTAATTGCCGGTTACAAATGAAGTATTCACCGGACCAAACAGTTTCTCAAAAATTTGCAGTCCGTTTGAGCGGTAATCATGGTTACCGATTAATGTAATTAACGGAATTGACGATTTCTTTACCTCATCCGCGTACCATTCGAATTCTTTTGCAAGCCCGAAATTTGTAATATCCCCATTGCATATAATAAACTGGAGATTTTCCTGCTTTGAAATACTTTCCAAAGCATCCGTCATATTGTCATAATCATCATGAACATCGGAGATTACTGCAAATTTCAAAGTGTCTTCAGAATGGACACAACTGTTGCATACTTTATCACATTCCATTGAATTTATATACTCTTCTCTGACATTAGTATCATAGGGGCTATATTCAGTTAATTCCTCGCAGGATACAGACAGAAGTATAAGAAGTATTAAAGATGACGCTCTTTTCATAATTACTGCTTTTTCCAAAAATTGACGGCCTGCTGCATATTTTCACAGGCTTCATGTATTTATTAATAGGTCTATTTAATATTGCTATTATTTGCTTTCAAAAAAAATTAAGGTTTAAGACTTAGCATTACTATTCGTATGTTTTCATTTCTTCGCTTATTTATAAATTCCCTGTATTCATTTTCATCGCTTATAAGTGTCTTTTTTACAATTGGATTGATCATGAACACCATGCCATTAAGAGACACTATTGTAAACAGAATGTCCATAAAGGTCATCTGCCTTATTTTTCCTTTTGCTATCTCGCTTTTAAGTTCATCATCAAATTTCCGGTATACTTCAGTATAATTATCACTCAGGTTCTTTTTAAGTACATCCAGCCTTTTCTCATTTAAGATAAGCTCTGTAAACAAAAAAAATGGTAGTTGCTGATTTATTAAAAGCATATCAAAATGAGCTTCAATCAGGCCTTTGATCTTTTCTTCAAAAGGGAGATCCTTTCTACTTCCATTTATGAAATCTGACAGGAACAGAAGTGTTTTTTTTTCAAATATTCCTGTAAATAACTTCTCCTTGGTTCTGTAATAATAATGAACAAGTGCCTGATTACATCCTACTTCCTTTGCTATCTCAGTGGTGGATGTCAGGGCAAAACCCTTCTTTAGAAATAGTCTTTCAGCTGCATCCAGGATTTCCTTTTCAGTATTGTTGTTGTTTTCAGCCATTGTTTAATAGGACTATTAAATAAGTGAATTAGCCTGCAATTTAAGAACATTTTTTAATAATACAAAAACAAGAGCTGACAAAATTATTCTGTCAGCTCTTTAATGTTTTGTTTTATAAGCTGCTTATGAACAAATGTTTACAAGCAGCCTTAGCAAATCCTTAATCTTTACTTTTCTGAAAGTGATTACAGCTTAATGAATTCAACCCTCCTGTTCTTGGCTTTGCTTTCGGCATTTGTGTTTGGTGCAACCGGTTCAGATTCTCCCTTACCATCAGTCTGTATGCGGGCAGCATCAATTCCGAATGTCTTTACCAGTTCATTCTTAACTGCAGCAGCTCTGCGTTTTGAAAGGTCAAGGTTGAGGGCATCATCCCCGTCGCTGTCTGTGTAACCGGTTATCTTTATCTTAACTCCTGAATTCTCCTTTAAAACCACAGCGATGTCATTAAGCGCTCCGTACGATTCTTGTTTTACAACATCTTTTCCGGAGTCAAAATAGATCCCATAAGAAATGAGTTTCCCTTCTGTAAGCAGCTTGCTTCTTGTATCAGGAGCTGCCGTTGTAATTTTTATGTTTGAGAAGAAAGGATGGCCTGACCTGCCATACATGGCAATCCGGAACCTGTTATATGTTGTGTTTGCAGGAAGCGCTGTGGGGCCATCAATTACCTTCTGCCCGTCATAGTAAATCCTTAATCTCCGGTTTTGTACCCATAAAATAACATGATTCAGCTTATTTATCTTAACAGGCGCCAGCTCACTTGCCAGATTAACAGTATAGTCGCCATCTTCATAACTATCTGCCTTCCATCCGTCTGTGCCCACAATTACTGAAAAACCTTTTTCTCCGGGAACTATGTCAGTCTGCAGAAACTCATCCTGACATCTGTAAAAGGTAAATCCAAAATTGGAAAAGCTGTCATCCTCATCCGGATCCTTCGGAGTTGGTATAACATCAAATTCAAAAATGAAATCATTCGGCAGCTTAAGGTCTTTCATCAGACAATAAGCATTGTCGTCAGATGTTGTCTTAAGCCATTTGCCAGGATAATTGCTTATTGTCTGCACTTCTCCTGATCCGTCAGTATTCCATAATGCGGGAAAATCTCCAATTGCATCCTGTGAGAAATCATCAAAAAACAGGATCTTGTCGCCGGCTACAAAATCATACTTTGTGAATGACTGGATCTTGTCCTGCGTCTGAGCGGTTTCGGTCTCTTCCTGAGCTGATATTGGAATAAAAAATAATGATAAAATGAGGATTGAAATTACTTTTTGTGTTTTCATATTACGATGGATTATAATAACTATTGTTTCTATTGATTCATTCAGGTGACTTATCTGACAGGAAGCCGAATGCTCCTTTCCTGAGGTTAATACCATATTCAAGGTAGGCCTTCAGACAGGCAAGAAAATTGGCCCATCCTGCTGTATTTCCCTTAAGCCATTCTATCCCTTTTTCATCATTCGGTCTGCCTTTTTCTGAAATTGTAACTACAGTTGAAGCATCCTTCCGCGATTGTAGCTCAATCTCTACAAGGTGCTCATTTTCATCGACATCCCAAAAAAATGATATAAAGCTGTCCTGTTCAGTTTTACTGATCCTCACGGGAAACACGATGTCAAATTCGGCAAATTTCCACATAAGCTGTTTGCCGGCTTCCATCCTTCCGCTGCTTTCAGAGATGAAGTAATTTGCCATTTTGCCTGGATCTGCAATGGCTTCATACACTTCTTTTGCAGGTTTCTGAATCTGAATTGATGTTCTGATTTCAAGTTGCCGCTTGTTCATTTTCTTGTTTGTAATTTACTTTTCAGTATATGACCTGTTAAAATACCAAACCTGCTTCAGCAGGTCTTCAGGTGGTTCTCCTGTAAAAGTAATTAAAAACAGTTAAAATATCAGTATTGGAAAGGTCTGACAATCCTCACGTAATAATTTTATGATTTTGCCTCCCTGCCAAAATCTGCCACTTTTGTATATATTGCATTATCCAAACATCCGGGACAATGAAAAAACATATTGCATTTACTCTGATAGTCTTAAGCGTATTTATAACCTTCTGCACAAATAATCCGGGGAACCAGGAGCCTTTGCCTGTTATTCCTGCTCCTGCACAAGTGAACATGGGAAACGGTCATTTTAAACTTTCTTCCGAAACAAGGATTGAAATCAATGATAATGGCCTGTTTACCAATGAAGTATCTGAACTTCAGTCTCTGATTAAAGAAACACTGGGACAAGTTCTGCCGGAAGGAAAAGGTAATAATGCCATCGAAATACAGGTCTCTGACAGAGCAATGGATCCTGAAGCCTATGAGCTCGTGATTACTGAGCTGACAATAAAGCTTTCGGCTGCCGGCCCTGCCGGTATCTTTTACGGAATCCAGACACTCAGGCAGATTATTCAAAAGGAAACAGGATCAGGGAATATTGTCCGCTCTGTTAACCTGCCTGCAATGAACATTTACGATGCCCCATCCTTTGAATGGCGAGGCCTCAATCTGGACGTATCACGTCACTTTTTCTCTGCTGACTATATTAAAAAATGCATCGACCGGCTTGCCCTGTACAAGTTTAACAGGCTGCACTTGCACCTTACCGATGATCAGGGCTGGAGGGTGGAGATACAAAAATACCCTCTGCTGACCTCAGCGGGTGCATGGCGCACATTCAACAGACTCGATTCAATGTGTATTAAAAGAGCAGTGGAAAATCCTGACTTCAACCTTGATCCTCAGCATATTATAACAAAAGACGGTAAACAGCTGTATGGCGGTTACTATACAAGGGACCAGCTGCTCGACCTTGTAAGCTATGCCCGGGCCAAACATGTTGAGATAATCCCTGAAATAGACATGCCGGGGCACATGATGGCTGCAATAAGCGCCTACCCATACCTCAGCTGCTCAAACAAACCAGAGCATGGAGAACTTTTTTCATCACCACTGTGCGCTGGAAAAGAAGAAGTATATTCTTTTGTCGAGGACATACTTACCGAAATTCTTGAAATTTTTCCTTCCCGGTACATTCATATCGGCGCTGATGAGGTTGATAAGAAATTCTGGGCTTCATCAGGTGAATGCATGAGGTTCATGAAGCAGAACGGCATAAGGAATGTTGATGAGCTGCAAAGCTACTTTGTACGGAGGGTACAGAAATTTCTGGAATCAAAAGGCAGGGAGACAATTGCATGGGACGAAGCACTTGAGGGAGGCGTCAACCCGGATATTAATATAATGTACTGGCGTACCTGGGTTGCTTCGGTGCCTGAAAAGGCTGTTGCAAACGGAAACCGGGTAATAAATGCCCAGGGCGATCCGCTATATTTCGCCGGTGAAGGAAATGCCCTGTATAATGTGTACCATTTCAATGTTGTCAGGAAAACAATTCCTGCTGGTAAGGCTAATCTTATTATAGGTGCCCATGCTTCAGTCTGGGCTGAAATGGTTCCGTCGGAAAAAGTAGCTGATTCACGGATCTTTCCACGCCTGATTGCCCTTTCGGAAGCTGTATGGTCTCCGGATTCTGTAAAAAACTGGGATTCATTTAAATACCGGCTTAACAACCACTTGCCACAGCTTACACGGATGGGAATAAACTACAAATACAATCCTTCGTATGCCCTGATACCAATAACACAGGTTGATACAATTGAAAAACGGATCGGTATCACATTCGACAGTGAAAAATACCGTCCAGAGATATTCTATACAACTGATGGTACAGAGCCTTCCTCCGGATCTGCCCTTTATAATGGAACTTTCTATGTAAGCGGAAGCAGTACAATCAGAGCTGCCATCTTTGTAAACGGAAAGGCACAGGAACCTGAATTGACCCTCCCGGCAGACTACCATAAGGCAATAGGCAAAAAGGTAACATATCACAAAATGTGGAACTTGTCTTATCCTGCTGGTGATGCAGGCACTTTAACTGACGGTTATCGCGGAGGACAAAGTTATAATGATGGCCGCTGGCAGGGCTTCACAACTGATATGGATGTCACTGTTGACATGGGCAGGGAAACCGGATTGAACAGCTTTTCTGCCACCTTCATGCAGATAACAGGTCCGGGGGTATTCATGCCTGATGATGTTGAAGTTTCAGTATCTGCTGACGGAAGCAGCTTCGAAAGGATACTGACAGTTAAAAATGATATTCCCGGAAGTGACAAAAGACTGTTATTCAAGAATTTTTCAGGATCTCTGAATGGAATAACCAGCCGTTATATCAGAATTACCGCGCATAATAAATCAGGGCACTTCATCTTCACAGACGAAATTGTAATTAATTAGATCCTGTTATTGAAGAAGCTCCGTTACCTTTGGCATCCAGGCACTTATGGGGATCTGCTGCGGACACTTTTCCTCGCATTCCCTGCATGCAACACATTTATCCGATCGCTGCGCCTGGGTCAGGTAGATTGAATATCTGAATCTTGCTGCAGGCAGATCATTATAAAGGTGTGAATGATTGAATAATTCAAAATTTACAGGTATTTCAACCCCGTGCGGACAGGGCATGCAATATTTACAGTTTGTACACGGGATGGCAATTCCCGCCCTGTAATTTTTACGTAAGCCGGCAATAGCTTTTTTTTCAGCCGTTCCAAAACTGTCAGGTGATGATCCCTCGGCTGAAATGAGGTTTTGCTCAACCTGTTCCATTGTACTCATCCCGCTCAGCACAAGGGAAACCTCGGGTTGATTCCAGATCCACTTCAGTGCGAGATCGGCAGGGGTATAGCGGTCAGCCACTTCGTCCATGGCAGCCCTTACAGGAGCAGGTGGATTTGCAAGGTGACCACCCAGGAGTGGTTCCATCACAATGACACCAAGTCCCTTTTCTGCAGCCAGCTTAAGACCTTTTACACCAGCCTGATTATTAATATCCATATAGTTATATTGTATCTGGCAGAAAGTCCAGTCATAAGCCTTTACAATCTCCTCAAAAAGATTAAATGAATCATGGAAAGAAAAACCAAGGTAACCTATTCGTCCGTCTTTAATTGCTGACTGTGCTTTTTCAATAAGTCCGTTTTTGAGAACATTTTCAGACCAGCGTTTTTTTGTCAGGGCATGTAATAAATAGAAATCAATGTGATCTGTACCGAGCCTGTCAAGCTGCTCATCAAGTATCCGGTCAAAATCAGCAGGCTCATTTACAAGCCACACAGGTAGCTTGTCAGCGAGTTTTATACGTTCTCTGTATCCGTCGCGCAGGGCCTTACCCACTACTTTTTCACTGTTTCCCTGGTGGTAGGGATAAGCGGTATCAATATAATTAACTCCATTATCTATTGCATGGCGAATCATTCTGATTGCAAGATCTTCGTCTATGTTGGCGCTCATGGGCTGATTATCAACACACGGAAGACGCATGCTTCCGAAACCAAGTGCAGATGGTTGCCAGTCAAGCAGCCCGAATTTCCTGTATTTCATTTCTCCCCTCCTTCTGAATTCATGTATTAAAAACGGCACGAATTTAAACAAGAATGAGCAAATCCGGCAATACCTGTTTAAAAACTGTCATTAGATTTAAGAATCATTAACTGCAATGACTCATAAATGACAATATTATGAAGCCTGAGGTTTGAAGGTAATGACATAATTATTAATATTGCCGGACTCAAACTAAGCAACAGTATGATTAAAAAGATATTGATTCCCATCCTTCTGCTGGCTGTGTCATGCCATTCTCCCGAGCCGTCGGCAAGCACTGCAAAACCTAAAGCGCCTTCCAAACCAAAATCAGTTGCACCAAAGCCTGCTGCAAATCCCTGGGTGGTTAAAAACTATACAAAGGCTGGTGGCGAAAGCACTGAGAGGAAATATGCAAGGTTCGATACAGAGGGTACTTTCTCTGCTCAGGATGGTTCAAATGGAAAGGTTTATGTAACATTTATGCTAAATAAGGAAAATGCAGGCATTCTGCTGTATAAGTCCTCCAAATCAAATCCTCTGGAAAAATCAACAGGTACAGTTATCATAAAAATGAAAAATACCAAAGGTGAAGAAATTGAACTTACTTCATCAAGGGGATGGAACAAAACCGGAGGTATCCTGATTGAACAGAATAACAACGATTACAGCAGATTCAGGATATTTATGCTGCAGAGCGAAGGTACTGTGAATGTTGAGATTCGCGATGAATCAGCAGCTGTATACAACTTCAATATAATTGCCACAGGATTCGGCGATTCACTGGGCCAGATTTAATGCAGAGACGTTGCATGCAACGTCTCTGCTTGCAACACACCTACCAGGAATTTGCTTTCTTTGCACCGTATCCCGGTACAGAAATGCTGTTTCCCTGCCTCTGCCTGAACTCAGACTTCTTTGCAACAAAATTTGCTGAGCGGTATTCTCCAAGGTACAATACACCTGCAAATGAGTCTCCTTCAAGGATTCCGTCGAAGGTATAGGGTATTGATTCCGCGTTTTCACGGTAAAAACTCTGAAGTCTTACTTTCCTGCCTTCAATTCTTCCTGAAAGGTCGAGCATTGAGAAGGTGCTTTTATGTGTGCCTTTCAGATCATTTCCGTTCTGTTCAGCAAGGAACAGTTTATGTTCTCCCTTTCCGGAGTAGAATTCCACTGATACGTCCCAATGGCCTGTAATATTTGCAGCAGGAGCTTCCACAACAACAGTTTTCTTTTCTCTTTTCTGTGCAAGCAGGTTATAGATACGGTCCGCAACTATTTTTTCATCCCCGGGTTGCATCATATGAGCGCTTATAGAAAGAGATGCAACACCTTCACGCGGATTTGTTCTTCCGTTTATTGATATTCTGGGCTTGTTGTTAGTCAGATCATCAACAGCTTCTTCTCCGGTAAGATTAAACGCTTCAGGATTCCAGTTTATTGAAAGGCGGGCGCTCCTGTTATCTACACCCTGTGGTTCGGTAATCTTTGTAGTTACACCATTTATTGTGGTGACTTTCTTTGAAATATATTCAAGCCATGAAATCCATGTTTTTTCCTCTTCCGCATGATTGCGTTTTACCCAGGTCTCAATCGCAGCAAGCATGCCTATATGCTCTTCCTTGCCAACCTTATTATCTCTTCCGGGGCCATGGTGTGGTGAACTTGCCTGCCATGCCGAGAAAAGAAGATCCTTCTTGCCGAGAAGAAGTCCTGCACACTGTGGACCCCTTATTGCCTTGCCACCACTGTATGCAACTATAGTCGCACCCCGGTTAAGGTGTATATTTGGTATCGTCAGTACTTCGGCTGCTGCATCAACAAGAATAGGAATATTATTTTCTTTTGCAACAGCAGCAACATTATCAATCGACATTGGTCCCTTATCATATTCCTGCGGTGCAGAGAAGAGATAAATCATTGCAGTCCTGGAGCTTATTGCTTTTTTAAGCTCATCCATAGTATCAACTGTTATGAGTTTCACACCTGCATTTCGTATTGCATGGTCATACTGGTTTCTTGAATAACGCGGAGCAATGACTTCTGTCTTTGTAAAGCC
>Ga0116170_10003049_pt1 | contig 15833 bp, 13 predicted proteins | sample AD_JPNHW1_MetaG_FD_89797 | JGI IMG/M metagenome (GOLD analysis project Ga0116170, IMG submission 89797) | Active sludge microbial communities of municipal wastewater-treating anaerobic digesters from Japan - AD_JPNHW1_MetaG | ecosystem: Engineered > Bioreactor > Anaerobic > Digestate | place...
ATGCCAAAGGCAGCGGAATGCCTTCGCTGAGGAATAACCTTGGAAGCGTAGCCGGAAAGAAGGGGCACAGTTGAACGAGGTCATCTTGACGATGGAAGGGATCGACAAATCGTTCCCAGGCGTCCATGCGTTGGATCACGTCAGCCTCGAGGTGCGAAGGGGTGAAGTGCACGCGCTGATGGGGGAAAACGGCGCTGGAAAATCCACCCTTATGAAGGTTCTTACTGGTATTTATACCAAAGACTCCGGAACGATCCTTTATGAAGGCCGTGAAGTTTGTTTTGCCAGCCCGCGCGAGGCGCAGGCGGCTGGAATCGTGATTGTGCATCAGGAGCTCAACATGATGGGGCACCTGACCGTTGCGCAGAATATTTTCATCGGGCGGGAATTTAAAAAGGGCCTCCTGATTGATGACGCCAGAATGAACGAGGAAGCTCGCAAGCTGTTCCGGCAACTCAATATCGACATTGACCCCCGCGAAACCATGAGCAGACTCACGGTGGGCAAACAGCAGATGTGCGAAATCGCAAAGGCTATTTCTCACGAAGCGAAAGTGATCGTTTTTGACGAACCCAGCGCAGCGCTGACCGATGCGGAAATCGATCAGCTGTTCCGCATTATTCGGGATCTGCGCGCAAAAGAATATGGAATCGTTTACATTTCTCACCGTATGGACGAAATCAAAAAGATAACCGACCGTGTGACCGTGATGCGCGACGGGCAAACCGTGGGCACGCTGGTGACCGCGAAATGCACGAAGGACGACATCATCCACATGATGGTGGGCCGTGTGATCTACGAGGAGCCCAAAACCCAGAGCCGTGTGCCGAAAGACGCGCCGGTTGTACTGAAAGTGGAGCATTTAAACGCGGGGCGGATGGTGCGGGACGTCAGTTTTGAACTCCGGAAAGGCGAAATCCTCGGCTTTTCCGGTCTGATGGGCGCGGGGCGCACCGAAACGGCGCGCGCCCTGTTCGGCGCCGACCCGAAAGATTCCGGTGACGTGTATGTCGAAGGGAAGAAAGTGAATATTCAATCCCCGCAGGATGCGGTGTACGAGGGCATCGGTTATCTGTCGGAGGATCGGAAGCGTTACGGCGTAGTATTGCAGAAAAACGTTACGGAAAACTCTACGCTGGCCTGTCTGCACGATTATATTAAATACGCCAACATCATTGATGATGCGGAAGAACGAAAAATCACCCAGAAGCTTGTGGATATGCTGAAAACCAAAACGCCGAGCGTGGACCAGCTGGTAACGAACCTCTCAGGCGGCAACCAGCAAAAAGTAGTCGTTGCCAAATGGCTGATCAGCAACAGTAAAATCCTTATTTTCGACGAACCGACCCGCGGCATCGACGTAGGCGCGAAACAGGAGATATACGAGCTGATGAATCGACTGGTTCAGGAAGGCCGATCCATTATCATGATTTCCTCCGAAATGCCCGAAATCCTCCGCATGAGCGATCGAGTCATCGTGATGTGCGAGGGGAAAAAGACGGCTGAATTCGACGTGTCTGAAGCGACGCAGGAAAAAATCATGAATGCTGCGACACGCGAAATCTCGGTATGAGGAGGAAAGGTATCGTGAAAGAAGCTCTGCGGAAGTTTAAAAACCTGAAGTTTGTAAGGGTGGTCGGCTTCAACCGCGTGGTACTGATCCTGATCATTTTTCTGATGTACGGATTGTTCACACTGCTGACGCCGATCCTTCGCAACGGATCATCATTCGTGAACTATAACCGGATCATGAGCGCGTTCAATTACGCGTACTTTATCGGTTTTCTGGGGCTGGGCGTTACTTTCGTGATCGCGACCGGCGGGATTGATTTCTCAATCGGACCGGTGATGTTCTGCTCGGCGCTGATCTCCGGCTACTGCCTGACCACGTTCAACCTGCCGCTTTGGCTGTGTATCCTGATCAGTATCGCGGTGGGCTCTATCTTTGGCAGTGTGGGTGGTTACTTTGTCGCCTACCGGCATCTGCCCTCGTTTATCACCTCGCTGGCGCTGATGCAGGTAGCCAAGGGTGTGGGTTCCATTTTCACCAAGACCCAGTCGGTCACGTGGCCGTCGGATAACCCTTCGATTTCGTGGTATCGCGATCTGGTGAAATGGAATAACTTTCCCACGGGGTTTGTTATTTTCCTGATTGTGGCGGCAATCTGCGCGGTAATCCTGTTCCGGACGACGGCAGGGCGCTACATGCTTTGTCTTGGCAGTAATAAAGAAGCCGTTCGTCTCTCGGGCGTGGATACGCGAAAGTGGGAGATGCTTGCTTACATTCTCTGCGGTACGCTGGCAGGAATCGCGGCCATCTTCTACGTCGGCGCATACACCACCGTGCAGCCGGGATTGGGCGATACGTTCAACAACGAAGCGATCGCCGCCTGCGTAATGGGTGGCACCTCCATGGCAGGCGGATCGGCCTCCATCCTCGGTACGGTCATCGGCGCAATCATCGTGGCGCTGATGCAGGAAGGCATTCTGGCAATGGGTTTTACGATTTCCTATCAGTACGTGCTCACCGGCCTGATCGTCCTTTGCGCGGTGACGGCTGATATCACAAGCCGTAAACGCAAGAATTGATCACCGCATAAAAGCAGAATGGGGGCACAGAATATGATGGCTGGCCAAAAAAAGAAATCACTCGTGCAGGCGGTGGGCGTGCAGCAGCTGGTAATAGTCGGCGTAATCGTGATCCTGTTTGCGTTTTTCTCCCTGATGAGCGCATCGTTCCGGAAATACACCACGATTATTACGATGTGCAGTTATATGTACTATATTATGCTGATGGCGATTGGCGTCACCTTCCCGCTCATCACGGGCGGAGTGGACCTTTCCATTGGTACCGGGCTCGTTTGTTACTCGATCGTCGGCAGTTACCTGATGCGGCAGATGGGGTTGCCCATTGGGATCGCCATAGCAGTCACGATCGGGATGGGAATCATATTCGGGTTTGTAAACGGCATCATTGTCGCCAAGCTGAACCTGCCGCCGTTTATTACCACACTGTGTACCATGATGATCGCGCGGGGGCTGGGTTCCATTCTGACCAACGGCATGACAGGGGTATGGCCTATGGCAGGGCAGCCTGGCAGCTGGTGCCGGGATATTCTCAAGTATAAAATCGGCGATACGATCTATCCGATCGGGATGATTATTATCCTCGTGCTGGTGGTGATTATGTCCATTGTACTCAACCATACGCGCGTGGGCCGCTATATTATCGCGATCGGAAGCAACAAGGAAGCGTTGAAGCTGTCCGGCGTAAGCGTGGTGCGCTGGCATGTGATGGCGTATGTGATTTCAGGTTTCTTCGCAGGGCTGGCCGCTATTGCCTATGCCTGCACGTTTACCAGCATTACGCCGGGGACGGGCGCGGGACTGGAACTGGACGCGATAGGCGGCGCCATTATTGGCGGAACGGCCATGACGGGCGGCAGCGGATCCATCGTAGGAACATTCCTTGGCGTATGCCTGATCTCTCTGCTAAAAACCGGTCTGCCCAATATTGGTTTACAGGCGAACTGGCAACAGATCATCACGGGAGGTATCCTGATTGCCGCGGTAACGGTCGATATGGCGCGCCGTAAAAAGTAACGCACCATTCTCACAGTATGAACGCCGGAAAAGGCGTCATAATAAAAAAGGGGGTTAACCTATGAAAAAGGCGCTGTCTCTATTCCTGGTATTGGCTATGGTCGTCGGTCTGTGTTCCTTCGCATATGCAGACGATGCGAAGAGCTACTCCTTCGAGATCGTTTCCAAGGGATTCCAGTCTACGTACTGGCAGGCAGTTCTGAAGGGCTGCCAGGCTGAAACCAAGACGATTAACGATGCCGCCGGTTACGAGAAAGTCAAATTCAACATGGTTGGACCCGACTCCGAGAGTGATATCGCCGTGCAGGTGAACGAGTTCGAATCCGCGCTGAATGCCAAGCCCGACGCGATCGGTCTTGCCGCTCTGGACGTAAACGCCCTGAACGACAACATCGCCGCCGCGAAAGCCGCCGGCATCCCGATCATCGGTTTTGACTCCGGCGTGCCCAATGCTCCCGAAGGGGCTGTGCTTGCGAATGCATCCACCGATAACTATGCGGCCGGCGCTGTAGTGGCCACGAACCTCTACGACAAAATCAAGGCCCGCATTGCCGCCGCGACCGCACCTGTGCGTATCGGCGAGATTAATCAGGATGCCACCTCCGAGTCCATTACCAACCGCGGACTGGGCTTCATCGACAAGTTCATTGAGCTGGCCGGTGCAGATGGTTACAAAGTGGCCGTGACAGGCAACGACAAGTACGTGAATGATTCCAAGGGCGAAAAAGTTGCCGAAGCCGACGCGAAAATCATCATCGAAGTCCATGTGCCCTCTCAGACCACGACGGAACTGTGCGCGACCGAAGCTGGCGTTGTGCTTAACCAGCCGGATACCATCGCGATCTTCGGTTCCAACCAGGTTGCTGCCGAAGGCATCATTACCGCCAACGAGACCCTGAACGTCTGCGGTTCCGAAGACACCCAGATCATCGCGGTCGGTTTTGACTCCGGCACCGTCATCAAGGCGGCTGTGACCGCGGGCACCATGTACGGCGCTGTTACGCAGAGCCCCGTTGGCATCGGCCAGAAGCTGATTGACCTGCTGCTGGCTGCCGCGCAGGGCGAAGCTGTGCAGGATACCGACACCGGCTGCGCTTTCTATACCGCCGCCAATATCGGTTCTGACGAAATCGCCCCCAACCTGTACGACTAAACAAAAACGCAAAAAAGCCGCGCCTCTTGATGGGGCGCGGTTTTCTGTTGCATGCGTGCGCGAAATCTGCGGGTAAAGAGGGATATCCATGAATAGGTTATCCCTTCTTCAACTTCCGGGTACTGCCGCCCTCATGCAGTTGGGTAGAGAGGGTGATGATCTGGTGCATCTGGCTGGCCGCGGGGTCGGTCAGCAGGCGAAGCAACTGTCGCGCCACGCACTCGCCGATGGCATTTTGCGGCTGCTTCACCAGCGCGAGGTTGGGGAATATCGCGCCGAATAAGTCCAACTTATCAAAGCCGATAAAGGAGATGTTTTCCGGTACTTTCAGGGACGCCTCGTTAATCGCGATCATCGCGCCGAGCGTCATTTCAAAGTTCGTCACGAATACGGCAGTGGGGCGGTTGGGGAGAGCGAGCATCGCTTTCATTGCCGCATAACCGCCGTCCATCGTGTAATCCCCGTAGCGGATCAATTCGTCGCGCGGGTGAAGCGAAAATTCACTGCAGGCGTTTAAAAACCCCTCTCGACGTTTCTGGGTGGTAAAAATTCCTTCGTTGCCAAGGATCAGGCCAATCTCCTCATGGCCGGATTCCAGTAAAAAGCGCGTCGCTTTCTCGGCTGCGTCCACATTATCAACCACCACGGCGCTAACCTGTCCGGTCATCGCTTTAATCATACGGTCTACCAGAACGATCGGGATGCCGGCATCCAGCGCAGGTTTCAGGTGGTCGCCGCTGCTGTCGGTGGGCATGTTGATCAGCCCGTCCACACGCTTATGCACCAGAAAAGATACCGCTTCCTTTTCGCGGCGCGGGTCGGTGCGGCAGTCGCAGACGATGACGGCGTAATCGTGCTTGCGCAGCATATCCTCCATAGTGATGATGATGGAGGTGATAAACTGGTTGCCAAGCTCCGGTATCACCACGCCGACAGTGCGCGATTGGCTTGTTTTCAGGCTCCGGGCGAATTCATTGGGTACGAAATGCAGCTCTTTAACGGCGTCTTCAATAAGCTTTTTATTCTTTGGTTTTACGGTGCCGCCGTTCAGGAACTTCGAGATTGTCGCCAGCCCAAGTCCGGTCCTTTTCGCGATATCTTTCATGGTGGCAGCCATCCGATTGATCCTCCAAAATTACCATAATATCCCTTTCAGTTTAACTATTATAACAAAAAACATAAACGATTACAATGAAAAACGCATTCGGTTCACCAGAAATCCCTTTGAAAAATGCGTGAAAAACCTTGACAGAACGACAGGATACGCCTATACTGATAAAAACGAAACGTTACGTGTTGGGGGTTGATTCATATGGCGTTGGTATCCTCAAGGGAATTGTTACTGGCAGCGCAGCGCGGCGGTTATGCCGTAGGCGCATTTAACGCCGAAAATATGGAAATGGTACAGGCAATCATCGAAGCCGCCGAAGAACTGAACGCTCCAGTGCTGGTGCAGACCACCCCCGGAACGCTGAAATATGCGCCGCCCAGCGCTTTTGCCGGGCTGGTCAGTCGACTGGCCCGAGGGGTAAAAGCACCGATTGCGCTTCATCTGGATCACGGCAACAGCATTGCGCTGGCCGAGCAGTGCGCCCGTGAGGGGTATACGTCGCTTATGATTGACGGTTCGCTTTTACCGTTTAACAGTAACGTTACGCTTACGCGCAGCGTGGTAGCGATGGCCTGCGATCTGCCGGTTGAAGCGGAACTGGGCACGGTTGGCGGCAAAGAGGACGACCACGAGGCCAAACCGCAGTACACTGATCCGGCGGAAGCGGCGGATTTTGTGGAGCGCACCGGTATTTCCAGCTTTGCGGTAGCCATCGGCACCGCGCACGGGGTCTACAAAGGCATTCCCAAGCTGGATATCGATCGGCTGAGCGAAATCCGCAAAGTGGTTGAAATCCCCCTCGTACTGCATGGCACCAGCGGCGTACCGCACGATCAGGTACGTGCCTGTATCGAGCGGGGGATTTGCAAAGTGAACTACGCGACCGAACTGCGCATCACCTTCAGTGACGCGGTGAAGGCTAATATTGCCGCTAAACCCGATAACTTCGATCCGAAAAAGTTCCTTGGAGCTGGCCGCGATGCTGTGAAAGCCCGTGTGATGGAGCTGATCCGACTGTGCGGCTCGGACGGAAAGGCTTAAGCATGAGCGCATATCTGCTGGGGATTGACGTGGGCACTTCTGCCTGCAAAGTCGCGTTGTTTAACGAGGACGGTGCTGTGCGGGCGCAGGCCATCAGCGAATACCCGGTGTACTATCCCCATCCCGGCTGGGCCGAGCAGAAGCCCGAGGACTGGTGGGCCGGGGTTAGCATAGCGATACGGGAGACGCTGAATCAAAGTGGCGTTCAGCCGGAAGACATCGCTGGTATCGGCGTGGACGGGCAAAGCTGGTCTGCTGTAGCTACGGATCAGCAGGGAAACGTGCTCTGCAATACCCCGATCTGGACGGATACCCGCGCGCGTGCGGAATGCGATGAGATACGCTCGTGCGTACCAGAACAGGAACTGTTCGACCTGTGCGGAAACCCTGTCCAGCCCAGCTACACCCTGCCGAAAATTCTGTGGTATAAAAACCATTTGCCCGATGTATACCGCAAGACCGTATATATTCTGCAATCCAACAGCTTTATCGTGCAACGCCTGACCGGGATGTTTACGCAGGATGTTTCGCAGGGATACGGGTTGTGCTGCTTTGATATGAGGCAGGCGAAATGGGATTTGCCGATGGCCGAAAGAGTAGGGATACGGCCGGATCTGTTGCCGGGACTGTATCCGTGTCATGCCGTCGTGGGACGGGTAACCCATGAAGCCGCGGCGATCACCGGCCTTGCGGAAGGTACTCCCGTTGTGGCGGGCGGGTTGGACGCTGCCTGCGGCACACTGGGCGCCGGAGTCAGCGAACCGGGGGAAACCCAGGAGCAGGGGGGACAGGCGGGTGGCATGAGCCTGTGTATTGACCGTTACGCAGCGGACCCGAGGCTGATCCTGAGCTTTCACGTCGCAATCGGCCGCTGGTTACTGCAGGGTGGAACCACAGGCGGTGGCGGAGCCCTGAAATGGCTGCGGGAAAATATCTGTCCGGAACTGAGCTTTGCGCAGATGAGCGAGCTGGCCGAAACCGTCCCGGCCGGGAGCGATGGAGTCATCTTTTTACGCTATATGGCCGGAGAAAGAAGCCCCATCTGGAACCCGAACGCAAGCGGCGTGTTTTTTGGCCTGAATTACGCAAAAACCCGTGCGCATCTGATCCGCGCGGTGATGGAAGGCGTGGGATACGCGCTTCGGCATAATCTGGAAACAGCGGAATCCGCAGGAGCGGTCGCAGGCACGCTGCGTGCCATGGGGGGCAGCGCGAACAGTGAGGTATGGACGCAGCTCAAGGCGGATATTACCGGCAAGCGCATCGAGGTGCCAGCCAGCGACACGGCGACAACGCTGGGCGCGGCGATCCTCGCGGGAGTGGGCACCGGCATATATCCAAACTTTAAAGCGGCAACCGCTCGCACTGTCGCGGTGAAGCGAACCCACGAGCCGGACGTGACAAAAAATGACGTTTATCAATGCGGATACAAGCTCTATCGCGAACTGTATCAGCGGCTTGCGCCGATGATGACGGAGAAGACAGGCCAAACAAAGGAGGACGAACAATGAAAGCGGCTGTATTGTACGGCAATGAGGACATCCGCTATGACGACTGGGAAACACCCGTAACCAAACCGGGAACGGTGAAGGTGAAAATAAAGGCGACGGGCATTTGCGGCAGCGATGTGCCGCGCGTGCTCCACAATGGGGCGCATTTTTACCCGGTCGTTCTCGGCCACGAATTCAGCGGCGATATTGTGGAAGTCGGCGAAGGGGTTACCAACCTGTCCGTCGGGGATACCGTCAGCGGCGCGCCGCTGGTGCCCTGTATGAAATGCGATGATTGCCAGCGCGGCAACTTCGCGCTGTGCAAGCACTACAGCTTTATCGGAAGCCGGGAACAGGGCAGTTTTGCCGAATATGTGGTCATGCCGGCACAGAACGCGGTGAAATATGATCCAGCAATCCCGTATCAGCAGGCGGCGATGTTTGAGCCTTCGACCGTGGCGGTGCATGGCGTATTGCAGTCCGATTATCGTGGCGGCGGAACGGTCGCGATTCTTGGGTGCGGAACGATCGGTATTTTTACCGCACAATGGACCAAAATTTTCGGCGCGAAAAAGCTGGTGGTTTTCGATATCGACGAGGGTCGGCTGGCGCTGGCCAAACGCATGGGCGCGGATGAAACGGTGAACACGCTGGAGGCGGATTACCTGCAAAAAGCGATGGCGCTGACCGGCGGCGCAGGTTTCGACCATGTGTTTGAGACCGCCGGAAACCCCGTTACCATGCGCATGGCGTTTGAACTGGCGGCCAACAAAGCCCATGTGTGCTTTATCGGTACCCCGCACACCGATGTTACCTTTACGCCCCGGCAATGGGAGAATATGAACCGGAAAGAATTCTACCTGACCGGCAGCTGGATGAGCTATTCCGCGCCTTTCCCCGGCCGCGAGTGGGAACTGACCGCGCATTACTTCGCCACGGGGGAGCTTAAGTTTGACCCCGCCTTTATCTTCCGTACGTTCCCCATGAGCCGCGTGGCGGAGGCGTTCTCGCTGTATCACGATCCTTCGCAGGTACACGGCAAAATTATGCTGGTGAACGAATGAGGACCGACCGATGATACTGACAGTAACGCTGAACACCTCCATCGATAAGCTGTACATGCTGGAAAAGTTGAACCCGTATACCGTGATGCGGGTACAGCAGGTTCGCAACACCGCCGGAGGAAAAGGGCTGAACGTATCGCGGATCGCCGCGCAGCTGGGTGAGCCGGTAACGGCGATGGGTTTTGTCGGCGGATATAACGGACAATATTTCGAGTCCCTGATTACGGAACCGCTGATTTGCAAGTCGTTTACCCACGTCGCATCGGAGACGCGCAGCTGCATCAACGGCTGGGATCAGTCCTGCGGAAAAAGTACCGAATATCTTGAGCCGGGCGCACCTGTGACCGATATGGATGTCGAGAGCTTTCTGGAGCATTTTCGGCGTGAACTGCCCAAGGCCGACGTTATAACCCTGTCTGGCAGCCTCCCGCAGGGGGTGCCAGCGTCGATGTATGAGCAGCTGATTCTTCTGTGCCGAAATACAGGGAAACCAGTGCTGTTAGACAGCAGCGGCGAAGCGTTGCGCAGGGGCGTTGGGGCCAAACCGGCTTTTATCAAACCTAACACCGACGAAATCGGCCAATTATTGGGGAGCGTGCCGGGTTCACAGCAAGAACTGATCAACGCAACGCAAACCCTGCACAGAGAAGGTATACCCATGGTGGTACTGTCTCTGGGCGCGGATGGCGCGGTGGCAGCGTGCGACGCGGGTACTTACTGGGGTAAACCACCGCATATCGAGCCGAAAAACACGGTTGGCTGCGGCGACAGCATGGTGGCAGGGTTCGCGGTTGGCATGGTACGGGGTCTTGCGCCCGCCGAACAGTTACGGCTGGCGGTGGCGGTATCGGCGGCTAACGCGCTGTCCATGAGTACGGGCGGGTACGATCCGCGAGATCTGGAATCGTTAACTCCCAGGGTGGAGATTCAAAAGATCCAGTAGATAGAATGACACGAAAGAAAGAAGGGTATCCTATGGCGGAATTTATCAATCCCACACTTGTCCCCAAACGCAGACTTTACACTGGTGAGGAAATCCCCTGCATCGGTATGGGTACATTTGGCAGCGACCGTTTCACACCCGAACAGGTATCCAGCGCGGTTGGCGGAGCGATCCGTTGTGGCTACCGTATGTTCGACTGCGCAGCGATTTACGGTAATGAGGACCTGATTGGCAAGGTGTTTGAACAGGCTTTTGCTGATGGAGTTGTAAAGCGCGATGAGCTGTTTATCACCTCCAAAGTATGGAATGATATGCATGGCAAGGGCGATGTGCTGCTTTCCTGCGCAAAGACCCTGCGTGACCTCAAACTGGACTACATTGACGCGTTTTTCGTACACTGGCCGTTCCCTAACGCCCATGCGCCGGGATGCGACGGCGACAGCCGTAACCCCAACAGCAGGCCCTTCTCGGTGGAAGAGTTTATGGCAACGTGGCGGCAGATGGAACATCTGTACGATATGGGGCTGGCAAGGCACATTGGCATGAGCAGCATGACCATCCCCAAGCTGGAGGCGGTCTTGCCGCTGTGCCGCATCAAACCTTCCGTGATCGAGATGGAACTGCATCCCTGCTTCCAGCAACAGGAACTGTATGACTATGTCGTAGCTCACGGCATCCAGCCGATCGGTTTCTGCCCCATTGGCAGCCCAACCCGCCCGGAACGGGATATGACGCCTGACGACGTTGCCGATATCCAGGTGCAGGAAGTGGTGGAAATCGCGAAGGCCCACAATGTCCACCCCGCCGTGATCTGCCTGAAGTGGGCAGTTCAGCGCGGACAGATTCCCATCCCGTTCTCCATCCACGAGAACGAGTATGTGTCCAACCTGAAGTGCACGGTTGTCGACCCGCTGACGGATGCTGAAATGGCGAAACTTAAGACGGTGGAGCGCAATTGCCGCCTGATCAAAGGCCAGGTGTTCCTCTGGGAAGGCGCGAAGGACTGGCATGACCTGTGGGATGAAGACGGTTTTATTGTAAAGTGAGGACGAGAAAGAATGCTTAAGAATATACCGGCTTTAATGCCCCCGGAACTGATGAAGATCATGCTGGAAATGGGGCACGGCGATGAATTGTTACTTTGCGACGGTAACTATCCCAAGTTCGGTTGCCCGGAGCGTTGCGTGCGGATGGACGGGAACGGCATCAGCGAAATTCTGGAGATGATTCTGCAGTTTTTTCCGCTGGACGTATACGTGGAACATCCGACGTCCCTGATGGCTGTGGTTGCCGGCGACCCCTATCAACCGGAAATCTGGGAAGAATACCGCGCGATCGGAAACAAGTACGAATCGAAAGGTCTGCGCGAAGAAACGCTGGAAAAGCCTGCGTTTTACGAGAAGGGCCGACACTGCTACGCATGCGTCGCTACGGGCGAAAAAGCGCTGTATGCCAATGTGATTCTTAAAAAAGGCGTGGTTAAGTAAATTCCGTCGGCGTATCCTCCTATGCGCCGACATCTGCATCGACCGCCTCCCCGAATAGCAGGGGAGGCGGTTTTGTGTGCTATATAACGATTGTTTGTACCCTGATCATTTGGCAATCATTTTATCGTTGTATTTCGCGATAACTGAATATGGTGATTTGAAAGGCAATTGCATCCGCTGCGAAGGTATGCTACGATGAGCGCAGAAAAAAATCGTAACCCGATGCAGCCAACCTGACGGCTGCTTACATGCCGGAGGCAAAACGATGAAGAAGAAGCCCCTGATTGGCAGAATCATTTCCTATATGGCAATCTTAATCGTTCTGTTAGCTGCGCTGCTAGCGGTATATGCGTTTTCGTCCTATTCCATCCTGAACGATGAACTGCAAACCGAAGCGACCGGTATCCTGGATGTGTATGGAGGACAGCTGAAAAGCCGCGTAACGCAAATGGATACTGCACTTAAAAACCTGCTGTTGCAAAACCAGACAAAACTTCTGTTGCTGAAAAGTACAGAAGAAGCCAAGCGGTTTTATGCATCGCAGGATATCCATAATTCTATCAGTAACGCAGTGCAAACCGATCTAAGCGTTAATGCCTTTGTGGTAGCGGATAACGATTACGGTATATGCGTGGACGCGGCTGCCAAGTCGTTGGGGTATTGGGACCGAACGGCGCTAAGGGAGTATACCATTGCCTGCGCAACAAGCGCTGACATTCCCAAAACATGGCGATTTGTTACGCTTGGCAACCGCGTTTACCTGTGTAAAATGTATGTGTATCGCGGGCGCGCGGCGGCGGCTTTCACTACGGTGGACGATTTTCTGGCAACGGTGCCACGGTCTGACAGAGATGGACAAACGCTGATCGTAACCGACTCGGAGGGCCGGATCGCCGGGTTTGCGGGTGGCGCGCTGGCTGCGAATCAGGTTGGATTGAACCTGTATACGATTCAAACGCAGGGCACTCGTGCCAAACCGTATGTGATTGTGGAAGGACAGGCGCTGCTCCATCTACGCATCCGGAGTGTAATCGTTTGGAACCAGACCCGTATTATCATGGCGGTCATTCTTGCGGTCATTATCATTACGCTCATTTTTGGCGCGTTAATTGTGCGCTATATTGGCCGGGAAATGGTCAGGCCGATGGAGAGCATGACAGAGGATATGCGCCGCATGGATAGCGAAACCGATACGCTGCGTATTGAGGGCGAATATGGAACGGAAGAATTCACCCGGCTTAAAGATACCTTTAACCGCCTGATGGATACGATTGTACACCTGCGGATTCAAACGTATGAGAAACGCATTGAACTGCGGGAGATGGAGCTGAAGAGCATTCGTCTGCAATTGCGGCCGCACTTCTTTTTAAACGCAATCACCACACTGTCCAGCCTTGGCAGCCAGGGCAAGGAGCAGGAGATGAAAACCTATGCGGATGCGCTGTCCAGAAATATTCGGTATATGTTCAAATCCGGGTTTCACACTGTGCCGGTTCGGGAAGAGATACGCCATGTGGAGAACTACTTTGCAATGCAGGAGTGTAAATATCCCGGTTGTATTTTTCACTTTACCGATCTTCCGCAAGAACTGGAGGAGTGGCGAATCCCGCAAATGGTGATACAGACCTTTGTGGAGAATGAGTATAAATATGCTTTATCTGTAGACGATGTGCTGACGATCCTCATCCATGTTTCGCTGGAAACACTGCGGGGAGAAGAAATGCTCTTAATCCGCATTGAGGACGACGGAAAAGGGTATCCGCAGGATGTGCTTCAATACATGAACGGTAACGCTCCTCACCCCGCCAACGATGGTGAGCGCATCGGGCTTTGGGGGATCAGGCGGATGATGGCGCTGATGTATGAACGGGAGGACCTGATTGAACTGGCCAACATCGAACCGCATGGCTGTGTGAACCTGATCCGCGTACCGCACGCACCCGTGCACGAATATCAGGAAAAATCGGTCTGGATAAGCGCATGATTCGAGAAGGAGGAAACCGAATGCGGCTGTTGATTGTGGACGACGATATCCCTACGGTGGAGGCTATTCGCCGTTCCATCGACTGGAATACTTTCGCTATCGACACGGTGGAGGTTGCCTACAGCGTTGCGCAGGCGAAACGGATTTTACAAAACGGTCAGACTGATATCGTAATCAGTGACATCGAAATGCCGCAGGGTTCAGGGTTGGATCTGCTGAAGTGGGTTCGTGCAAATGGCATTGTGGCGGAGTTTTTATTATTGACTTGTCACGAACGGTTTGATTACGCAGCCAGCGCCCTGAAACTGGATGCTGCGGAATATCTGACTAAACCGTTTAATGCGAAAATTATGGCGCTGTCTCTGCAAAAAACAGTCTCCCGTATCCATGAGAAGCGACGTCTGCAGGAGGGCAGCCGGTATGGGGAATGGCGTTCGCAAAACCTGCATCGCGAAGAAATTAACTTCTGGCTTTCACTGTACAACAGCAGTGCGCCACGTGACCGTGAACAGATTCGTAGGGAGATTGAGGCGCGCGGGCTACCGATTGACGCGGATGCCCGGTATCGCATGGTGGTAACCCGCATTGCGGAGTACGAGTCGCAGGCGGAGGAACTGGGGCAGAGTCTGCTGCATTACATTTTAGAAAACGCGCATGCCCGCAACCTGTTTGGCCGGGAAGAAAATGCCCGCTCCATAAGACGTGTCAGCCCGAACGGCCTTTGGTACTTTACGGCTGTGGAGAACCGACCGGAAACCGAACTGCGGGAGCGTTGCGCAGAGGTAATTGCCGCCTGCAATGAAGCGGCGCATGTGAAAGCGACCTGTTGTATTGGCGGAGAAGCGGCAATTGAAGCGCTTCCGGATCGAACGACGACGCTGCAGCGGCTTGTGGAAAGCAACGTGGTTTTTTATTCACAGGTTTTCACAGAAAGCGAAGCGGTGACCGCGGGAGAAGAGACGCAGGTGCTGGAAGTGGAAAAACTGAAGGACATGCTGATCCGCTGCGATAAAGTATCCCTGCTGAATGCGCTGAAAGAAGCGCTGGCAAACCGAACAGCCATGAAAACCCTGAGCGAACGTACCCTGTACCTGATGCAGCAGGAGATGCTTCAGGTGGTATATGCCCATCTGGCCGAGGCGGGTGTGCAGGCAACACGACTGTTTGCGGATGACAATTCCGTGCGGCTTGCAGAACAGGCATGCCGTTCCGCCGTAGATATGATCCGTTGGGCAAACTACCTTTTAGAACGTACGTTTGCCTGCGATGAAGAATTACGCAAGGCAGGTACGCTGGTGGAACGGATTAACGCTTATATTCAAAAGCATTTTCAGGAGGAGATTGGCCGTAACGAAATCGCGGCGGAGTTCCACCTTGCACCGGAATATCTGGCGAAACTGTATAAAAAGAAAACCGACCAGTCGCTGAAAGACGCTATTCGTATTTATCGCATTGAACAGGCAAAGCGAATGCTTCGCGATCCGAATGCACGCGTCAGCGACGTTGCCGGTTCGATTGGTTTTGATAACTTTTCATATTTTTCAACAGTTTTTAAAAAAGAAGTCGGAGCCACACCACAGGAGTATCAGCACGACCCGGACCGGGAGCGCCCCGTTGAATAACCCAAGGGAAGAATTGAAGGATGTTTTTACGGGGCGGTCTGAAGCCAACTTTGGAATACGGGTAATAATAAAACACTGGTTAATCCATGTTATGAAGCAAAACACAATCCGGAATATTGGGGAACATTTCAATTTCAAATGACTGGCGTATAACATTGAGAATATGAAACGCAACATGCTGTTTTCTGATATGGCGAAATATCTCCCAAATTTGAAAAAGAATAGCCCAAAATTGAAAGAGAAATTTCAGGGATTTGCATTATACTCACCATAAGAAAAGGAGGGCGAACCTATGAAATTTTCAAAAAGGCTTTCCCGGATTACCCTTGCCGCGA
>Ga0116170_10003051_pt1 | contig 15829 bp, 12 predicted proteins | sample AD_JPNHW1_MetaG_FD_89797 | JGI IMG/M metagenome (GOLD analysis project Ga0116170, IMG submission 89797) | Active sludge microbial communities of municipal wastewater-treating anaerobic digesters from Japan - AD_JPNHW1_MetaG | ecosystem: Engineered > Bioreactor > Anaerobic > Digestate | place...
CCGACCCCGCATCGCGCGGGCGGCGAAGCCTTTCCGCGAGAAAAAATCCGTATTTGCTGGAAGTACCATGACTATTGCCCTTTTCCTTCAGCACCTTACCAATGCCCTCTCCCTCGGCAGCCTGTACGCGCTCATCGCGATCGGGTACACGATGGTGTACGGCATCCTTCGTCTCATAAACTTCGCGCACGGCGACATTTTTATGCTCGGCGCGTACCTCGCGTTCTATCTCGTCACGCTCGCCCTGCTTCCCTGGTGGGTCGCCTTTCTCGTCGCGATAGCGCTCACCGCGATGCTCGGCATCGGCCTTGAGCGTGTCGCATACCGGCCGCTTCGCGATTCGCCGCGCATTTCCATAATGATCAGCGCGATCGGCGCATCGTTCCTCATCGAAAACCTCGCGACGGTACTCTTCGGCGGAAGGCCGAAGGGATTCGTCGTTCCCGATATTTTCTCGCAAGTCCTTCATCTCGGCTCGGTCTCGGTCGTTTCCATAAGCGTCATGATCCCGATCTTCACGTTCGCGATCCTCGCGCTGCTTCTGTGGATCGTGCACTCGACCAAAGTCGGCATGGCGATGCGGGCCGTTTCGACCGACATAGACGCTGCGCGGCTCCAGGCGATCGACGTCAACCGCGTCGTCTCGTTTACCTTCGGGCTCGGCTCGCTGCTCGCGGCGTTCGGCGGAATCCTTTGGTCGCTCAAGTACCCGCAGCTCAATCCCACGATGGGAATCATGCCGGGGCTCAAGTGCTTCATAGCTGCGGTGCTCGGCGGGATCGGTAATATCGGCGGCGCGGTGCTCGGCGGATTCCTTCTTGGCTTCATCGAGATCATGATCATCGCGTTCCTTCCGAACCTTACCGGTTATCGGGACGCGTTCGCGTTCGTCGCGCTGATTCTCGTGCTCCTCCTTAAGCCTTCCGGGCTTCTCGGGAAGAACCAGGTGGAGAAAGTATAAATGACAAAGAAAACGAACCTGATCCTTTCCGCGATCGCGTGCCTCGCGCTCCTCGCGCTTGTCTTCGTGGCCGACAAGGCCTTCGGTAACTTCACGCTTCGCATATTCAATCTCTGCGCGATCTACATCGTGCTCGCCATCTCGATGAACCTGCTTAACGGATTCACCGGCCTGTTCTCGCTTGGGCACGCGGGCTTCATGGCGATCGGCGCGTACGTGTGCGCGCTCTTGACCATGAGCCCCGCGCAGAAGGCGATGAACTTCTTCCTGTCGCCGATCGTGCCCGTCCTCGCGAACGTGCAGATCCCGTTCGTGCCGGCGCTGCTCGCCGCGGGACTCGTCGCCGCGGCCTTCGCCTGGCTGATCGGCACGCCGGTGCTCCGGCTCCGCGACGACTACCTCGCCATCGCGACGCTCGGCTTCGCCGAGATCATTCGCGTCGTCATCACGAACATGCAGTCCGTGACGAACGGCGCGCTTGGGCTCAAGGGCTTGCCTAAGTACTCGACTACTTGGGTCGTGTGGAGCGTCGCCGCGCTTTCGGTGATATTCATGTTCGCGCTGACGCGCTCGGCGTACGGCCGCTCGCTCAAGGCCGTGCGCGACAACGAGATCGCCGCGCAGGCGATGGGCATCGACGTCGCGCACGTCAAAATCGTGAGCTTCGTCGTGTCAGGCTTCATGGCCGGCGTCGGCGGCGCCCTGCTTGGCCACCTCATGACGACGATAGACCCGAAGATGTTCGTATTCGGGCTTACCTATAACATTATCCTGATCGTGGTGCTCGGCGGCAACGGAAGCATAACCGGCTCCGTGATCGCGTCGATCGCGGTAACCATCCTCATGGAGGCGCTTCGCTTCCTCGACGGCCCGCTCAATCTCGTCTTCGTGAAGACCGACGGGCTTCCGGGGCTTCGTATGGTAGTCTTCTCCCTCCTCCTGATGGCCGTTGTTATCTATCGGCAAAAGGGTCTAATGGGAACGAAGGAATTCTCGTGGGACATGTTCTCCGAGGCGGGGCTGTTCCCGCGTAGAAAGAACCGTCCTGAAGGCGAGGGAAAGGGGGCGGGCAAATGCTGAAAGCAAACCATGCCTCTATGCGATTCGGCGGGCTTACCGCCGTGTCCGACCTCAACCTTACCGTCGCCGACGGCGAGATCGTCGGGCTTATCGGGCCAAACGGCGCGGGAAAGACTACCGCGTTCAACATGATCACGGGCGTTTACAAGCCGACCGAGGGCAACGTCACCTACGACGGCGTCGACATCTCGCGGCTTCCCCCGCATAAGATCACCGCGCTCGGGCTCGCCCGCACGTTCCAGAATATCCGTCTTTTCCGCGAGATGACCGTCCTCGAGAACGTGCTCGTCGCGAGCAACCTCCGGATGGGCATTCATCTCATTCCGTCGGTCCTGCACCTCCCCGCGTACGGAAAGAAAGAGCGCGAGGCGCGCGCGCGCGCGATGGATCTCCTCGATTCCGTCGGCCTCGCCGAACACGCGAACGATTCCGCGACCTCTCTCCCGTACGGCAAGCAGCGCCGGCTCGAGATCGTCCGGGCTCTCGCCACGAAACCGTCCCTTCTCCTACTCGACGAACCCGCCGCCGGCATGAACCCCCAGGAGTCCCAGGAGCTGATGCGGTTCATCCTCTCGATCCGCGAGCGGCATTCGTTGTCGATCCTCCTTATCGAGCATCATATGCAGGTCGTCATGGGCGTCTGCTCGCGCATGTACGTCCTGGAATACGGCGTGACGATAGCCGACGGGACGCCGGACGAGATCCGGAAAAACCAGCGCGTCATCGAGGCGTATTTGGGAGTGGACAATGCTGAAGCTTGATAACATATCGGTTTTTTACGACGGAATCCACGCCCTTCAGGGCGTTTCCCTCGATGTTCCGGACGGAAAGATCGTGTCGCTGATCGGGGCGAACGGCGCGGGAAAGTCGACGACGCTCAAGTCGATCGTCGGATTGGTAAAGCCAGCGTCAGGGCGCGTGCTGTGGGACGACGCCGACCTCGTCGGTTCCGCCACGAAGGACATCGTATCCCGTGGCATCGTGCTCGTGCCTGAAGGCCGACACGTTTTTCCGAATCTAACCGTAGAGGAAAACCTGACGCTCGGGGCTTATCACCGTAAGGACCGCGACGGCATCAAGCGCGACCGCGAGATGGTCTATGACCTGTTCCAGCGGCTTCGAGAGCGCATGAAGCAGCCGGCGGGAACGCTATCGGGCGGCGAACAGCAAATGCTCGCCGTCGGTCGCGGGCTCATGACTCAGCCTAAGCTTTTTATGCTCGACGAACCCTCGCTGGGCTTAGCCCCGCTCGTCGTCAAGATGATCTTCGATATTGTCCGGGAGATTAACCGCAAGGGAACGACCGTTTTGCTCGTCGAGCAGAACGCGCGCGCCGCGCTTGAGGTAGCCGATTATGGCTATGTGCTCGAGACAGGCGCGATTTCCTTCTCCGGCACGGGCAAGGAACTGCTCGCGGACGATCGGGTTCGGAAGGCATATCTTGGCGAAAGTTAATGCTTCATGCTTGACATGTTGCATATTTATACGTATTCTGTGCATATGAATGCAATCAGCATGCTCGTAGTAGTAGTCCTCGTCGTCGTACTTGTAACGCTCGTTACAGGGAAGCAAGGATTTCTGCCAAGGGCATGAGCGATCGTGAATAAACGAACCCTCCGGCAGATCCGGAGGGTTTTTTTTTACGGTTTTTTGGTGGTGGGTGTCTAGTATACCTAAGGAGCGAATATGATCGAGGCGACCGGCGCGCAAATCGTGGTGAAATTGCTCGAGCGACAGGGTATAACGACCGTTGCGGGAATACCCGGCGGATCGGTGCTGCCCCTCTATGACGAGCTCGCGAAAAGTTCGATACGCCATGTACTGGTTCGCCATGAGCAGGGTGGGGGATTTCTCGCCCAGGGAATGGCGCGCTCGACCGGAAATCCGGCGGTCTGCATCGCGACGAGCGGGCCCGGGGCGATGAACCTCCTTACCGCGATCGCGGACGCGCGCGCCGACTCCATACCGATCGTGGCGATCACGGGGCAGGTCACGAGCTCCCTTATCGGTACCGATGCCTTTCAGGAAGTCGACACCTTTGGGCTGTCGTTTCCCATAGCCAAGCATAGCGTGATGGTTAAGTCGGCCGCCGAGCTGCTCGACGTTCTGCCGAAGGCATTCTCGCTCGCGGCCTCAGGGCGGCCGGGTCCGGTGCTCGTCGATATTCCGCGCGACGTGCAGACGCAAAAGGCAACGTTCGAGTCCTGGCCCGAGCCGGGAAGGGCCGTGCGTAGGGCGGAGCAATTTCGGTCAAGCCCACAGGAGTTTGCCAGTGCCCTTTCCGCGGCGGCCGTTCTCCTGTCCCAATCCGCGAAGCCCGTGCTCTACGCCGGCGGGGGCTGTAATAGTCCCGAGGCGGCTAGCGGGATCGCCCGCTTGCTCGAGGTCTTCCCGATGCCGGTGGTGACGAGCCTTATGGGGATTGGGTGCGTTCCGCGCGATTCGGCGTGCCTCCTTGGCATGGTCGGGATGCACGGCAGCATGGCCGCGAACCGGGCTATGCACGACGCGGACGCGGTGGTCGCGGTCGGCGCGCGGTTCGACGATCGCGCCACCGGCTTAATAAGGAAATTTTGCCCCGACGCGAAGATTATCCATATCGATATCGACGCGGCGGAGGTGAACAAGATCCTGCCCTCGGGAATATCGGTCATCGCGGACGCCGAGTCGGCCTTGCCCGTGCTCGCCGGCATGATCGACGAACTCGACTCTGAACGTAAGGCGATTTCCGCGCGTAAATCCTGGCTGGATCGGTTAGCGGGCGTTCGGGATAAGGCCGAGGCCAAGGAAAACGCGCGAATTGAAGCTTCCTCGCGTGCCAAGCGTGGCACGAGCGCGGGGTTGGGCGACGGCCTCGCGGATCCCCGTTCGTTCATCGCGTCCATTCCCGCGGCCATGCGCGCGGCGGGAATCGATCCCGATACCGCTATCGTGACCACCGACGTCGGTCAGCATCAGATGTGGACCGCGCAGCGCTACCCGTTCTCGCGGCCTCGGCAGTTTCTTACGTCGGGTTCGCTCGGCACGATGGGCTTCGGGCTTCCAGCCGCCATTGGCGCGGCGCTCGCGAACCCGGGGCGTCGCGTCGTGTGCGTGTCCGGCGACGGCTCGATCATGATGAATATCCAGGAGCTTGCCACGCTTGCCGAGGAAGGACTCGACGTAACCGTTATCGTACTCGACAACGGGGCTCTCGGCATGGTCCGTCAGCAGCAGGAACTGCTTTTCGCTCGGAATTTCTCAGCGTGCCTTTTCGCCAAGTCGCCCGACCTTGCCGCTATTGCCGCGGCCTTCGGTTTGCGTACCGTCGACGCGTCGGAGCCTGGCTGGGAGGAGGCGGCGTTCGCGGGCAGGGGGCCTCGCTTCCTTCGCGTGCGCATTCCGCAGGAGGAAAACGTCTATCCGTTCGTGCCCGCGGGAAAGGCGAACGTCGAGGCGATCGAGGGCTGACGCGCGGTAGAAGGTCGACGCGCGAGCGAAGGTCGTTACGCGCTCTTCCCCCTTGGGGCGGATTCAGGCTATAGTCACGCAAGGGGGAATGAGCGCCATGATCAAGATTGTCTCGTCGGAGTTTATAAAAGGCGCGGCGAACGCCTCTCAGTATCCCGCGACGAAGGGCGCGGAGTTCGCGTTTTTCGGCAGGTCGAATGCCGGTAAATCATCCCTTATCAATATGCTCCTGAACAGGAAGTCGCTCGTCAAAACCGGTTCGCGGCCGGGGATGACGCGCATTATCAACTTCTTCGCCGTGAATGGCGGAGAGGTTACGCTCGTCGACCTTCCCGGCTATGGTTTCGCCCAGCGATCCGCCGACGAGAATAGCGCGTTTGACCGGATGCTCGCGGAATATGCCTCCTCGCGGGCGCAGCTTCGGACTATTTTCTTCCTTATGGATATGCGACGCGAACCGGGAGACGTGGAAAAGGAATCGATCGAGTATTTCGAGCGGCTCAACGTCGAGGTGGTCATCGTCGGCACGAAGGCCGACAAGCTCAGCAAGAACGATATCTATAACGCGACCAGAAAGTGGGCGACGATGTTCAATCGCGCGCCCGAGCTGATCGCCGTGACGTCCGCGTCGAAGAATACGGGCCGCGACCAGCTTTTAAAGATGATAACGGAGCGCGCGAAGTAACTCGTTCGCTGGAACGAGCTCGTTCGCGCGATGGCCTATTTGGCCTTTCTGCCGAGTTGGACTACGCGCGATACCGGTGACGAGAACATGATGCCGATTCCCGGAGTCGTCAGGCACGGGAGTTTCTCGATCGCGTCGCGGATCGCGTTCGCGGTTTCCCTTTCGGCGAGGATCAGGATCTCTTCCTTTTCCGGGACGATCGTGATTCCGAAGAACTTCTCGTCGTCAGGCTTGCCGGTTCCCCGCGCGTTTAGGATCGTGCCGCCCTTCGCGCCGGCCTTTCGCGCCGCGTTCATGATGTCGTCCGCGTATCCCCTGTTGACGATTATCGAGATCATTTCCTGTTCCGTGTCCGTCATGACATCCCCTCCCATCGGCACGACGAACGCCATGCTCTCTTTTTTCCCTCTATACGCCGTCGCGTCGACTATCGACGCGAGCACGGCCTCGAGCTGATCGTCGGTCACGAGCGTCAGCAGAACGTCTCGCTCGATGTCCGCGAGCGCGAGAAAGCGGAGTATCCGCGAATCGAGCTCGCCTCGCCCGACGAAAACGGTTCCCCCTCGCGCACCCGCCGCGCGCGTGCGCAGCGCTATCTTCTCGCCATGCCCATGCGGCACGACGGTGAATATCTTCCAATCGTAGTTCATTTTCCCAATCCTTCGGCGACGCGCGCCTCGCTGCGGTGAAACAGCATCCCGAGAATCTGGATGGCCACGAGCGGCGTCGCCGCGACCATCGCGATCACGCCGAATCCGTCGGTCGCCGGGTTTCCACCCGCCGCCACGGACGCGCCGAGCGTAAGCGAAAGGATGAACGTGCTTGCCATCGGGCCGGACGCTACGCCGCCCGAGTCGAACGCGATGGCGGTGAATAGCCTCGGCGTCGCGAAGGTCAGCGCTATGGCGAGCGCGTAGAACGGCACGAGCAGCCACCAGACGCTGAAGCCGAAGATCACGCGGCACATCGAAAGCCCGACGGAGACCGCGACCCCGATCGCGAGCGTCGCGAGCAGGACCGGTTTTCGAATGTTTCCTCCCGACGCTTCTTCAACCTGCTCGGTGAGGACCCACACGGCGGGCTCCGCGCACACGACGACTGCGCCGAGGACGCAGCCGATCGGTATCAGTATCCAGCGGTATTCGAGCGCGCCCAATACGCTGCCGAGTTTGGTACCCGCCGGAACGAACGCGAGGTCGGTACCGATGAAGAAAAGCGTAAGCCCGATGGCCGCGTACACGAATCCGAGCGTGATCCGCCTAAATAGGCGGGGAGGGAGACGCAGGAGAAAAAACTGAAAGCAAAGGATGATGCCGTAGAGCGGGGCGAGCGCTATCAGGACGTCGCGCGCTTCCATGGGAAAATGCGCGAAGGCCTGCGCCACGGACGCGAGCGCCAGCGACGCGATAGATGCTATCGACGCGGCAGACTGCGCGCCTTCGCCGGGCGCGATCGCGGCGTCGATGCCCGAGCCGAGGCCCGCGCCGACGCCCGAGTGTTCGCCGCCGCCGGACATAGCGAAGCCGAGCAGCGTCACCGCGATGATCGGCCCGATCGACGCGATACCCGTGAACCCGAAGCTGTCCTCGAGCGCGTTTTTGTCGCCGCGGACGGACGCGATACCAACGCCGAGCGCGATGATGAATGGGACCGTCATCGGGCCCGTGGTGGCGCCGCCCGAGTCGAACGCGATGGCGACGAAGACGTTATCGATCCGCGAGGCGAGCGCGAATATCAGTAAATAGCCGACGATAAGCACGACGCGGTAGGGGACCTGGAGAAGGACGCGCGCGAGGGCGAGCGCGACGAACGAGCCGACGCCGAGCGCGACCGCGAGTACCAGCGGTCGCGACTTGATGACGCCCGTAACGGACTCGACCTGGTCGCCGAGGACTAAGAGATCAGGCTCCGCGACGGTGATGAGGAACCCGATGACGAGCCCGGCCCCGAGGATGAGCGGCATGCTGCGCGCGCGAGTGAGCTTCGAGCCCATGTAGGCGCCGGCGGGCACGATGCCGAGGTCCGCCCCGGTGAGGAATATAGAAAGACCGAGTATCAGTATGACCGAACCGACGCAGAAGGGAACGAGAGTCGTCGTTCCGAGCGGCGCTATGGTCGTGCCGAGAATAAGCACAAGCGCGCAGATCGGGAGCACGGCATAGCAGGTTTCGCGAATTTTGTGCAATAAATTCATGTGAAATTAAATTATCATCCCTTGACAGAAAATACAAGTTTCTGGCAGTATAGATTATGGAAACACGCAATATATTCCTTAACATTTCCCCCATCGATCATCGCTATTCACTTTCAGAGTCTTCCGTGTACGAAAGGCTTTCCGCCGAGATATCGGAGCAAGCGGCCGTCGTCTCCTGCGCGCGCGCCGAAATCGCGCTCGTCAAGGCCCATCTCTCCGTAAGGGGCGAGCTCGATTCCGCCATCGAACGGAAACTCGACGCCGTCGCCGTCACGATCGACCCATCCCTCGTCTACGCCGAAGAAGAAAAGACCAAACATAACATACGCGCCCTCGTGAACGTCCTCAAACGGATGGTACCGGAGCAAGTCGCGCCGCTCGTGCACCTCGGCGCGACGAGCGTCGACATCCTCGACACCGCGCTTTCCGTCAGGGTTCGCGACTGCGTCCAGAAGGTGATCCTTCCCGAACTGCGCGAGCTCGAGACGAAACTCTGCGAGATCGCCGCCCGCGAGGCGTCCACGCCCGAGGTTGGGCGAACACACGGCCAGCACGCCGTCCCGATAACCTTCGGTTTCGCGGTCGCCGAATACGTAAGCCGCCTCGGCAAGTCGATCCTCGAGATCGACGCCCGGTCGAAGGGCCTGTGCGGCAAGCTCGCCGGCGCCGTCGGCGCGTACAACGCGACGAGCATGATCGTAAAGGATCCCGAGGATCTCGAGAGGCGTTACCTCGCGTATCTCGGCCTCACGCCGTCCGAGCACTCCACTCAGCTCGTCGAGCCCGAGTATCTTCTCAGGCTCCTTCTTGAGCTCAACGTCGCCTTCGGCATTATCGCGAACCTCGCGGACGACCTCCGCAACCTGCAGCGCTCCGAGGTCGGCGAGGTGTTCGAGTACTTCAGCTCGACCCAGGTCGGCTCGTCTACCATGCCCCAAAAGCGCAACCCCTGGAATAGTGAGCACGTGAAGAGCCTCTGGAAGGCCTTCTGCCCCCGCGTCATTACTTTTTATATGGACCAGATCTCCGAGCATCAGCGCGACCTGACTAACTCCGCGAGTCAGCGCTTCGTCGCGGATTATCTCGCCGGGTTCTCCATGGCCGTCGCGCGGATGAAATCCGTCGTGTCTGGCCTACAGGCCGACCGCGAGGGAATGGCGCGCAACCTTAGCGGCGCCGGCGGAAAGGTGAAGGGAGGCGTACTCGCCGAACCCGCGTACATTCTGCTCGCCGAGTCGGGCATCTCCGACGGCCATGAGGTGATCCGCAAGATCACGCTCGACGCCGAGACGAACGGCATAACCTTTTACGAGGCGCTGCGGAAGGACGCCGACTCCTTCGCGCGGATTACCGCCCAGTTGGAAAAACTGGGCATTGAGGATCCCTCGGGCTTCTTCGCGAACCCCGAGCGCTACCGAGGGCTTGCGGTGGAAAAAGCCGCGAGACTTTCAGCGAAGTACGCCGAGCTCATGAGGGCTTCCGGCGCGTAGACGGCCGCCTTGGGCGGCATGACCGGCCCTGGGCGAACGATGCCCCTATGGGCCGGTTTTTTATAACCCGCGCGGCGCGCGACGAAAGGCGCGGCGCGCGATATATATCGCTTATCATTGGAGGAATAAAATATGATGGAACTGAAAGAAACCCTTGCTTACGACGACGTGCTTCTTGAACCCGGTTACTCCGAGGTACTCCCCCGCGAGATCGATGTCAGCACCATTCTCGTCAAGGACGTCAGGCTAAACGTCCCCGTAATCTCCGCGGCGATGGATACCGTCACAGAGGAAAAGATGGCCGTCGCGCTCGCTCTCGAGGGAGCCGCGGGCGTCATCCACCGAAACCTCAAGCCCGAAGCCCAGGCCGAGCAGGTCTCCAACGCGAAACGCTACCTTAATTGGATCATCGAGTCCCCCGTCACCGTGGAGGACGACCGCACCATCGGCGACGTGAAGCAGCTGATGCAGCGCTATAACGTCTCGGGCCTTCCCGTCGTCAACAAAGACGGAAAGCTCGTCGGCATCATCACCGGGCGCGACCTCCGATTCTGCAGGGACGATTCCCTGTTCGTGCGCGACGTAATGACCAAGGAAATGGTCGTCACCGAGGGTAAGCCCTCCGTCGACGACGCGCGCCAGAAATTCGACAAGCACCGCATCGAAAAACTTCCCGTCATCGACCACGACGGCCACCTTACCGGGCTCATTACCGTAAAGGACATGGAAAAGCAGGAGATGTTCCCGCGCGCCGCTCGCGACAAGAAGGGCAGGCTCATAGTCGGGGCGGCCATCAGCAACAACGACTGGTCGGTCCGACTTCCGTTACTCACCCAGTCGTACGTCGACTTCGTCGTCCTCGACGCCGCGACAGGCGACACGAAGGGCATGATCGAGGCCCTTCGCGCGATCAAGAAGGATTATCCCGATCTGCCGGTCATCGGCGGAAACGTCGTCACCGCGGCGGGCACGCGAAGGCTCATCGAAGCCGGCGCGGACGCGATCAAGGTCGGAATCGGCCCGGGCTCCATCTGCACCACGCGCATCGTCTCCGGCGTGGGCGCGGCCCAGTTCTCGGCGGTTTGCGAGTGCGCGGAAGAGGCTTCCAAGTCAAAAATCCCGGTGATCGCCGACGGCGGCATCAAGTTCTCCGGCGATATCTCCAAGGCGATCGGCGCCGGCGCGAACGCCGTCATGATCGGTAACCTCTTCGCCGGACTCAAGGAAGCCCCCGGGCGCGAGATCATCTTCGACGGCAGAATCTACAAGGAATACCGCGGAATGGGCTCGCTCGGCGCGCTCAAGGACGGCTCGGGCGACCGATACGGCATCGCCAAGGACGAAACCCCGGTTCCGGAGGGAATCGAGGGACGCGTTCCTTACAAGGGAGAGCTTAAGAGCTTCCTCCACCAGATGGTTTCCGGCCTTCGCAAGGGGATGGGATACTGCGGTTGCCGCAATATCGAGGAATTGAAGAAGTATCGTAAATTTGTTAGGATTACCTCGTCGGGTCTCCGCGAAAGCCATGCTCACGATGTGACCATCACGCAGGAGGCTCCGAACTACTCTCGATATTAAGTAGGTAGACATGAACGTAGTCGTTATCGGTGCCCAATGGGGCGATGAAGGAAAGGGAAAGATCGTTGACTATCTGGCGAGCGAGTCAAAGAGCGTCGTGCGCTATTCCGGCGGGGCGAACGCCGGCCACACGATCGTCTCCAACGGCGTCCAGTACGCGCTGCATCTGGTCCCTTCCGGAATTCTCCATGCGGGGAAGACCGTGTACCTTGGGGCCGGCATGGTCATCGATCCGGAGGCCCTGTTCACCGAGCTGAAAATGCTCAAGGACAAGGGAATCGACTGGGAAGGCCGCGTGTTTATCTCGGACCGCGCCCATATCGTCCTTCCGCGTTACCGCGAATTGGACAAGAAGCGCGACGCCGCCCGCAAGCGCCCGATCGGCACGACCGGACGGGGCATCGGGACTACGTATTCCATGAAGAGCGAGCGGGACGGCATCCGTCTCGCGGACCTTACCTGGAAGGAAAAAATGGACGACCTCGAAGCCGAGGATCGCGCCTTCCTCGAGCCCTTCATGTCGCGGCTCCTTTCCATGAAAGTAAACCTCACGAGCGAGCTCTGGAAGATCCGCGGGGAGAAGGTTCTCTTCGAGGGAGCCCAGGGCGCGCTCTTGGACCTCGATCTTGGAACATATCCCTACGTTTCGTCGGGCTTCTCGTCCGCCGGCGCCGCGATCGGCGGATGCGTCGGGCCGCGCGCGATCGATAAGGTTCTCGGCGTTTTCAAGGCCTATTCGACCCGCGTCGGAAACGGCCCGATGCCCACCGAATTCGACGAGCATAGCCAGAGCGAACTCTATCATTTCGTCCGCGAGACCGGGCGCGAGTACGGCGTTACGACTGGTCGGCCCCGCCGCTGCGGCTACCTCGACCTCGTCGCGCTTCGCTATGCCTGCCAGTCCAACTCGATCGACGAGCTCGTCCTGACCCATCTTGACGTATACGATACCCTTGACGATATCGAGGCTTGCGTCGGGTATGAGATCGACGGCGTCGTAACCGAGGATTTCCCGGCTTCAATCGAGGAACTCAATCGCGCGAAACCCGTGCTCAAGCATTTCAAGGGCTGGAAAACCTGCCTTAAGGAATGCCGCTCTTACGACAAGCTTCCCAAGGAAGCTCGCCTGTATATCGATTTTGTCGAAGGCTATACGGCGACGAAGGTTGGTATCATTTCCGTCGGTTACGACAGGAACGACACCTTCATCCGCGAGAAGGTTTGGTAAAGTTTTTGGATTTTTAGCTGTTTTTATTTGACCGGGAATCAAAACCCGGGTTATCTTGGATTATATAAAAGTGACTTGGGCTCAAGACTTGGGCCAGAGTCACTTTTTTTTTGCTTGGTGACTGTGACGGAAATGTAAAAAGTGTCATATTAAGCGCAACTAATCAGTGTTACCACTGTCTTTAATGTATATAAGGAGTCTAGATGGAGACTATACGCGATCTCGGATCTTACACATTCCCGGCCTTACTTGCTAACAGCCTCAAGAAATTTGCCGATCGGCCAGCGCTTGCGTTCGTTTCGGGTGAACCCATCAGCTATGCGGAGGTCGGAAACCACATCCTGTCGCTAAAAAACCGCCTGTGGCGGCTTGGCGTCGAAAAGGGTGACCGCGTGGCGATTTACGGCGCGAGCGCGCCTAACTGGGGCATATCCTATTTCTCCGTCGTAACCTCAGGGGCGATCGCCGTTCCTCTGCTTCCCGATTTTACCGCCAAAGAGGTCGAGACCTGCATCCGGCATTCAGGCGCGCAGACCCTGATCGTGTCCGCGAAGCTCGCCGATCGCGTTCCCGATCCCGCATCGCTCGGAATCCTCCGCGTCATCAAGATGGACGACCTTTCGCTCGTCTCGGGCGAGGAAGCGCGCTCGGGCGTGATCCCCGCGATGGATATCGCCGAAGACGATACCGCGTCCATCATCTATACCTCGGGCACGACCGGAAGGTCGAAGGGCGTCGAGCTGAGCCATAAAAACCTCGTGTTCACCGCGATCGGCGGCCAGTTCTTCCAGAGAATCAACAAAGCCGACGTCGGGCTCTCGATCCTGCCGATGTCGCACGTATACGAATTCACGATCGGTTTCCTCATGTTCTTCCTGAACGGCGCATGCCTCCGGTATCTAGAGAAGGCGCCGACCGTCAGCACGCTGCTTCCCGCGCTCACTCGGGTTCGCCCGACCATTATGCTCTCCGTGCCGATCATCATGGAGAAGATCTACAAGAACAAGATCGTCCCGACCTTTACCTCGAAGCCCGCGGTCGCGAAGCTCTATGGGATTCCCCTTTTCAGGAAGATCCTGCACCGCGTCGCGGGAAAGTCCCTGATGAGGACCTTCGGAGGCCGCATTAAGTTCTTCGGCATCGGCGGCTCCAAGGTCGACCCGATCGTCGAACGGTTCCTTAAAGAAGCTAAATTCCCTTACGCGATCGGCTATGGCCTTACCGAGACCTCGCCGCTGCTCGCGGGTTCGGGTCCCTCGATTACCAAGCCCGGAACGATCGGGCCCGCGATGCCCGGCGTTGAGCTTTCGATCCTCGACCCCGATCCGGTAACCGGGATCGGCGAACTGATCGCGCGCGGACCGAACGTCATGAAGGGCTACTACCATGACGACGCGCTGACCGCCCAGGCGTTTACCCAGGACGGCTGGTTCCGAACCGGCGACCTTGGCGAGTTTGCCGCGCGAAAGGGCGAGGTTAGGCTGTCGCTTAAGGGACGCTCAAAGAACATGATCCTCGGCGCGTCCGGGGAAAACATCTATCCCGAGGATATCGAGTTCGTGCTTAACCAGCACCCGTACGTCGCGGAGTCCCTCGTCGTGGAGGGCGAAAACTCGTCTCTCGTCGCGCTGGTGCAGATCGACGAGGAGAAGCTCGCGACCGAGGCGAAGAAGCGCGCCGGCGAGGGCGGGCAGATTCAAGCGATGACGGATGCCGTCTACGACGCCGTAAGCGGCATGTCGGAGATGCTCTATTACAAGCGAGAGGAAATCCTTAGCGAGATCAAGTTCTTCGTAAACGAGAACGTCAACAAGATGTCGAGGATCGATCGCGTGGAGATCATCGCGCAGTTCGAGAAGACCGCGAGCCAGAAGATCAAGCGTTACCTTTATACGCTGCAAAAAACCCTTCAAGGGAATCGCGCCGGCTCGGCGCGGTAGAAACTCGGCAACGGAAAAAAAACCGCGGGGGCTCAAGAGCCTTTCCGCGGTTTTTTTTTTACGCGAGTGGATGATTGGCGATCAGTGGATCGCGAAGCGCACGGGGTAGCGGAAACGCACCGCGACCGGCCTTCCGTTCGCGGACGCGGGTTTGCAGCGCAGTCCCGTGATCGCGGCTATGGCCGCTTCGGCGAAACCGTGTCCCGGGTCCTTGAGTACGCTTATCTTCCGTATCAATCCCGCCTCGTCTATGAAGAGCTCGAGGTATACGACTCCCTCGATGCCCTGCTTCATCGCCATCGCGGGATACTCGATTCTCGAAAGTATCGTCTGCGTCGCCCTCGAGCGGAATGCCAAGGTCCCTGTCGATCACCGTGACGGGAACGTCCAGCGCGAATGCCAACTGGCATATTAAAAGCGCGATGGCGATAAACGCGATACTTTTTTTCATCGTTCGTGTCCTTGCTTCGTGAATGCGATGCGAATTAAAAAAGCGCTAAAAGCGAAAAGGGAAATCCGGCGCATCGCGATCCGGATTTCCCTTTATTATTTATTGCGTATTCTTTAGAACTTTATGCCGAGCGAGAAGGTGGGGTAGAGCGTGACCGGCGTTTTTCCTATGGTGTAGGAGCCAGTCTTGTATTCGTCGCGCTCGAACGCGAGGTCGTTGAAGCCGGCGATACGGCCGTCGACGTTGACCGAGGCGAAGAACGAAAGGTGCTTCGCGATGGAGAAGTTAAGCGTCGCGCGGAGTTCCGGGACCTGGGCGTACTGTATGCCGCCGTTGTACTGGATGGAGAACTCGGGATACTCGTAGGTCGTGAATTTCGTCGGGTCCTGAGAGAAGTCGACGTAGGATTTCCACAGGGCCTCAAGGTCTATCGAGAACGCGGGGATTAGCTGAACGCGCGTTCCAATGCCCGCCCCGAATACCACGCGGGTATAATCCCATTTGGTAAACTGGGCGGTATTGATGCCCGCCATGAAGGTCGTGTAGAACGCGTTCGTTCCGCCTTGGTACTGAAGGCAAAGGTAGCTGTTGCTGTCAAGGTAGATCGCGGGCGACATGATGCCGTCGGCGATGAAGTTCAGAAGGCCGATCGACGCGCCCTTATTGCTTTTCGCGATATTGATGACGCCGACCTGAATTCCCTCGACGTTGCCCGCTATATTGATGAAACCCGCGACCTGTCCGCCCCCGACTTTCTTGGCGACGTTCATGA
>Ga0116170_10003056_pt1 | contig 15807 bp, 11 predicted proteins | sample AD_JPNHW1_MetaG_FD_89797 | JGI IMG/M metagenome (GOLD analysis project Ga0116170, IMG submission 89797) | Active sludge microbial communities of municipal wastewater-treating anaerobic digesters from Japan - AD_JPNHW1_MetaG | ecosystem: Engineered > Bioreactor > Anaerobic > Digestate | place...
ACGAGGCTGCCATCATCGACGGCGCCAATGTGCTGCACCGCATCTGGCATATCGATCTCCCCGCGATCATCCCGATGGTAACGATTCTGCTGATCCTGAACATGGGCAGTGTTTTGAACGTGGGATACGAAAAAGTGCTGGCCATGCAAAACCAGAACAACATTAATATGTCCGAGGTGATCTCGACCTACGCGTACAAGGTTTCTCTTGCCGCATCCATCCCGGATTTCTCCTACGGCACCGCCATCGGCCTGTTCCAATCCGTGGTCGGGTTCATCCTAGTGCTGGTCGCCAATAAAACCGCCAACAAACTGACAGGCGTCGGATTTTGGTAGAAGGAGGAGTCCGCATGAAAAGCAACGCAATGGCCGTAAAACCCAGCAGAACAGACCGAATTGTTTATATTGTTAATGACGTGCTGCTCGTGCTGTTCCTGATCGTCGTATTCTACCCGTTCCTGTATATTCTCAGCTGCTCGTTCAGCTCCGGCACAGCGCTGAACGCGGGCCGGGTGGTTCTTTTCCCCGTAGAGTTTACCACCGAGGGCTATGTTGCCATCTTCCAGTACAGGGATATCTGGACTGGGTTTGCCAACTCGTTCCTGTACACGCTTGCCTATACGGGCATCGGTCTGGTGCTCACCATCCTGGCCGCCTATCCGCTGTCACAACCGGGCCTGATTGGGAAGAAACCGCTGATGTTTCTGTTTCTGTTCACCATGCTGTTCAACGGCGGCCTGATCCCCAACTACCTGCTGGTGGTGAAACTGGGGATTCTCGACTCCCTCTGGGCGCTTGTTCTGCCAGGCGCGATCAGCGCATATAATATGATTGTCGCCAGAACGTATTTCATGACCTCCATCCCGCGCGAACTGCACGAATCGGCGGAGCTGGACGGGTGCGGCGAATTCCGCTTTCTGTTCTCCATCGTGATTCCCCTGTCCAAAGCCATTATCGCGGTGCTGGTTCTCTGGCTTGCGATGTGGCAGTGGAACAGCTATTTTAACCCGATGATTTACCTGAACAACAAATCGAAATATCCCCTTCAGCTCGTACTGCGCGAAATCCTGCTGATGGCGAACGTGGACTTTACCAAGGCGGCTACCAACCCCGATATGTTCATCCGCAACCAGCAGTTAAGCGCCATTCTGCGTTACGGCACGATCATCATCAGCAGTCTGCCGCTGATGATACTGTACCCCTTCGTGCAAAAGTATTTCGTAAAAGGCGTAATGATCGGTTCCGTCAAAGGCTGATCCCGTTGCTGAAACCGCCCGGGGTGAGAGCTCCACCGCCGGCCGGTTTGCAAATAGAACACACAAAATGGAGGTATTTCAGATGGCTAAAAAGCTCGTGGCTCTTCTCCTGGTGCTGATGCTCACGATGGGCGGAAGCGTGCTGGCCACCGCGGAAGCTGCTTCGACCGACACAGCGACGCAAACCGACAGCATTTTCCCGCTTAAGGATGAGATCACGCTCACCGCTTTCGTGCTGGGCATGCCCGGCGGCGTGGATTACACCAACAACTACGTTACCCAGTGGATCAAGGAAAAGACCAACATCAACCTTCAGTTCGTAGCGGCTGTAAGCGGCGACGACGGCAAAACAAAGCTCAACATGATGCTGTACAGCGGCGAAAAACTGCCGGACATCTTCATCTCCACCGGCTGGTCGAAAGCGGAATGCCAGAGCTATGGCAAGCAGGGCCTCATCCTGCCGCTGAACGATTACCTGAAGGACGCAAAAGTATGGAATGACCTGAACGTGGAATGCCCCGCCCGTCAGGGTGACCTCACCATGACCGACGGCAATATCTACAGCTACGGCAACGTTGGCGAATGCTTCCACTGCACGCATCAGGCGCGTATGTGGATCTATCAGCCGTGGGTGGATTCCCTCAACGGCGGCGTGCTGCCGACCACGACCGACGAGCTGTATGCCTTCCTGAACAAAGTAAAAACCATGGACCCCAACGCCAACGGCAAGGCGGATGAAATCCCCGTCAGCGGTTACCTGGACGGTTGGGCGACCGACCCGTTCGTATTCCTTTCCAACGCGTTCGTGCAGAACAACAATTTTATCTCCAACACCAACCCGGTCGTGGCGGGCGGTTTCGTTGTGGACAACGGCAAGATCAAGTATAACCTGCTGAGCGACCAGTACCGCGAAGCGCTCCGTTACATGAACAAGCTCTACTCGGAAGGCCTGCTGGATTCCCAGACTTACACGCAGACCAGCGACCAGTGCAACGCAACCCTTGAGAACGACCCGCATCTGGTGGCGCTCATGGGCGGCGGCGCGATGCCCGAAAACAAGAACATGTGGGTTCGCAAAGAGGGCGACTGGCAGGATTGGACCCTGCTGCCTCCTCTGAAGGGACCCGACGGCGTGCAGTATGCCTACACCGGCCTGAATACCTATTACAACAACTGCTGCGGCGTGGTATCCGCTGACTGCCAGTATCCTGAAATCGCCGTGGAGCACGTCGCCCTGCTGGCTTCTCCGGAAGGCACCAACGTACAGAGCTACGGCATCGAGGGTATCCAGTGGCGCTGGACCACCGAAGGATCCAACCTCGTTGGCGGCACCCCGGTCTATGAGAAACTGACCCCGGAACATACCCTGGCCGACGGCACCATCGATTTCTCCGCCTACGGCTACACCTGCAAGAGCAGCACCTGGGATTCCGACGCTTCCATCGGCGGCCGCACCTCCAAGGGCCGTGAAGAAGAAGGGATCACGGGCGATCCCAAGATGTATTCCGAATCGATCCTGCAGGCGGCGGCGATCGTGTACGATCCGTATTCCTACAAGCTGGACACCATCGTGCCCAACATGCCCTATACGGATGAACAGTCCAAGAAAATCTCCGAGTATGCGGTTTCTGTGGGCGCGTACGCGAACTCCGCGACCATCCGTTTCATCACGGGCGACATGAGCATTGATAACGATTGGGCCACCTATCTGTCCGAAATGGATAAGATGGACGTTAACGGCTATATCGCTACGATGCAGGAAGCTTACGACAGCTACGCGGCCAGCCTGAAGAAGTAATTTCGTTTCCAGCCTGCGGTGTGGGCTGTTCCGATCGGGGGCAGCCCACACCGTTCTTGAAAATGCGCCGTTTCCCACACGGGGAAGCGCGCCGCAATGCCAATCAACTGTCCGCCTTAACCGCGGGCAGGGGATGCGTCAAAATCCTGTCGCGGTTTGGGGGAGGATGGACTGATGACCGGGAAAAAGCTGCTGCTATGGTTCATCCTGCTCGTTTGCGCCCTGTCCGCGCTGTCCTGCGCCATAGCCGAAAAGGAAACCGCGCGTTATTTTTACCTGAACGCCTGCGAGAGCTGCCACCCGGAAGAAACCTTTTCCGACGAATTTACGCGGCTGACCGGGAAAAAGCTGACCGATTATCAGTTTACCGCCTATAACGTGTTTCAGGACAGCGGAAGGGAAGCCTACGATCAGGCAACCAAAGATTGGGACGAGAACAGCCGCAAACTGCCTCTTTTAATCATCGGGAACGAAATCTACGCGGGAACCGAAGCGATTAAGACAGGGCTTCCCGTACGCTTTGGCAAAGCCGCCCCGGATGATAACAGCAGACTCTACTTTATCACGGCTACCGCCTGCGAAAGCTGCGCGTCCGCCCGAAAAACGGTCGATGCGCTGCCCGCGATTGTGCCCGTCGAGGTCGACGGTCAATATGTGTCTTCCCCGGTCCAGGTGACCGAGATCAATATATCCTCCGATCCCGATACCGCCATGGCCCTTTTTGAACGTTTTGCCGTGCCGGACGGGAAACGGGTTGCGCCTTGTATTCTGTTCGGCGATACCTGGTTGTCCGGCGAGGCGGAAATCCGCGCGAATCTATTAACCCTTCTGCAAAACGGACGGGGGCTGTACACTCCGCAGATCGAGCCGGCACAGGCGCACGCCGGAGTGGATCAGCCCATTACGCTGCTGGGTGCGGCAGCGGCGGGCATCACCGCCGGTTTCAACCCCTGCGCACTCTCCATGCTACTGATTCTGGCAGGGGCGCTGTTATCCGCTAAAAGGCGGCCCCTGCTGTATGGCACGCTGTATCTAGCGGGCAAACTGGCTGTCTATCTCGGCATCGGACTCGCGTTTGCCGAATTGTGGACACGCTTTGCGCCGCCCTGGTTTCCGCTTTTCATCCGGATTCTGATGACCGCTCTTGGCGCGGGCCTGATTGCGCTGAACATCACGGACGCCATCTCGCTTCGGGCCGAACAGTACGGCAAGGAGCGGAACCGCCTGCCCAGAGGCCTGTACAACGGTTTGCAGTCCCTCATCCGCCGCAGCGTTTCGCGACGCGGCATCGGGTTATCCATCGCGGTCATCGCGGTCGGCATGGTAACCGCCGCGGGAGAGTTTTTCTGCGCGGGGCAGCTTTATGCCGCCGTACTGGTAGCCAACACGCAAACCGGCGCTTCGCGCCTTCCGCTGGTGATCTATTGTCTGGCGTTCTTAGTGCCAAGCGTCGCGATGCTCGCCGCCGTCTCCGTCAGCCGCAGAACGCTGGGCAGCACGGACTGGGTACTGAAAAGGCTCCCGGTCATCAAGTGGGTTACGGCGGCGGTGATGGCTGTTCTGATTGTTTATACGTGGGTCGTATAGGAGGTTCGCATGTTTAAGCGCGCAGAAAAAGCGAAAAATCTGCCCGTACTGAGACTGTACGCGGAGGACGGTCATCTGCTGTATGACGATCGTCTGGACGCGTTTCCCTTTCCCGAAGCGGTGATACTGGAAGGCTGCGAGGAATTCTTCGGCGATCCCAGCCCCTGTGAAATCCACCGCCGGGCGCTGCAGCTGCGCCTGTGCGCGGAAATCGAAACCATTCTTCCGGCCAACCGCAGGCTGAGCCGTGAGGAATTTCCCCCCGCGATGCTTCTTTATTGCGGAGACCTTCATCCCTGCGCACTGGAGCTTGAAAAAAAAGAGGTTTAAACGTTCTTCGTTTCACTGCCTCCGGTAGCCGCCGGGCAGGCCCTGGTTGGGGATCAGCCGCCCCGCGCGGTCCTGGAGTTTTTGTTTAGGGCAAAACAGGATCATAAGGAGGTTTCACATCGGATGGACAATCGGGAATGGCTATCGAAAGCGGATCTGGAGTATACGGGGATCGACCGGCTGCCAGAGGAAGGCCTGCCCATGGGTAACGGACGCATGGGGACGCTTCTTTGGCTGGATGCCTGCGCCCTTCACATGCTGATCAACCGGGTGGACGTTTTTTCCAGCGACGAATCCTCCACAGCGTTCGGGCCGATGGACGCCGGTTATTCCGCGGGATGCGGCTTTGTGGATGTGCAGCTTTCCGATTTACTGACTCCAGTTTTCGGTAAAGAAACAAAACAGCACCTGAGCGTGACCGAAGGCAAAGCGACGCTTTCCGGCGCGGGCGTTCGGGTGGAATGCTTCCCCTGCATGGATCGGGACGGCCTTGTACTGCGCATCACGGACACACGCCAGACGCCGCAACCCGTTCGGATTTCCCTGCGCACGCTGCGGTATGAAAGCCAGTATATCATCGGCGTGCGGCCACAGGTGCATCCCTCGCTGGTCCGGGAAGGCGCAGTGTCCTACGCGCACACGCGCGGGCACCTGGCCACCTCGCTGCTTACGCAGGGGAAGGATTGCATGGGTTTGCGCCAGCGGTTTGAGGAAGGCGACTTCTTCTGCCAGTCCAATCTGGAAATCGCCGCGTCAGTGCCGGAGTATGCCATCCAGAACCGCAACCCCACCGAAACTGTGCTGGAACTGCCCGCGAAGAGCGGAGAGGTATACCTCTATATTGCGACGGCGCAGAGCTTTGACAAAGAAAGCCCCTGCGCAACACCGCTTGACGCACTGCTTCGCGAGGGCGGGGCCGCGCTCGCGGGCGACAGCCTCCGGTGGTGGAAAGCTTTCTGGGACCGGGCGCCCGTGATCCGCCTGCACAGCGCGGACGGGTACGCCGATGAAATCAGCGCAACCATCGTATACTTTATCTATATCATGGCAACCGTGTCACGTGGCCAGTACATGCCCCGTTACGGCGGTCTGCTGTTTATGACGGACGGCGATTACCGCACCTGGGGATCGCAGTTCTGGTGGCACAATCAATCCTGCTACTATTCGGCGCTGTTCAACCTTGGCCTTTTGGAACTGACAGACCCGATGATCCGCCAGATCGACGGCATGGCGGAGAACGAACGGATCGCGGCGCGCCAGCAGTGGGGTTCTCAGGGCCGGTGGCATCCGGAAACGACGGCCTTCAACGGCCCCGCGCCATTGCCCGAAAATATCGCGCGGGAAATGCAGGCTCTGTACACCCACCAGAAGCCCTGGAAGGATCACTCCGAAGCGTTCTGGGCTTTCGCGGACGGCCACAACACCTTTGACGCGCGCTGGAACTGGACGGATTACCAAAACGGCCGCCTGCGCCAGCGCGACGACCGCGCGCCGCACGCCTATGTCACCCATATCTTTTCCAGCACCGCGAAGGTTGCCTGGTGGTTCTGGAAAAGGTATCAGCTTACTTATGACGTTGGTTTTCTGCGGGACCACGCCTATCCCCTCCTGCGCGACACAGCCGAGTTTTACCGTTGCCTGCCCCTGATAAAGCGCGGCGAAGACAGCAAGCTGCACCTGACGCATACCAGCAACCACGAAGGGCTGTGGGATTGCACCGATTCCTTCTCCGAGCTGTGCGCGATTCACGGCGTCCTGCCCCTCGCGATCAAAGCGGCGCAAACCCTGCAAGCCGACGAGGACCTGCAGCGCCTGTGGACTGAATTTCTGCACGACATGGCGGACATTCCCACCACGGACGAAAGCGACGCCGTCTGCCCGCCAGCTGAAGGCATCTGGGAAAATAACCTGCGCACCGGCAACGATGGGCAACGCGGGCAATTCGCGGAAACCGTATGGGCCTGCGCAAGGCAGCCCGCGCCCAGCAACGTCGGGGATTTCTACAACCAGACGGACGCGTATATCCGCTACGATTTCGTCACGCCGGAAACCCCAGCAGGGCCGGTCAAAATGCTGGCCGACCAGACCTACCGGGCGATGCTGCAATTCCGCCGGATCAGCCTGGGCGTTGACGAAGAGGGCTACCCCGTCGTGGGGACGCTGGATAATATGACCGACGCGGTCGGGCGCTATGCCGACCCTGAAAACTTCCGGCTTTACTGCGTCGGACAAAAACGGAACAACACGCCGATCGCACAGGATTTTTGCGATTATTCCGGCGCGGCGCACAAGCCGATGCTGCAAAACCGGCTGTTTCTGCGCGAAGGGCCGCAGGCCATGGACGCGCAACGTCTGGGGCATTTAAGCGCAAGCGTGGCCAGCGCCGTATGCAGCGCCTTCCCGCCCGCGCCGGGGGAGGACCCCGTGGTCTACCTGTTCTCCTCCACCCCCGCGCAATGGGAGGGAACCATCCGGATGCAGACCGCGAAAGGATACACCGTCGAAGCCTCGTGGCGCAACGGGCAGGTGGAAAGCCCCGTCCGTTTCTCCGGCGGCACGCTGCCGCTAAAAGTGCTCAACCCCTGGCCGGGCGCAATCGTAACTGTCGATTGCGGGAACGAAACCTCCGAACAGGCAGGCCGGGTACTGCAAATCCAGGGCGATTGTACTCTCCGGGAAAAAGCCGCCGTTTCCAGCGAAAGGTAATTTATCTTTTATCACGAAATCTGAACAGATCAGACATAAAAGAAAGGATTCCCGCTGCCCGATACGGAAAAGGTACAAAGAGAAATACCGGGTGATCGGCCCTGTCCGTCCTACCCGATGACCGCTAAGGATCGGGCACGAAGAATAGGTAACGGCCACCCGGCATCGCAAGACAATGTCATTCAGCCGCTCAATCAGTCAACAACAAAGGAACGGGGAAGATCAACATGCAGGAAATTCTGGGGCAGGCCGTAAAACTCCACGACGCCGATCTGCTGCGGCGCACGGAGGAGAACCGCGCCTATATGCTGCGCCTGAGCCGCGAAAATTTGATGCTGAACTACAAAACGGAAGCGGGGCTGTGGGCTTCGGCCGATCTTCCGAAGGGCATTCACGGCGGTTGGGAATCCCCCACCTGCCAGCTTCGCGGGCATTTTACAGGACACTGGCTCAGCGCGGCGGCAATGCTTTATCAGGCCACGGGCGACACGGAAATCAAAGGCCGCGCCGACGCCATGGTGAGCGATCTGGCCCGTTGCCAGCGGGAAAACGGCGACGGCTGGGCAGGCTCGATCCCCGAAAAATATTTCGACTGGATCGCGCGCGGCAAGCCGGTGTGGGCCCCCCACTACACCGTGCACAAGACCTTCATGGGGTTGATGGACATGTACCGTCTGGCGGGCAACGGGCAGGCGCTCCAGATCGCAGTGCGCTGGAGCGAGTGGTTCGACCGCTGGAGCGCGCCGTTTACGCGGGAGCAGATGGACGACATCCTCGATGTGGAAACGGGCGGCATGCTGGAAATCTGGGCGGAACTGTATCAGGCGACGAACGATCCGAAATTCCTTACGCTCCTGCGCCGGTACGAACGCCCCCGGCTCTTCGAACCGCTGCTGGCGGGCAAAGACCCGCTGACCAACATGCACGCCAACACCACCATCCCGGAAATTCTCGGGTGCGCGCGCGCTTACGAAGTCACGGGCGAACCGCGCTACAGGGCCATCTGCGAAGCGTACTGGAAGAGCGCGGTCACGGATCGCGGCGGTTACGCGACAGGCGGGCAGACCTGCGGCGAAATCTGGCTGCCAAAGCATGAGCAGGCGGCGCGCTTGGGCAGCAAGGCACAGGAGCACTGCACGGTATACAATATGATGCGGCTGGCCAACGTCCTGTACCTGTGGACGAAGGACCCGCAGTATGCCGACTACATTGAGCGCAACCTCTACAACGGCATCATGGCACAGGGGTACTGGCGCTGGCGCGGCCGTAACGGAATCCGCCCGGATCACCCCACGTCGGGCCTGCTCACGTACTTTTTACCCATGGACGCCGGAAACGTCAAGGGCTGGGCGACGGAAACCGACGATTTCTTCTGCTGCCACGGCACGCTGGTGCAGGCCAACGCCTCGCTGAACCGCTGCCTGTACTATCAGGATGGGCAGGACGTGTATGTTTGCCAGTTTTTCGATTCCGACGCGGAATTGACCGTGAACGGGCAAAAGGTGACGCTGCGCCAGCGGATCGACACAAAAGCGGGTTCGTTCCAGATGGGCAGTGATTCCTCCGCCAGGCAGGAAATCGGCGCGGTCACATCTCAGGTTCGCCACAATCCCGAAACGCTGTCCGTCCATTTAGAGGTGGTGACCGACGCGCCCGTCGAAATGACGCTGCATATTCGCCGGCCTTTCTGGGCAGGCGGGGAAACGGGTTACTATACGCCCGACCGGAACGTATGGCAAAACGGGGACTCCATCCTTTACGAACTGCCTCGCAGATTGTGGGCGGAACCGCTGGAAGACGATCCCACGCGCGTCGCGATGATGTACGGGCCGATCACGCTGGCGGGTCTGACGGACACGGAGCGGACACTGCATACGGATACGGTCCATCCCGAGCGGGCGCTTCGTCGTGCCAACGAGCGCGAATGGGGTAACTGGACGCAGGAATTTCTGACTGTGACGGAGGACCCGGCGATCCGCTTTATCCCCCTGTACGACGTGGGGTACGAACCCTACGGCGTGTATTTCCGTATCGCGGACCGCAACGCATAAGCACCGGGCCATACGCCCCTCATCGGGTTATGTCAGTCCCTGATCAGAAGACGAAGATAAGAAAACGAAGATACGGAGGCATTTCCATGGAGAATTTCACCCCGGCGTTTCAATCTTTGGAGAAATTTCAAACCCCGGACTGGTTCCGGGACGCGAAATTCGGCATCTGGAGCCACTGGGGGCCTCAGAGCGTGCCGATGTTCGGCGACTGGTACGCCCGTAACCTTTACATACAGGGCACGCCGCAAAACCTTTACCATGTGCGGCATTACGGGCACCCCTCGCAATTTGGTTACAAGGATATCTGCGCGCTTTGGAAAGCGGAAAACTTTCATCCGGACGAACTGATGAACCTGTATGTGAAGGCAGGCGCGAAGTATTTTGTGGCGCAGGCAATGCACCACGATCACTTTTTTAATTATCCTTCCGCGCTAAACCGTATGAACAGCCAGAACGTCGGCCCGCATAAGGACATCGTCGGGCTGTGGAAAGCCGCCGCAGACCGTTACGGGCTTCCCTTCGGCCTGACCGAGCATCTGGGGGCCTCCTTCAGCTGGTGGCGCACCAACAAGGGCTGCGACAGCTACGGTCCGTACAAAGGCGTGCCGTACGACGGCAACGACCCCGTCTACCGTGATTTTTATCACGACAACTACGAGCATCCGGTGGGCGACCCGGACAATCTGGACCCGTGGTATACCGGCAACCAGAAGTTCCGTAGTTATTGGGTCGCCTGTATGAAAGAGCTGATTGAACGTTACACCCCCGACCTGCTGTATTCCGACGGAGGGCTGCCCTTCGCCCAGTACGCGCCGGGCACGCCCCAAAGCCAGCTGAACGAGCAGTATCGGGAAGGGTTGGACGTGGTGGCAGACCTGTACAACGCATCCATCCGGAAGTATGGGCAAAACCGCGCCATATATACCCAGAAGGATCGCAATCCGGAGATTTATCACGTCGGCGTTCTGGACATCGAAAGAAGCCAGCTTCCCGGCATCCAGGAAGACCCGTGGCAGACGGACACCTGCATCGGCAACTGGTTCTACGATGTGCGGCAGACGTACAAGCATCCGGATCAGATCATCGAGATGCTGATCGACATTGTGTCCAAAAATGGCACGATGCTGCTCAACGTGCTGCAGCGCCCAGACGGCGCCATCGACGACGAGGCGAAATATATCCTGACCGAGCTGGCCACGTGGTTCCCGACCGCCGGGGAGGGTCTGTACGGCACCCGCCCGTGGAAAGTGAGCGGAGAAGGCGACACCTTCGTGACCATTCAGGGCTTCACCGAAACAAAAACCGCCTGGAAACCGGCGGACATCCGCTATACAAGGAAAGGCAACACCATCTATGCGTTCCTGATGGGCGGCGCGTACGATAACGTGTCGGTGCTGCGCAGCTTCAACGAGGGCGAGCGCATCACCGGCGTCCACCTGCTGGGAGTCGGCGCCGTACCCTATCAGCATGAAATGGGCGTGCTGACCGTTGCGTTACCGGAGCACGGGCCCAACGCTTACACCAACGTGCTAGCCGTGGAGCTGGCTGAATAAACTGGAGGAATTCAAGCATGAAAAAACAGGCTTTCAATCCCTACCTTCCCTCCTGGGAATATATTCCGGACGGCGAGCCGTATGTATTCGGGGATCGAGTGTATGTGTACGGTTCCCACGATTTTTACAACGGTCACGTTTTCTGCATGGGAGATTACATGGGCTGGTCCGCGCCGGTCAACGATCTGTCCGACTGGCGCTGCGAAGGCGTAATCTATCCCCGCAAGGCCGACCCCGTGAACGCGGAGGGTAAAATGTGCCTCTACGCGCCGGACGTGACCGTGGGGCCGGACGGCCGGTATTACCTGTACTACGCGCTCGATAAAGTCAGCCTGATTTCTGTCGCCGTGTGCGATTCTCCCGCGGGACGCTATCAGTTTTTGGGGTATGTCCACTACAAGGATGGCACGCGCCTGGGCGACAGGCTGGGCGACGAGCCCCAGTTTGATCCCGGCGTACTCACGGAGGGCGACCGTACCTACCTCTACACGGGTTTCGGCGGCTTTAAGGACGCCACCCGCCACGGCGCGATGGTTACGGTGCTGGGCCCCGATATGGTAACGATCCTCGAGGACCCCAAATTCATCATGCCCAGCGATTCCTACGCCGACGGTACGGAATACGAAGGCCACGCCTTCTTCGAGGCTTCCTCCATCCGCAAGCGCGGCGACATCTACTACTTCGTCTACTCCTCCACCCCGATGCACGAGCTTTGCTATGCCACCAGCAAAAGCCCCACCGGCGGCTTCCGTTACGGCGGAGTCATCGTAAGCAACTGCGACCTGCATATCGACACCTACAAACCCGCCGATATGCCTGCGGCCTACGGCGGCAACAACCACGGGAGCATCGTGGAAATCGGCAGCCAGTGGTACATCTTTTATCATCGGCAGACCAACGGCACGTGGTACAGCCGTCAGGGATGCGCCGAACCCATCCGGTTTCTGGACGACGGCTCGATCCCTCAGGTGGAGATTACCTCCTGCGGCCTAAACGGCGGCCCGCTGAAGGGCCATGGCGAATACCCCGCCTATATCGCCTGCCACCTGTTCACCACCGAAGAGCACCGCATGGCCGGCACGCCCGGCCTGCCCCGCGTGATGCAGGACGGCCGCGACGGCGACCCAGAAACCGGCTATATCGGGGATATCAAAGATGGCACCACCATCGGCTTTAAGTACTTCGACTGCCACGGCGTACGGCGCGTAGGCCTTGCGGCGCGGGGTTATGCCAACGGGCATTTTGAAGTGAAAACCGCGTGGGACGGCCCGGTGCTCGCCACTCTCCCGATCGCCTATACCAACGTGTGGGAAAATTACGCGGCGGACGCAACCTTCCCGGATGGGAAACAGGCCCTTTACCTCACCTACCGCGGCCCGGGCCAGACAGCCCTCCGGTCCATCTGCTTCGATATGGAGTAACCGCGCGAGTTGGCGCGGGAGCACGGTCAGCCCGCCGCCTGCCGCATTTCTCAAGCAATAAAGAATGCCTTCGGAGGAGCGCCCGCACAGGGCGCCCCTCTTCTTTCCGTCCCCCCGCTCTCCTTTTTTTCTCCCTTCACAGCATTCCGACCGGGGTTAATCCCACAGGCATAAAGCAGGGTCGATTGCGCATCCTTTACACCCGTCTTCTCACAATCATAAGTAAAAAAATCCCGAGGAATCATACCGGGCACCAATTTATCCCACATCCCGCAACAATCCGTAAGTATTGCAAATCCGTCTCTGGCCCTGTACACTGTCAGGGGGGGATTCGGACCGATTCCGAAAGGTTGAAGAAGAGCCAGCCTCTGTTACCGCAACGGATATAAACAGCCCCCCGGGACATATTAAACCAATCAACCGGCAGCCCTTGGAGAGGGGCTTAAAACACTACTACTTCATCATATCGAGGGCATACGTATGGCTTGCACAACGATTCTGGTCGGAAAAAAAGCATCCTATGACGGTTCTACCATGATCGCGCGAAATGATGATTCCGGTTCCGGTCACTTTACGGCCAAAAAATTTGTATCGATCCATCCCGGGGAGCAGCCTGTACCCTACAAATCGGTGCTGTCCCATGTGGTGATCGAGCTGCCCTCCAACCCAATGCGTTTTACCGCCGTACCGAACGCCATCGAGGGCAAGGGCGTCTGGGCCGCCAGCGGCGTGAACGAAGCGAACGTGGGCATGACCGCCACGGAAACCATCACCTCCAATCCGCGTGTGTTGGGGGCCGACCCGCTGGTGGAATATCAGCCGGAGCAGGACGGGCAACCCGAAACCGTCGGCGGGATCGGCGAAGAAGACATTGTTTATATCGTGCTGCCTTACATCCGCAGCGCCCGCGAAGGCGTGGAGCGTCTGGGAGCCCTGCTGGAAAAGTACGGCACCTATGAGATGAACGGGATCGCCTTTCAGGATGTGAATGAAATCTGGTGGCTGGAGACGATCGGCGGCCACCACTGGATCGCCCGCAGGGTGCCGGATGATGTGTATGTCGTGATGCCCAATCAACTGGGGTTGAATCAGTTTGATCTGGATGATGCCCTGACCGGAAAGAAAAACTACATGTGCTCCCCGGACATGCGGGAGTTTATCCGGAAGAACCATCTGGATCTGTCCCTGAACGGACAGCTCAATCCGAGGGATGCGTTTGGAAGCCACGACGACTCCGACCACGTTTACAATACGCCTCGCGCCTGGTTCATGCTGCGGTATTTTAACCCCCGCGCGAAAAACTGGGACGGCCCGAACGCGGATTTCACCCCCTGCTCTGATGATCTGCCCTGGTGCATGGTGCCGGAGAAGAAGATCACGCCGGAGGATGTGAAATACGCGCTGTCCTCACATTATCAGGGGACGCCCTACGATCCCTATGACAGCCGGGGGAACCAGGCCACGAAGGGCATTTTCCGCTCCATCGGCGTCAACCGGAACGACTTTATGGCACTGATTCAGATGCGCCCGGACGTCCCGGAGGAGTTCCGCGCGGTAGAATGGCTTGCCTTTGCCTCCAACGCCTTTAATGCGCTGGCACCCTTCTATGCCAACGTGTCTACTACGCCGGTCTATCTTTCCAATACCACAAAAGAAGTTTCTGCCGACAATTTCTACTGGTCCAGCCGAATGATCGCCGCCATGGCGGATGCGTCTTACGGGAAATCGGTATTCCATATCGAGCGTTACAAGGCCGCCGTACAATCCCGGGGGCACGAGCTGATCGGCCGGTACGACGAGAAATTGAGGCAGGAAACGGACCCTTCCAAGCAGGCAGCGCTTCGGGAACAGGCCAATCAGGAAATCGCGGACATGCTGAAAAAAGAAACTTCCGACACGCTGGATAAAGTGCTTTTTGAGCTGAGCAGCCAAATGAAAAACGCCTATTCCAGATCGGACGCCTGAGGGGTATTTACCCCCCCGGGTCGCTGCTCAACCAAAAAAGCGCTGTGGACGGCCATCACCCGTAAGAATCAGGCGGCCTGCGTGCCCCGGGCAACGAAGGGAATCCATCCGAACAGAGTATCCGGCATGTAGCGGAGCCCCTGCGAAATCAAAGCAAAAGAGGGATGCGCGGTGAAAAAACATTCGCAAGGAAAAAGGGTTATGGGATTACTGCTGGTCTGTTGCATGCTCCTGCCCTGCCTGGCCACGGCGGAAAACGCGCCGCTTTTTCAGGCGACGATTTCCCTGAGCGACGGTTCTGCCCCGCTAACATTCACCGTTGATAATACCGGCAAAACCGACCCCGCTTCGGACGGCGACCCTGTTTATCGCATCCGGATCACTGGTTCCGATCAGGAAACGTTTGACCCGTTGCTGTTTCCGTATGCCAGCGGCGCGGACATGGAACCTCTGCTGCGCTTTGTGGACCTGAACTCGGACGGTTATCTGGACATTGAAGCTTTGCATGTGGTGGGCGCTTCCAACCGCAGCTCCACATACTTTCTGTACAACATGGCAAAGAAGCAGTTTGAAGAGGCTCCCCTTTTACAGCATCTGTCCAGCTATCAGATTTATCCCAGACAGAAGCTGATTCTGAATTACGAGCACGAAAGCGCAGTAACGGGCACTTACACGCTGTATCGCTTCGTGGATGAGAAACCGGTGCTGTTCCGTGAAGCTTCCGTACTCCGTGATGATCGGGACAATGGCGAATCGATCCGTGAACTGGTAACGGAATATGACGATCAGGGCAACCAAACCGTATTGCTGGATAAGACTCATGGCGAATTTGCCAGCGAGGAGGAATGGCTGCAGCACCAGACGATCTGGCTGAAGCTACTATGGACCGGGTTGGACGCAACGGAAACGCCAGAATAGCTGGGCAACTGCGTACGGTCGAACGTATGATTACCATCCGGGTTAACCGGCAGCTTACGTACACCGCCTGATTTCGCGGCTGGTCTGTATAATATCAATCAATCACAACCACCCGTCAAACGGGTGGTTTGCACTAAGGCTAAAAGCCTTATGGTACTGGCCAGCGTCTAAAGGCGCTGGCTTTCACTATGTTCAAGCCTATTGCCGTTGCCACTTTTGCCGC
>Ga0116170_10003057_pt1 | contig 15807 bp, 16 predicted proteins | sample AD_JPNHW1_MetaG_FD_89797 | JGI IMG/M metagenome (GOLD analysis project Ga0116170, IMG submission 89797) | Active sludge microbial communities of municipal wastewater-treating anaerobic digesters from Japan - AD_JPNHW1_MetaG | ecosystem: Engineered > Bioreactor > Anaerobic > Digestate | place...
CCTTCCGGCACAGGGAAGACAAAACCCATTTTTTTGAGTGCGGAACAGAGGAGATCGCGACGGGCCCGGTACTCGTCCCGCATCCGTGCGACTTCTCCCTGCGGGCCGGTGTACGCGGCGAGCGCAGCGTACTGGGAGATTGAGGTTGCGCATGCCTGGGCGTACTGGTGGACCTTGATGCACTGGGCAACGATATCGGACGGTGCGGCAAGGTACCCGAGCCGCCAGCCGGTCATCGCGTAGGTCTTGCTCGTTGCGTTGATCGTGACGACATCCTCGCCGAACTGTGCCGCGGAATAGTGCTTTTTGCCGTAGATGAAGTGCTCGTACACCTCATCGGATACGACCGTGACGCCCTTGTCGTTTGCATACTCCACGATAGCCCGTATCGATTCCCTGCTCTCAACGGCACCGGTCGGGTTCCCCGGAGAATTCAGGACAAAGATCTTCGCGCCGTCCATCAGCGCCTTTGCCTTCTCGACGTCAATGCAGAGATTCTTATCGAGAGGAACGCCGATTGCCCGGCCGCCGGCTATCTCCGCGAGCGCCGCGTACGACACAAAGCCCGGATCGGCAAGGAGGACCTTGTCACCGGGTGAGACCATCGCCTGCATCACGATATGCAGGGCTTCGCTCGCGCCGGCCGTGATGATGATCTGGTCGGGACTGTACGTGAGCTTGTTCTCGGTCAAAAACTTCCGGCTGATCGCCTCCCGGAGTTCCGGGATCCCGTTGTTGGTGGTATAGCCGGTCTTTCCCTCGTTGATAGCGCGGATTGCCGCCTCTTTGATATGTACGGGCGTATCGAAGTCCGGCTGCCCGAGGCCGAGGTTGATGGAGCCGGGGCCCGCAGATTCGAAGATCTTCCGGATGCCCGAGATCTCGATTGCCCGGATCCGGTCCGGGAATGCATGTGTACGTGTCATTAACTTTCCTCACTCGATATTCGCGTGCCGGTGCTTGAGCGCACTCTCGTCCGTCTTTGTGATCTCCATGAGCCGGGAGATGACCGCATCGGCAAAGACCATCGATGCCGTCTCAAAGAGCGTTCCGAGTGGCGCAAACGACTTGTGGTCGCCCAGCATCTGCCGGATCTCGAACTCCGCAGCATCGTCTTTCACGTCGTCCCGGAAGCTCTGGATGACAACGTTGCAGGCTGCAAGTTTCCCGATCCGGGAATCGGCGTTCGAAGTGATCAGGCAGATATGCGCACCGATCGCGTGCGCCGTGTCGGCGATGTCGGCGATTGTCTTGGTCCTGCCCGATCCTGAAAAAACGACCATGAGATCGTCCCTGTTGAGCGCCGGCGTGATCGTCTCGCCCACGACATACGCCTGCATCCCAAGGTGCATGAGCCGCATCGCAAATGCCTTCGCGACAAGCCCGCTGCGTCCGGCGCCCATGACAAAGATACGGCGGGCGTGCAGCAGCTCGGAAAGGAACGTCTCCACGTCACTGTCAGGGATCTCCTTTGCGATGAGCCGGATCTTGGATCCCATCAGCATCATCATCTCCTGGACCCTGTGATCTTCCATAACTCTCCCTTCATGCATATCTCCGCAGAAGGTAAAGAGAATATCGAAGATACCGGGGCATGCAGGTCTGCCCTGCATCCGGATTTCCGGGTCTGACTTCCCTCCCGGTCTGATCAAGTAAAAAACGCGGCAGACAGGAGAAGATCCTTATATGATGGAGAAAAATTTTGTTATACATTTCCCGTTTCCCACGAGAACCTGCAACGATTGCGAAAATGCAGGGTGATCCGGCATGATCCGGCCGGGAAATCCCCCGGCACTCGTCCGGAACCAGAATATCGTCAGCGATCATGGCACCACAGCAGAAACCCGTATCCGGCGCCCGCCCGTTCCTGAAATGGGCAGGCGGAAAGACGCAGCTTCTTCCGGAGTTCTCCCGCCGCTTCCCTGTCGACCTGAAAAACGAGAAGATCACGGATTATGTTGAACCGTTCGTCGGCGGCGGTGCGATCTTCTTCTTCCTCAACCAGCGCTTCTCATTCCGGCGCTCTACAATCTGCGATGCGAACGAGGAACTCATCCTCACATACCGGGTGATCAAGCGTTCGGTGAAGGGTCTTATACGGGAACTGGAAACCATCGAGTGCGATTATCTCAGGAAGAGCCCAAAGGCGCGGGAGGAATGCTACTATGATATCCGTGACGCGTATAACCGGGAGAAGGAAGCGACCGATTTCTTACGGTACTCCGCGGACTGGGTTTTGCGGGCTGCGCAGATGATCTTCCTGAACCGGACCTGCTACAACGGGCTCTTCCGGGTCAACCGTCGCGGCGAGTTCAACGTGCCGTTCGGCAAGTATGCGAACCCGGAGATCCTGTACGCGGAAAACCTGAACGATGTCGCAGCACTCCTGAAACATACCCGGATCCTGCACGGCGACTTCACGAAGTGCCGGCCGTTTGTCAACAAAAACACGTTCGTCTATCTCGATCCCCCCTACCGTCCGCTGAACAGTACGGCGTCGTTCACGTCCTATGCAAAACAGGGATTCTCCGATGACGACCAGCACCGTCTCGCGCAGTTCTACCAGGATCTGGCTTCAACCGGCGCAAGGCTGATGCTCTCCAATTCCGATCCGAAGAACGAGAACGAGGACGATGCATTCTTTGATGAGCTGTACGCGGATTTCAGGATCGTACGCGTACCGGCCCGGCGCATCATCAACTGCAATGGTTCCCGGCGGGGCGCGATCAGCGAACTCGTCGTCACGAATTACCGCGTGCCGCCGTGCAGATCATCGTCATAGGCAGGAAAATCCGTAAAATGAGGATGGGTCAGATGTAATTGTTCTTCCTCAGCCAGTCTGTCTGGGGCCGCAGGTACCGGAAGATAATATCGCATTTCTCATCCTGGAAGCTCCATGGGATGACAATCAGGGTGTCTCCTTCGCGAATCCACGTCCGTTTTTTCATTTTGCCCTTGATCCTGCCCATACGGGTGACCCCGTCAAGACAATGGACCTTGATATGATTTGCCCCCAGCATGGTCTCGGCAAGAGCGAACTGTTCCTTATTCCATTTTTTCGGTAACCGGACCCGGATTACCGGTGTCCCGTCAGGGTTGACCGCATTGGGATCTATATTGTCATTGTTCCTGTTTTGAAAACTCATTCAACCAACTACGTTTGGTACACCGATGGTGCCTGACATGGTAAAGCTATGGTAAGGATCAAACCAGAGCCGGGACTTTTTGCGCGAAAGCTACGGGCGACCGGAATGGCTATCTACCCACCGTCCAATAGTATCCCAGTCACAGTTGAGCAATGATACGGTACCGGTCCAGGTACGTCAGCTAACGCTCCGCGAGGGATCATGACGGGGCGGATTGCCGGAACTTCATACTTTTCTGTCGTGATCGAATATCCCGGGATATTCCTGGCATATCGCGGGAAGACGGATTTATTAAAAATCCCCTCCTGCGTGAGCGGGATCCTTTCCGAAAAAAACCGGGAAAGACCAGGGAGTGGAGGTACTATGTCACACCAGTTTGCCGGGACTCCGGCCATAAAAACACGCCGGAACGGCGGGGACCCGGCATGAGCGTGCAGGTAAAATTCGCAACGCCGTCGGGATCCGTATCACTCGATCTTGCCAGGATCTCGGCTTTCGAGATCACCCGGCTGCGCACTACGTTCGAACTTCTTGCCCTCACGCCGGAAAATCCCCGGAAGAATACCCCGTACGTGATTGCAACACGGGGATGGGAATGGCAGGTCAGGGAGATCGCCGATACGCTCCAGAAACTGAAGGCAGAGACCGGCGAGATCATCTTCGAGATCACGGATTCAGAGAGCCACCTTGTCAAGAACACATCGTAATCCTTCACGTGCCCCCATCTCAAATATTGGTGGTTTCTTCCTGGAGATGGATCAACCCATCATTCTTTACCAAAAGACAACGAATACTATGATACCTTAAATGGTTTTGGCGAGCATCTGCTCCCGTTTGGACCACCGCACCAATGCGGACCTCTCCTCCGATTCAGCAAAACCCTTTTTGAACAGGTAACCCTGCGCAATACCCTGTTGCAGGGCATGCCGGCACGATAAAATCAGGAACTATTCCATGAGACAAAATACCGTAAGACCAGAAGTCAGGGGGACACGCTCCGGGTATGTTATCCGGTATACCTGCCCTGCCTGCGCTACTGAAAATATCATTGTATGTAAGATGCCGCGCGATTACTACCGGGAAACCCACGAAGCGAATTGCAGGCACTGCAGGAACCGGCTGACCGTTCTCACCCCCGGTCACCAGAACCGGAATGCCAGTGAAGCGTCCCCGTAGTTCCTGAATAAAATTCCGATACCGCAATTTTCCCGGGGATTTTGGAACATATCAGGAAATAATTGCCGATGATTACCCGGGGAATTTCCGGAATTTCTCTTATCTGCCACTACGGCAGGAGGATGACAAAGAGGATGACAATAACAATGGCGATGATAAGAAGGAGGAACCAGCCCTTCCGCCAGATCGGGGGCTCGGCGATGAAATCGTATGCGCGGGCAAGATCCGGATTCTTTCCCGTCAGCCATGCAATCACGCGTTTTGTCATCTGCCCCTGCTTCCGGCCATCAGCCGTATCTGATCGTCCGATGGTTCCTGCAGGGAGATAGCGGTTTGCATTGTACAGGTGCATCCGGACCGTCCCCGTCTCACAGCAGGTCAAAAGCCCGGGGATTTTATTGAAGAGATGCCGGCAATTCCCCGGAGAAAACGATGTCCTTTCCGGTCAGCCGTTGAAGTTGTGGAAGTCGTAGCAGTTCCGGATGAATTCCTGTTTCTGGTGCTCGCTTGCGTTGACGGGCGGTTTCAGGTAACCGACTTCCGGAGTCTGCCGGGCAGGGCAGAACGGGCAGAGCGCGGAATCCACGTCGTTTGCCTTCGTCCGGACCGGGCAGTAGTACACGCCATCGATGAGCTGCACCCGGTCTCCTCCCGGAAACGGCATACCGGCAGGATGGCCCGGCAGTTCCTGCACGAGCATGCAGAACCCGGATAACAGGAACTTTAAAAACCGGAGCCGGATGCTTTCATCTTCGCCGGAACTGCATTGCCCGGCAATCATCGCGAAGTACGCCTTTGTCTTCTCCGGTACCGGTGCCCGCATGCCGGCAAAAACTCCCTGCTGGTCCATGAGCCGGATATTCTGGTAGGTCCCGTGCAGGTGTGCGGTGATCGTTGCTTCAAGGTTTTTCCGGTATGCAGGATCAATGTCCCGGATATTTTCGGAAAAATTCCAGCGCATCTGCTGGAGATCCCGCGGCGAGTACGCAAGAACGATCTTCGCGATTGCGCTGCCAAGATCGCCCCGGGTCGTACAGGACGCGAGGCGATCGCAATCGCTCCGGATCTTTTCTGCTGCGGCCGATCGATCCGGTACTGGTGGTGGCGTGCGGAACATGGGATGCATCACGGCCTATTCCGGGAATTTTTTACGGAATTGTCCCGGAATTTATTCATCTGCCTTTTTGCATAAATTCCTGTTGCCCGGATGCTCATCGTCCCATGATCGCCGTTATGATTCCGGTGCCTGCGCCCGGGAACCGGTTGCATAAAAGAGCGGGTTGATCATCGGGAACCTGCCCGGGGCAGAGCCTCAGTGTCGAGGGAACTGGTTGTATAAACGAGCCGGGTTGATCATCAGGGGGGCAGATCCGTATACCCGTGGTAAACCGGAATCCTGTTCCGGGAGCTTACCCTGCTTCCGAAGAATGCCCGGGGAAAATACGCCCGTAACGGGCTCCGATTGACCATGTTTCCGGAACCGCCGGCCAGGTTTTGCAAAAACTGAGCCAGGTTTCCCTGGTATTTACGGTTTTATCGTCGGAGAAAGCCGGCCAGGTATATGCAGGTTTGGACAGCGGAAAAATCCGGAAACGTCCAATCATACCAGAGACCGTGTCTGAGGAAAATCGCGCTGTAAAAATCGCCCCATATCCGCGTTCTGCCGGAGGATACGTGCAGGGGGTGTGTGGCGGGAGGTGCCGGAAGGCTTGCCCGGATTCCGGTTTTCATCCGGTCTCCGTCGGAGCGTGTCATCATCCATGCAATCACCGGGGGTAGTCCGCCGGATTCTCCGTCGGAGCCGGGGGACCCGGTATTCCCCGGAGATCGTTCCGGGAAATCCACCCCGGCAGGCAGGAACCATGCCCCCGGATCCCGGGTACTTCCAGAGAACGTCAGGTTCCTGCAATCGCTTCCCTCCGACGGAGACCTTCGGTATGTGCGACCGGTTTTCCCGGTTTTTTGGCCATATAGCGGCACGAATTCCCAGGAAAGTGTCCGGAATTCGCACGTTTCAGTCAATTCCATCGACGTAAAAACGGGGGCATTAAATAGCACCAATGGGGGACGCGAAATACTCGCAGATATGCCGGAGGACGCCAGACATGCCGGAACGCGGCTGTTGTCAGAAAATGATACCGTTTTATCGTCGTATACCGACGTAAATCAGGAGTAACACCTGTCCGGCATTACCGGTTATGCCACGAGTTTCCTCGCTTCTTCTGCGGGAATCGCAACGAGCGTCTCCATCTCGAAGTCATCCTCCCTCCGAATGGCCATGTTCATTGCCGCTGCTTCATTTAAGGCTTCAAATATCGTTATAACATCGTATCTCCCGAGTGTCCAGTAGATGCCGGTGTACCGGATTCCTTCTTTCGCCTCCAGCACCTGCTTTCTTAAACTTTCGACAACACTCTCCCGTGTCACCTGTTTCCTGAATTTCACGAGCCCAATGAAATACATTGCCAATCCCCCCGTTTTGGGAACAGTTGACTATCCGCAAAAAGGCTATATTAATGCTTGTCTTGCGGAAAAGTGAGGGACAGTAAAAACCGGTCAGCCGAAAGACGGAATACCGGGAAAACCTCACGATGATCGTCAGGACGTATTGGGAATCCTATTCTGGTATACTGCTGATAGTGTTGCATTAGGAACCCTGCAGGAATACCTGCCGGAATAAACAGATGATATGCGTTTCCGGGTTAACGGAACCGTGGCCGGAATAAAAAAAGAGATGGCAGGCGGGATATCAGGTCCCGACATACATCCTGATTGCCTGTTCGTAACATTTCTGTGCTTCAACAAGCTTTCCCATCTTCTGCAGCGTCTGGCCCTTGTTGAACAGGACATCTGCATCTTCAGGGATAATCTTCAAAGCACGATCGTACGCTTTTATTGCTTTTTCGAACTCTCCCTGACTGTCACGGAGATTGCCGTGTTCAACACAATCGTGCTGCTGTTTCAGATCTGTCAATTGCATGATTTCCCCCTCCCGAGTCACATACCGTGACCTGATCCTGAATACAGGGTCTCAATTAATAGTAATTTGCCAACAAGTCATGCAAAAGAGATCTGCATGGATATATGCCGTGCAAAGACCCCGGATTCCCGCAGATTACGCCGGAAATGGGGGAAAAGCCATCCATCAATGAGTTCCGATTACCGGCTTCCCGTGGGATTGTGAGAATGATGACTTAAAGCCCGTCCTTTACAATCCGCACTTGACCAGCTCCACCGGCATTACACCCGGAACGAGAACTATGTTGTCGAAGGGTACGTAGAGATCCCAAAGGACCGGTATGCCAGGTTCAGCCAGGTATTCTTCCGGGAAGCCGAACGGATGCAGAGGCCGGGCGGATCGATGTATGTTGTTTCGAGATACACGAACCTTGCCGATATCCTTGTCGCGCTCAAAGAGATCCGGCTTGTCGGGATCAACTACCTCATATGGAAGTACCGATTCGGGGTTTTCACACGGCAGAAGTATATTTCCACCCACTATCACATCCTCTTCTATGCAAAACCGGGCGGGAGCAGGACGTTTACCCTTGAATCGAGGTACGGGCTCATCGAGAAAGACACCGGCAACCGTTCGCCCAACAATGCCGACCGGGAAAATGTCTGGCCAATCAACCGGGAATACAAGCCCGGGAACATGAAGAACAAGAACGAACTCCCTCTCCCGCTGTTCACAAAGATGATCCGGTACAGTAGCAACGAAGGCGACCGTATCGCCGATTTTTTCCCTGGCGGATTTTCACCGGCAAAGGCGGCAACCGGCTTCAGCCGCCGGGTCACTTGGTTTGAGGTCTCAAAGCCGGTATTCGATGCGGAAATGGAGGAATTACAGAAGATCCGGCCCGGATACCGCCACCCCCGGCTCCGGAAGCCTCTCATCAAAAATCCTGAACGATCCCGCACACGATGGACCGAAGCGGATATCCGGAATCCCGATAGCGAATTCCGGAAGTTCCCGGGCACCCGCGTGCGAATGAAAGAGATCGTCGCGCAGTTGCAGGAAATGTTCGGGCGCTGACAGTGGGCAATCAGGAAAGCGCTAAAAAAAATCTATCGAAAATTTTCTGGAAGCATCCCTCATATGGACAGGGAAAAAATACCGGGACCTGATAGCAAAATGATTATCGGGCCTTAATCCTCCGGTAATCCGGAAAATTATTTGAGGAAACGGATCCTGAAAATCTGAAAACGGGTGTTTTAATTGCCCTGTCCGGTTGCACCGTAATGCTCCACGGTCCCATAGGTCACCGGTTTCTTTCCTTCAAGGACCGATACCGCCCCATGCCCGCCGCAGATGATGCACCGTTTCCCGGACTCTTTCAGTTTTGCGTCGGTTGCCGCGGCAAGCTCGAGTAGTGCGCCGCGTTCCTTCTTGGCAACTTCATTATTCACGTTGACCGAGGCGACAAGGAATTCCGCAAGGGAGTTATATGCCATCCGTTCCGGCGTGAGGCTCGCGATGTTGATGATGCTGTCGGCGGCAAAGAGCAGGCCGGACTCTTCGGAGAAGAGGTAGATCTGCCCGCCGATGTGGCCGCCAAGGCTTTCGAGCACCTCAAAGCTGATGCCGCCGATCTCCACGGTTGCGAGGATCGGGAAGATCCCCCGGTGTCCGACCGGTATCGTGGGGAAGAGAACGATATTTTCCGGGGGCTTGAAGAGCGAGAAGAGGTTGACCATCTTGGTGTAGAACGTCTCCAGGATCAGCTTGTCGCTGCGCGTGCCGTACGCCCGGTTGTTTTCCTTCACGATCCCAAGCGTGGTATTGTGCATGAACGACTGCGCGGAAAAGTACCCGGCCCCGCCGCAATGATCGCCATCGGCATGGGTGATGATAATACGCGAGATATCCGAGGGTTTCCCGATACCGTACCGTTCCAGCATCATCCGGACATCGGGGAAGTAGATCCCGTACCCGGTGTCGATGAGGACAACTTCGTCCGGGGTCTGGAGCGCAAAGATACTCCCTCCGCAGGGCATCTGGAAACAGAAGACCGTGAACCGGTCCGTCACACGGATCCTCTGTACATCGGCAGAGAACCGTTCGCCAATCGTTGCCCGCATCGTCTCCCCGGTCGATAGCACGCAGGAGAATGCTTTCTTCGGGTCATTGCCCCGGTCCATCAGTTCCTGTGCGATATGGTTGGTATCGGCAAGGAACGAGAGGAGGAAAGCGTCCTCCGATTCCCCGATGATGTTCCGGATCTTCTGAGCGAGCGTCACGTAGAAGACCGTGTCATCGAGATGTTCACCGGTATTGTCGTACTCTAAAATCTCCATCCGGTACTTGGACTTGATCTCGTCCATCAGTTTCTCAACAGCCCCGCTCTTCTCAACATGCAGGCTGACCGTGAGCCGGCCGGGATGGCGGCCGGCATCGTCGTAATCGATAAACGCGATATTGGCCCCGGCGTTTGTTGTATAATTCAGGAATTCATCGAGGGCGCCGCTGCGGTTGGGAACCCAGGCATAGAATTTCAGGAAACTGACTGGCCGGATCGAGGTCTGGAGGTAGCCGATTGCCGCAAGTTCCTTTGTTATCTTCTCATACGCGGTCTCATCGGCAGTCACCTCGAAAAAGACGGTGACGGGATCGATTCTCCTGTCAAACTGGAGCCGGTTGATGTTGCCGTTATAGTGCCGGATGATCGCGGCTGCACGGTGCAGTGCTCCTGCTTCATCGGGCATGCGGGCGACAAACGAGTATTTTCTCATGGTATAGGGTCACCAGCGGGTATGCCGGAAACGATTGGACATGAAGTAAAAAATAGCTTGTTATGAGAACCGGCAAAATGTGAGATGTGGGAATTGCAAAAAAAGGGAATCAGTATTTTTTCCGGGCCCAGAGGATTGCACCGGCACCGAAGAGAGCAAGGGCAAGTACGGGGGTAGCCATACCGATACCAGCTTTCGTTGCGCTTGCTGCCGGTGTTGTTCCCGATTCCTGCACGGTTGTTTCAGCAGCGGTTCCGACAGATGCGGGAGTAGTAGTAGTCTCCAGGGTTGCAGGAGCCGTTGTCACCGCTGTTGACGTCATGGTCAGGTTCGCGGTTGGTTCAGAGATTGTCAGGGTGAGCCTGAGAATATTGGTCATTGCCGGGTTTGTACCGGTGACGGTATACTGGCCCGGGGCCATGTCGGCATGGAAACTGTACGAGAACGATCCCGATGCGCTCACCGGGGACATGAAGGTATGCAGAACCTTCCCGGAAGCATCGGTGACATTGATCTTGACATAGGAGACTCCTTTCTCCGCCATCCCGTTGAGGGTGATATAATCACCCAGCCGTGCGGTTGACGGGCTTGCTTTCAGATAGAACTCCGGCTGCTTCAGCGTGATGGACACCGATGACGTGATGCCGGGGTTTTCCGCATCCCAGACCGTAACGGTATGCCTGCCGGAAGAGAGTTTCGACGGGTCAACCCGCGTCGTGTCCCAGGTAAAACTCCATGTTTTTCCTTCCAGGAATTTTGCCGGGTTGCCGGAACCTTCCGTGCCGCTCAGACTGTACGGGGGAACGCCGCCGGCGGGCAGTCCGGGGCCGGTGATCTTGATGAGCGTGTTGTTCCCAACAGAGTTCATACCGTTGAAGATGATCGTATCGCCGACATAGTACCAGCCGGCTCCCTGGTATCCAACCGTTACTTCGCCACCTGCCGCAAGGACGGGAGCAACAATCCCGCATGCAAGAAGTACAATACCGAACACGAGGAACCGGGAATAAAACCGCAAAGAACGCATAGTAAACCTCAGTATAAAAACGATGCCTCCTGAAAGAATAAATATTTTCCCGCTTTTTTTATCCTGCGGGCAAAATTTCAGCCCGTTTGCCGCTTCGTCTAACGTGAATACCGTGTAACGAAACTATATCCATCTCCGGTACAATCTCAGAGCTGGGATACAACGTATGGTTGATGTCAATACGGCGGTACAATCCGGAAGTGCCCTTTTAAAAAAGCAGATGGGCTCTTTTGCGGGTTCTTTTGGCTACGAAGAGACAGCCTACCATCTTCCGGTCTCTTTTGCTCTCACCGGAATTGCGGTTCACGATCCGGCGACCGCAGCTTCAGCGTACGCAAAGATGCAGGACAACCCCCTCATCGCGCAGGAATGCCTGCTCGCAGTAAAAGCGGGGAAGGCGGGGAGGGAACCGGCGCCCTACACCGGGTTCATCCCGGACACGGTGCTCCGGAAACTCGGGTACTCGCTTGTGGACGGGAGCATCATCGGCCTTGCTCTCCTTGTCGGCAGGCCTGAGAAGGGATCGGACGCGGCCGGCATCTGCCGCGAACTGCAGGAGAAGTACATGCTCACGTTCCTTGCCGGCGATATCATTGCGTCGCTCACGGGCAACGGGGTTAAGGTCGGGCTCGATTACCGGCTCATCCCGCTCGGGTCGACGAATGCCCATGGCGTCCACTTTGTCGATATCATCGCACGGGTAGCCATGATGTTTGGCGGGGTGACTCCCGGTGATGCAGGAAGGCTTCTTACGTACGCGGCAGAGCGGGCAAAGGCAATCGTCTTTGTCTTCCCCGGGTTGTCGGACGAGGATCTTGCCCTTGTCGATGCGATGCGGGTGCTTGGTTTTCCCATCGTCTCGCTCGGGAAGTATGAATCCGGAGACTGGATTTCGGCATCGGCGGAGGACGCAGTCCGGCGCGGGATGGAGGCAAAGGGGATCAAGGTCACGGTGACTGCAATCCCTATCCCCATGGGCTGCTCGCCGGCATTTGAAGGCAAGAGCATCCGGAAAGAGGAGATGTACGTGGAATTCGGCGGGGGACGGTCGCCCGCGTTCGAATTGTTGCAGATGAAGAAAAAGGACGAGGTTACCGATGGAAAAATCACCGTGATCGGCCCCGAGATCACCGCGATGAAAGAAGGATCGGCAAACCCGCTCGCAATTATCATCTCCGTTGCCGGGCCTGCCATGAAGAAGGACTACGAGCCGGTGCTGGAGCGCCGGATCCACAACTTCGTCAACTATGGGGAAGGTTCGTGGCATGTCGCCCAGCGCGATCTCATCTGGGTGCGACTCTCGAAAGAGGCGGTTGCGAAGGGCGTGAAGATCGAGCACATCGGAAAACTGCTCGCGAGCAAGTTCCGGATGGATTTCCCGTCGCTCATCGACGCCGTATCCGTGACGCTGATAACGGACAGAGACAAAGTCCTTGCAGCAAAACGGGATGCGGAATCTGTCTACGCGGAACGCGATGCACGGATCCGGGGCATGAAGGATTCCGATGTCAGCATCTACTATTCCTGTACCTTGTGCCAGACGTTTGCCCCAAACCACGTCTGCGTGATCACCCCGGAACGCCCGGCACTCTGCGGGGCGATCAGCTGGCTTGACGGCAGGATCGCGTACGAGATCTCGCCGGCCGGGGCAAACCAGCCGGTGGAGAAGGGCAAAGCCATCAATGAAATAACCGGCGAGTACGAAGGTGTGAACCGGTTCGTGAAGAAAGCGAGCCACGGGGAAGTCGACCGGTGCTCGCTCTACGCGGTCATGGAATTCCCGATGACCTGCTGCGGGTGTTTCGAGTGCATTGCGCTGATGCTCCCGGAAGTGAACGGGATCATGGTCGTGCACCGGGAATTCACCGGCATGACGCCATCCGGCATGACCTTCTCGACGCTTGCCGGAACAATTGGCGGCGGCGCCCAGACACCGGGCTTTGCCGGGATCTCGAAACAGTATATCCTCTCGGACCGGTTCCTGCAGGCTGAAGGAGGTATCAGGCGGCTTGTCTGGATGCCGTCCTCGCTCAGGGAGGAACTGAAATCACGGCTTTTGAAAAAACTGGAAGAGCAGGGTATCCCGGATTTCTTCGACAAGATTGCCGATGAGACAACGGCAGCAACAATCGAGGATCTCTCCTCGTTCCTTGCAAAGGTCGATCACCCGGCGCTCTCAATGGCCCCGCTGATCTGAGGTGCATGATGGGGCTTACACCACCATTCGACTGGACCGGATCGGTCGGCACCGTGACGCTCGGGGCGACGGCAGCAGAAGGGGGCACCCGGAGCGTCTCGTACAGGATCGGCGGAGGAACGACGCTCCCGCTGCTCCCGGGCGGAAATCCCGGGCATGCGCCACTGGTCGCTTTTGAGATCTGCGACGATATAAAACTCTGGCCAGCAATCGCGCTGAAAGCCTGCGGGAATGTTACCGGCGATATCGCCGCATGGGCGAAGATCGCGGAGAACACGTATCAGGCGGATGTCATCCGGCTCTACCTCACGAGCACCCGGCAGCGGAACTTCTCCGATTTTGCAAAAATCAAAACAACGGTCAGGGCAGTCCTCGATGCGACAACGCTTCCCGTGATCATCGAGGGGAGCAATGAGCCGGCCATCGACAGCGAGGTCTTCCTTGCCTGCGGGGAAGCCGGGCAGGGCGAACGACTGCTCCTCGGGACTGCGGAAGCGGGACGGTACCGGAGCATTGCCGCGGCGGCACTTGCCTACAACCACGGCGTTATCGCCCAGTCTCCCATCGACATCAACCTTGCAAAGCAGCTGAACATCCTGCTCCGGGAGATCGGCGTCCCGAACAACCAGATCGTGATCGACCCGTACACGGGGACGCTCGGGTACGGGTTCGAGTACTCGTTCTCTGCGATGGAGCGGATCCGGTTTGCGGCGCTCAAGGGTGATGCCGATCTCGCGATGCCGATGATCTGCTCTGCCATCGACTCGCTGAATATCAAGGAGGTCCGGGATGCAAATCCCGCCGGGCAGGATCGTATGGCGATCAGCTGGGAGTGTTATGCCGGGATTGCCGCTGCCGCTGCCGGCGCCGAGATTGTCTGCGTCCGGCACCCGGGAAGTGTCGCGCTCCTTAAAGATACGTTCAGCCACCTGACGCCAAAATCCGGGGGAGCGTGAGATCGATGGCGCTCAAGGCTCTCGATATCTACAAGATCCTCCCCAAGAAGAACTGCAAGGAATGCGGGGATCCGACATGCCTTACGTTCGCCATGAAACTTGCCGCGGGCAAGGGGGATATCAACCTTTGCCCGTACCTTGACGAGCAGGCAAAGAACGTGCTCGGCGCATCGACCCGGCCACCCATCCGGCTTGTCAAAATCGGGGTCGGCGAACGGGTGCTTCCCGTCGGCGAGGAGTTCGTCCTGTACCGGCACGACAAGACATTTTACCATCCCCCGGGGATCCTGTTCGGGGTCAAAGACACGCTCCCGGAATCCGGTATTACATCAATCGTCAAAAGGGTCCGGGCCGAGCGGGTGACCCGGGTGGGAATGGATCTTGCGCTCAACGGCATTGCGGTGACAAACGACAGCGGATCTCCCGGAACATTCGCAAATGCCGTTGCTGTCGTTGAGAAGAATGCCGATCTCCCGCTCATCCTCATGTCGCAGGATACGGGCGCGCTCGCTGCAGCCCTTGTCCACTGCGGGACGTACCGGCCGCTCATCCATGCCGCAACACCGGGGAATTTCCGGGAGATGTGTGCGCTTGCAAAGCAGCACGGCTGTCCCCTTGCCATCACGGTGCAGGGTGTCGACAACCTTGCGGTCCTTGCAGATGCCTGCGTAAAAGAAGGGGTAGCCGATCTTGTCCTTGACCCGGCGCCTGCGAACCTGCACGAATATGTTCCGGTCGCAACGGCGATCCGTGAGCTCGCGATTACGAGGACTGCACCGGACCTCGGCTACCCGATCTTCCTTGACGCGACCCGGTATTTCCCGGAAGATGCCGCAATCGTCCTTGGGATCGTAAAGTATGCATCGGTTATCGTCACTTCCCCGCTCTCACCGGCAGCAGTCACCTCCGCTCTCACGCTCCGGCAGAACATCTACACGGATCCCCAGAAACCGATCCAGATGAACCCGGGGATCTACCGGATCGGCAATCCCGGAAAAGAAGCTCCGGTCTTCATGACTGTCAACTTCTCGCTGACTTATTTCACGCTCGAAGGATACCTTGAATCCACCCGGACCCCCTGCTTCATGCTGCTTGTCGATACGGAAGGGCTCTCGGTTCTTACGGCCGTTGCGTCCGGCAAGCTGAACGAGACTATTGTCCGGGACTCGATCAAAAAATTCAACCTTGAATCCGAGGTCTCCCACCGGAAACTGATCATCCCGGGCTATGCGTCCCCGCTCTCGGGGCGGATCGAGGAACAGACCGGCTGGAAGGTACTGGTCGGCCCGCGCGACGCTGCCGAAGTGGGTGAGTTCATCGAGCAGGTCTGGAAGAAGGAAAAACCCGGCACCACATAAAAAGGAAAAATATGGCTCTGTAGAAATTATTATTTTCCTGACGTTCTCGGGGGAGACCGATACACCCTGCAGGGTGTGTCGGGCTGGAGAAGACATCCCGCCGGATGTCTTCGACTTATAAAGTCCCCGCCACTGTGGCAACCCCCGTTGCGATATCTGCGGGAAGCCGTTCCCACTTGGATTTCTCCTGTTCAAGTAAAATCAAGTATTCCCA
>Ga0116170_10003058_pt1 | contig 15804 bp, 11 predicted proteins | sample AD_JPNHW1_MetaG_FD_89797 | JGI IMG/M metagenome (GOLD analysis project Ga0116170, IMG submission 89797) | Active sludge microbial communities of municipal wastewater-treating anaerobic digesters from Japan - AD_JPNHW1_MetaG | ecosystem: Engineered > Bioreactor > Anaerobic > Digestate | place...
GGAGCTTCATCTTTTTATTGCCGGAACCGGATTTGTTGGAACAAGCCTTATAAATCAGCTCAGGAAACAATCTGCCTTGCTGCTCAGGGAACACAATCTGAACATCAACCTGCTTGGAATAACAAATTCAAGGAAGATGCTCATCGGAAATAAACCCATACCCCTTGAAAACTGCAAGGAACTCCTGTCGAATACCGGGGTAAAAAGCGACATTGATGCCTTTCTTGCTCATATGACAAAGCTCAACCTGAGAAATTCAGTATTTATCGACTGCACGGCTGATGCCGGTGTGGCATCGAAATATGCCCTTGCACTTGACAGATATGTTTCGGTAGTTACTGCTAACAAAATTGCATGCTCTTCGGAATATTCATTTTACCAGCACCTTAAATCAACTGCCGGTGAAAAAGGCATTCGTTTCATGTATGAGACAACAGTTGGTGCAGGACTGCCAATCATCAAAACAATAAATGATCTGATTGTAAGCGGAGACAAAATACTCAGGATCGGGGCAGTCCTTTCAGGCACCTTAAATTTCATTTTCAATAATCTTGGTCCGGGAATGCCTCTGAGTGAAACCATAAGGGCAGCCAAGGAGAAAGGAATTTCGGAGCCTGATCCCAGGATAGATCTCAGCGGAACAGATGTTGTGAGAAAAATCCTTATCCTGGCAAGGGAAGCCGGCTATTCATTAGAAAGGGAAGACGTTGAAGTTAAAAAGTTTCTTCCGGAAGAATGCTTTAAAGGAAGTCTCGAAAGTTTTTACAGCAAGGTCAGGGAACTTGACCAGGAATTTGAGAACAGGAGAATGGAGCTTGTCAGACAAAATAAGAAATGGAGATTTTATGCTTCACTCGACCATGGTAAGGCATCTGTTGAACTTATAACAGTCGACTCAACCCATCCCACATTCGACCTTGAAGGAAGTAATAATATTGTATTATTGACTACTGAACGCTACAGGGAGCTGCCGATGGTGATAAAAGGTTACGGCGCCGGAGCCGATGTGACAGCAGCCGGTGTCTTTGCAGATATCATGAGGGTGGTGAATGTTTAGATCTTAAATTATAAAAGTGACAGATATAAAATATATTTCAACAAACCTCGAGGCCCCGCCTGTTAGTTTCAGCGAGGCTCTGCTCAGAGGGCTGGCTCCTGACGGAGGGCTCTATATGCCATCGTCTTTCCCTCCGATGCAACCACGAGAACTTGAGTCGATGGCTGACCTTACATATCCTGAACTTGCATCAGAAATCGTTGGGAAATTTACAGGGAATGATATAGCAGACGAAGATCTTGAATCTATATGCCGTGAAGTCTACACCTTTGGTCTGCCTGTCGAGCATGTAAGCGATTCAACTTATATTCTGAGGCTTGACCAGGGCCCTACTGCTTCATTCAAGGATTTTGCAGCACTCCTCATGGGAAGGCTGATGCAGTATTTCCTTGCGAGGGAAAACAGGAATATTATAATTCTGACGGCCACATCGGGCGATACAGGCAGCGCCGTTGCAAATGCATTTGCAGGTCTCCGTAATATAAGTGTAATAATATTATATCCTGCAGGAGAGGTATCGGATATTCAGAGGAAGCAGATGACTACTTTTGATGACAACATCTCTGTTATTGAAATAAACGGCAAATTTGATGATTGTCAGCAGCTTGTAAAAAATGCCTTTATGGACGGATCCCTTTCACGATTCAACCTGTCATCAGCAAATTCAATAAACATAGGCAGACTCCTGCCCCAGTCTGTTTATTATTTTAAAGCCTGGGCGGAGCTGTCAAAAAGTGTGAATGATGCCTTGGTCTTCAGCGTTCCGTGCGGCAATTTCGGAAATGTTGCAGGGGGCCTTATTGCAGCAAAAATGGGGCTGCCTGTAAAGAAGTTTGTCGTGGCCACTAATGAAAATGATGAAGTCCCTGAATTCCTTTCGACAGGCAGCTACAGACCTGTGGTGCCTTCTAAAAACTGCATTTCGAGTGCAATGAATGTAGGACATCCAAGCAATCTTGCGAGGATAATTTCGATGTACGGAGGGATAATGGATGAAAATGGCAGGATAAAAGAAATGCCTGATCTGAACCAATTAAGAAAAGACCTTTTTGCAATAAGCATTACCGACATGGAGACAGGGGATACTATAAAACAGTTTTATTCTGACTACGGGCGTCTTCTCGAACCTCACGGAGCAGTTGCATGGCGTGGACTAACAGAATATCTGAAGACTTCCGGAAAAACCGGGAATGAAGAGACTATAAATGTGTGTCTTGAAACAGCCCATCCTGCGAAATTCAGGGAGGAGATAAGGTCGCTTATTGATGTTGATCAAGCACTTCCCGAATCTATGGCTTATATTGAATTCAAAAAGGAAGAATATATATCTTTAGAGAATAATTATCTAAGGTTAAAGGACTTTATAATTAAAAATTATTAATCATTATTATTGTGCTAGATGTATATAGTTTGCAGTGACCTTGAAGGAGTTCTTGTTCCCGAAGTATGGATAAATGTTGCCAGATGGACAGGAATCGACGAATTAAAACTAACGACCCGCGATATCAGCGATTATAATGCATTGATGAAGCGGAGGCTCGAAATTCTTAAACAACATGGTATTACAATTAACGATATTCAAAAAGTGATCTCACTTCTTGAACTAATGCCCGGGGCGCTTGATTTTGTAAACTGGCTTCACGGCAAGGTTCAGATGGTGGTCGTTTCCGATACATTCAGGGAATTTGCCGATCCCCTTCTTGCAAAAATGGGATGGCCGGTATTGTTTTGCCATCACCTCACTATCGATAAGGACGGGAATATAACAGATTTCAACCTGAGACAGAATGATGCCAAAAAGAAGGTCGTGGAGGCAATACAGGATCTTAATTTCAAGGTAATAGCCATTGGCGATTCATACAACGATATTTCGATGCTCCGTCAGGCGGAGCATGGGATCCTGTACAAACCCCCGCAGAATGTAATTGACGACAACCCCGACATTAGAGCAGTTACTTCCTATTCACAACTCAGGCATCTTGTTTCCCAGATACTTGATAATGATAATTTATAGAAATTCAAATCATAATAATATCCCGCTATGAAAGGCTTCCGCTCACTTCTGCTGTTGTGTCTTTTACCTTTTTGTCTCCATTCCCAGGAACCACAGGACGACCGGGTTCTTAGCGCCATGCATTCAATTTCAAGCCACGACCTGCTTGAATACGTCCTGATCCAGTGTGATGAAAAATATCAGGGGAGGCTTACAGGAACCCCCGAATATCAGGAATGCGCCGGGTGGCTCGCAGAGCAGCTGGCTGAATGGGGCGTTGCTCCGGCAGGCGACAATGGTTCATGGTTCCAGTGGTTCAACGTTCCATATACGCTGGTCTTCCCTGGATGCGGGGTCGAAATGCACCTCCCTGTAAAGGACGGTAAGGAAATCCTTAAATCATATAACTATGTTACGGAATATATGCCGGGTTCGACTTCCGGAAATGGTGAGGTGACCTCAGAAGTTGTTTATGCCGGCTATGGGATAACAGCTCCCGAACTTGGGTATGACGATTACAAGGGAATTGATGTAAAGGGGAAAATTATTCTTATTGAAAGGGAAACGCCTGTCCAGCCATCAGCCGGAGCAGAGAAATTCAATCCGTGGTATGAGTATTCCTTTCACCAGTACAAGCTCTCGAATGCAATAAAACACGGAGCGGTGGGAATGCTTTATAACTATGGCCCGATTGCGAATCCCAACAACGATTATTATGATAACTTTATTTATGTCCACGTCGGTGATTCAGTTGTAAAGGATGTTTTTGCCGGAACAGGAAAGGCTCATAAAAATCTTGTTGAAACGATAAACACTACTCTAAAGCCTCAATCCTTTTACACAGGGAAAAAAGTCACTATCAGGATGAGTACGAAACATTTTGCGGATGGCAGGGGCAGTAATGTCATTGGTATAATAAAAGGATCTGACCCCGAGCTGAGCGGTGAAACCGTTATTATAGGAGCTCACCTCGATCATATGGGCAAATGCTATGAACTGATACCCGGCGCCAACGACAATGCTTCAGCGGTGGCAGTCATGATGGGTATTGCCAAAGCCCTTGCAGCGAACAAAATACCTCTTAAAAGATCTGTTGTATTCATTGCCTTCGGATCAGAAGAGCAGGCGCTTCTTGGATCAAAAGCCTATGTAAAGAATCCGGTCGTTCCGCTTGAAAAAAGTATTTTGCTCAATATGGATGGTGTAGGGATTGGTCATTCTGTAAGCGCAGCGGCAGGCAGGGATTTTCCTCTTATTTGGAACTTCATTGAAGAAGCCAACAACAAGTATATCCATAGGAGGATGAATACTGGTTCATTCCCCAATCTTGGCAGGCCGCGCCTTGATGCAGCCATATTTCTCAGGGCAGGGGTACCTTCAGTTAGTTTTTCAACTTACGGATCTGAAAATTACTATCACATCCCACAGGATAATCCCGATATAATAAAGCCTGAAATAATGGAAGATCTGGCTCAGATGTTGTTCATCTCTGTGGTCAGGATGGCTAACAGTACGGGGCCCCTTCGCTAAGTTAATAACATATTCTTCACTTCAGGATCTCTGATGTATATCTGTCGGCAATATCTGACTGGTCTTTCGCCAGACCTGAAATAATAACTATTTTCCTGTCTTTCCATGAAAGAAAGATCGACCCGTTATAACCATCATTCAATACAAATTTGCTGTCGCCGGTTTCAACCGGAGAGATCCCTGTGGATGCGATAAATGTTTCGGCAGCCTTTTTTGCTTCATCAGCTGAGTTGCTTTCGATTATGAAAATATAGAATAAGTCATTTCCAAGCTGATATGAGGCTTTGAATCCCTTATTCAGGAAACTGTGGCCAAGAATGCTTTCATTAATAAATACTTCCTCATTCTTTTTCAATCCTACCGACGGGAACCACGAAAGCATGGAAGGCATTGCGGCATCACCTTCAAGCATGGCGGCGATCCTCGTTGCCAGGCTTTCTTCAGCACGCAGAACTTTTTCCTTCTCAGAGTATGTTTTGATCTTTACATAATAGTTCCCTTTGAAGAAATTTATTGCACCGTCTGCGATATAACCCTGAGCTCCAAGGTTCACAAACCTGAACGAGGGGGAGCGTTCGGAGGAATAGATTCCAAATGCCATTATATTATCGCTATGCCTGTAAATCTCGACTTTGATCACCGCCCTTCCCTTTTTATATTCTGCAACATGCACATCAACAAAGCCATATGAAAGATAATTGTCAGCGGCGCCGTCAATGAAGTCCCACAGATTTTCCCTGACATAAACAGGATAGTCAGTCCTGATCTTATATCCCTTCAGGGCCGGAAAGTTAAAATCCTGTGCAAATATTGATGATGTCACAAGTGTGGCCGCAAGTATATTAAGTAACAGCTTATACATAATTTTCAGGTATTTATGGGTCAACAAATCACGCAAGAAACTCAGAAGGAACATCAGAAAGTCTGGAAATATCTGCTATTTTATTCCTTATATCAAAATTCCCTGAGCATTTCAAATTGCATTGTATTGTGCAACCTTTGCAGGGATCATTTCCATATCCGAGCTCCCTTACCAATTCTCCCGCCTGGGCAGGATTATTGTAGCCATAAGCATACATATATGCTCTCATAAGATCAGGAATTGCCAGTCTTTTTGGGCAGGAAGCAAGACAATGCTGACAGCCCGTGCAAAAAAGGCCGGGTTCGGAGGCTGCAATCATAATATCCTGTTTTTCCTGGTCCGTCATGGCAATATTTCTCAGGATCGGGGCATTAAGATCGAGCTGGTCAAACTGAGTCATCCCCGGGATAGTTGTTGTGATATCAGGATTCGACAGCACCCATTTTATGGCTGCTGTTGTATTTATTGGCTTAGTCTTCTCCTTATCCATAAAACCGCCTCCGGCAATGGTTTTCATGGCGACAATGCCAATTCCAGCTTCAGCTGCCTTATGAACCGCGGCATCCAGTTCTTTTCTGTAAGCCTGCTGAAAATTATATGATGTAAGAATAACATCCCAATCTCCTTTTGAAGCAGCGGCATCAATGACGACTGGTTCATTCCTGTGGGTTGAAAACCCGATGAAACGAGCTTTGCCTTCCTTTTTCAGCTTTTTCACCGCATTCAGGATCGGTTTATACTCAAGCATCTCCGGATTGCTGATATCATGAACATACAGTATATCAACATGGTCCATCTGAAGTCGCGAAAGGCTGGTGCTGAACTTGGCAAGGAAATCTTCAGCAGTGGTCTCCTGAGTGGGTGTTCCTTCCCTTGTGATGCCAGCTGCCTTTACTTTAGTGGCAAGGAAAAAAGAATCACGCGGATAACTTTTAAGAAGGGCCCCAAGCATGGTCTCATTGTTTCCGTTCTGATACCCGTTGGCAGTATCGAAAAGCTTTATTCCCTTATCGTAGGCTGCTTTGCACAAACCCGGATTATCGGATCTCATCACACCAAACGACACAACAGGAATTCTGAGGCCGGTTTTTCCCAGAATCCTGTAAATAATATCCTCATCAGCCTGAACCAATGATTGTGATATTGATGAAGGAGTTAATGCTATGCCGGCTACTCCTGCAAAACCAGTCTTAAGAAAACCTCGTCTGTCTAAATTCTTCATATCAATACTATTTCAAATTACGTATTCTGACATCAATATTTGTATTTTTTAAGATCCTGACAAGTTCATCAGTATTTGTATCCCCATAATGATAGGGATAAAGTATTGAAGGTTTGAATGACATCGCAGCATCAGCAACCATGGAGGGCGTCATGGTATATGGCAGGTTCATGGGAAGAAAAGCAACATCAATATTTTTAAGAGCTTTCATCTCCGGGATATTTTCAGTATCACCGGCAACATAAAACCGCTTACCTCCAATAGTAATGATGTACCCGTTTCCGACTCCTTTGGGATGGAACGGCTGTCCCTTTGAACGTTCATGAACAATGTTATATGCGGGTACCACTTCAATTTTAATGTCACCTATATTCCTGGTATCACCAGGTTTGACCGGCTGGGCCCATGAAACCTGCGACGCAGATGCAGTGTTGCACAACATCACAGTCTCAGGTTTTCTGAGGGTCCTGATAAGATCAGCATCAAGGTGGTCATAATGTTCATGTGTAACCAGAATCAGATCTGCTTTTGGCAGATTATCATATTTTCCCGAGCTTTTGACAGGATCGATATGAATTACCATATTCCCGGTCCTGAACATCAGTGAGCCATGTCCTATGAAATACATTTCAATATCCCCAGCCGAAGTGCTTATTCTGTCTGCTTCGGGTTGATTCTGAGAAAAAGTATGGGCTGTCATAGCTACAAAAATTAATATTAAACTGAAATTTTTCATTGCATATGGTCTTTAAGCTTACCAAGATACAAATATTTTTGTTTTATAACTGAAGTCGTGGGAAGGCTAAATAACAGGATGATTCAGTATCCTGCCGGTAACGCAGGAGATACGATGCAGGGTCACAAACATTAGCCTGTCAAAATTGTTATATATTGACAGGGAAGTATTGAAATTTTAAATAACTTTCGGTCAGAATTCAGGTCAGGTGTTAATTAATTAACATTGATGCATTTAGGGTATAAAGGCAAGACAGGTACTTTATTTTTCTTTCTTCTTACGGTTGCTGTATACGGTCAGTCAGGCAATGGTCACAGGTATAATTTCTCTTCTGATTTTCACCAGGGGAAAATCCTGTCGGGAGAACAGACCATTACTATCGATTATGTAATGCCTGAACTTTCCGTTGACAACCTGTCGGACGGGAACGATATTTATTACAGGCTGGCTGCGCCCGGGCATTCTCTGACAGGCGATCCGGGGAAACCTGAACTTCCTGTATTCAGCAGGCTTATTAAGATCCCTGAGGGAGCCAGGGCAAACATTAAGATATCAGGAGTAAAATCACAAAAGATCAATCCCTCGAGGGAAAATATAAGAGGAATTCTGTATCCCGCCCAGCATGGAGTGACAAAACAACAGGAAGGAAGGAAGCCTGAATTTGCCTTTGACAGGAAAGTTTACTCCGCCAGAACGACAATCAAATCAGATACAGTTGCTATTGAAACTCTTGGCAGAATAAGGGGGAAACAAATCTCAAACCTTGTCATTTCTCCTGTCAGATATAATCCAAAGGCTAACATTCTGGAGATCATAACATCAATGAAGATAGAGATCAGTTTTTCCGGCGGACAGGAAAAGGGAGACACCTCCCCTTCCTCCGGATCTGAACTCTTTGATGAAACCCTCGACAAAAGCCTGTTGAATTATTATCCTGGAGATCTTATTACAGGATTTTCGACTGAACCTGTGGGAATGATCATACTTACAGATACCACATTCAGGAAACACCTTGAGCCCTTTTATAAATGGAAGACACAGAAAGGCTTTAAGCTCAACATTCTTTACAGGGGAGAAGCTAACACCGGATCGACCTATTCTGAAATGAAAGATGCAATTTCCAGGGTTTATTCCGAGTCTTCAGCAAACGGCCATGCCCCCGAATACCTTCTGATAATAGGCGACATATCCAGAATTCCATATTACGGCACCGACAATATCACTGATATGTATTATGGTGAAACGGACGGAGGGGGCGATTTCCTTCCCGATATGTACATTGGAAGAATACCTGCGCCGGATACCTCTACAGTGAAAATTGCAGTTGAAAAAATACTTCAATATGAGAAATTCGAATTCGCCGACACCAACAAATTCTACCAGAAAGCCCTTGTATTTGCAGGGAAAGATGCCACATATGCAAGCTATATGAACGGCCAGGTCAGGTATGCCCTTGACAACTATCTGAATACTGCCGGAAATATTTCTGAAAGGCACTTTTTCTATCCTGAAGGATCGACAAAAAAGGATTCAATATTAAAGCTTATATCTCAGGGGCTTTCCTTCATCAACTATACCGGCCATGGTTCCCAGTTCGGATGGCTGCATGTCGACATAAAGTCATCCGATATCATGCAGCTGAAAAACCAGAATATGTATCCCCTTATCATCAGCAATGCCTGCAGGACTGCCCAGTTCAATGACACAACATCATTCGGGAATAAAATGCTGCTTTCAAGGGGAAAAGGTGCGATAGGGTTCATTGGTTGCTCAAATGATTCATACTGGGATGAGGATTTTATATGGGCTGTCGGTCCCGGGACCCCCGGCCCTGAACCGAAATATTCGCAAACAGGGCTGGGAGCTTACGACAGGTTATTCCATAATCACGGAGAATTACCGTCTGACTGGTATATTTCACTCGGGCAGGTAAATTATGCAGGGAACCTTGCAGTGAGCTCATCTTCTTCGCTGAAAAAGAAATATTACTGGGAGACATATACTGTCCTTGGCGATCCGAGCCTGATACCCTATATCGGAAATCCGCAACCTTTCATCATATCGCTTCCGGATACCCTGCCAAACGGCATTAAATCGCTCTCTCTTACACTCGATCCCTTCTCATATATTGCAGTTTCACATTCCGACCAGTTATGGGATGCGACCCATGCCAGCCCTTCAGGTTCGGCAGTCATCGACTTGCCTGGTATTTCAAATGATTCATGCCTTGTTGTAATTACCGGTCAGAACAGGATACCTCTTATCAGAACAATCCATTTTGCAGATGTAAACTATGAATTTCTGAATCTTTCCGGATCAGCGATTGTCGATCCTTCAGGCAATAACAATGGAAAGGCCGATTATGGAGAGACAGTTAATCTCAGGGTTAAAATCAGCAATCTGGGAATGAAACCGGCCGACAACCTTTCCGCATCAATATCATCATCGTCGACATGGGTGACAATAAATAAAAACAACACCCTGATAGGGACACTTGCAGGGAAATCAGAAATCACCCTTACCGACGAGTTCGTCCTTACCATAGCAGATGATGTACCGGATATGGGGATCATCCCTGTCGATCTTACTCTCAGGGACAGCAGGGGAGAAAAAAAATACAGGATCGACTTCAGTGTCCATTCACCCGCGCTTGAAATTATTAATTGCATAATTGATGATTCTCTCAACGGCAATAACAATAATGTTGCTGATCCGGGAGAGGAATTCGACCTTATTTTCCAGGTCAGAAATTACGGCAGCAGCAATACATCGGGTAAGATAAGCGTACTAAGTCACGATCCGGAACTTGAGATTATCGATTCTGATGTCAAATCAGGTGTTCTTCAGTTCGGAGAGATCTCCAATATCACTGTTGCTGTAAAGCTAGCTATGACTGCACAGCATGGCGACTATATCTCATTTCTGACAACCCTCGACTGTAATCCGTATGTTGTAGGAAAGGACTTCCAGTTCAGGGTGGGGCGGATAAGGGAGAGCTTTGAGTCTGCATCATTTGAAGTGTTCCCCTGGATTAACCTGAGCGCCAAACCATGGGTGATCTCGTCAGCAAATACATTTGACGGAGTTTTCTCGGCCCGTTCCGGAAGCATATCACATAATTCGAGCTCGGTTCTCATCCTGAGGACCTATTTCCCCGAGCCTGATACAATGCGTTTCTATTACAAAGTATCTTCAGAACTTACATACGACTATTTCCAGTTTAACCTGAACGGAACTGAAATATTGAGGAGATCAGGCGAAACCAACTGGATAAAGCAATCAGTGCCGGTACCTGCAGGCTACAATAAGATGGAATGGATTTATAAAAAGGATAATTCGGTATCGCAGGGAGCAGATGGCGCATGGGTCGATCTTATAGATTTCTCAGGATCTGCAAGGGTCAATTATATCCAGAAGGATCTGGAGGTTGCACGTATTATCACTCCACTGCAAAAGGAGGTTTACGGGCAGGAAGCTGTATCAGTGAAATTACTTAACGTGGGAACTGATACACTCAACGGATTCCGGCTTGCCTATTCAATAAACAATAAATATCCTGTAATTCAGAACTTTAAGAATAAAATTGCTCCTTATCAGGATTCTGTCACCGTTATTTTTGATAAAAAGGCTGATATGGATCTGGGAGGGATTTATGAAATTTCAGTGTTCGGTTATGAGAATGAAGATGATTACATGCTTAATGATACATTGAAGGTCAAGGTAATAAATGCTGAAATAGAGGAATCCCTCACAGTATTTCCAAATCCTTTTGGTGAACAGCTGAATGTATCCGTTAACTCAAGGATATTCAGAAAAGCAAGGATCAGCCTGACCAATCTTGCCGGGAAGGAAGTCTTTGCGGAGGAGAGGGAGCTTGCAGAGGGCGAAAACCAGCTTACTATAAATACTCTGAACATAAGTCCCTCGATGTATATCCTTCAGATAACCGGCTCCGGTTTTTCCAAGGCTATTCCACTAATAAAGTTAAAACGGTGACATTCTTTTGAAACTCACAACACTTCCTTTAATTTTATCTATCCAATCCATCATTCTATGAGTAGTTATATACCAACACGTGAGCAGGCTTTCGACCTGTTCAGAAAGTACAATAAATCGGAAAGTCTTACAAAACACGCCCTTGCCGTTGAAGGAGTCATGAGATATATGGCACGCAAAGCAGGTGAAGATGAGGAGCTTTGGGGGATCATAGGCCTGATCCATGATCTCGATTATGAAATGTATCCTGAACAGCATTGCCTGATGACTGAAAAGATCCTTAGAGAAAACAACTGGCCCGAAGAATATATCAGAGCCGTACTGTCGCATGGCTGGGGACTTGCATCTGACGTCAGGCCCGAAACCAGGCTCGAGAAAACTATTTATGCCATCGATGAACTTACCGGTCTTGTTGCAACCAGCGCCCTGGTAAGGCCAACAAAGAGTGTGCTTGATATGGAAGCCAAATCAGTTAAAAAGAAATGGAACGACAAGCGTTTTGCAGCCGGAGTCGACAGGTCTGTCATAGAAAAAGGAGCTGAAATGCTGGGTGTTACGCTCGATGAACTTATTTCGGACTGTATTATGGGAATGCGTGAAGTTGCCGCTGAGATCGGATTACAAGGTTCAGTATAGAACCTGAATATTAATTACACAAACAAAGAGACGCCCTTTCCGGACGTCTCTTTGTTAATAATTTAACAGATGGGAATTCTACATTTCCTTGATCTTAATATTCCTGAACCATACATCGTTGCCATGGTCCTGAAGGCCGAAATAACCTTCTTTTGCAGGATCAACGAACATTGGCCAGTCTTTGAATTTCGAATTGGCAACCATCTGTTTCCATGCATCTGTCCATAAATGGAACTCAACAACATTTGCTCCGTTCTGTTTGAAGACAACGGTTCCCTGGTAGCATATGATACCGACCTGGTTCCATTCGCCCACAGGCTTTGTATTCTGTGGATTAGCTGGAATAAGGTCATAGAGAGATCCGGCCATACGGTTACCATTTGTGCCAAGCTTGGCGTCGGGATGCTTTTCATTATCGAGGATCTGCATTTCAGGCGCTGACTCATAGAGAGGCTTGCCTGCAATTTCCTGACCGAGGATGAAAATATCGCTGTTTCCGCCTTCTGATATTTTCCATTCGAGAGACAGTTCAAAATTGCTGAACTTCTTGTCATAAATAATATCGCCACCGGCACCACCGGCTTCTCCGGCACCTGAACCAATGCAATGAAGGGTACCGTCAACTATTTCCCAGCCCTGTGCAGGGAATGCCGGCTTATTATACCCACGCCAGCCGGTAGTTGAAGTACCATCAAAAAGCACTGTCCAGCCTTCATCAGCAGCAGGAGCAGCCTGTTCGGTTGTAGCAGCTTCCTGTCCGGCTTTCTTGCCTTTTGAGCCACATGATGTTGCAAGTCCCGCGACCAGAACACATGATAAAAGAATGTTGAATAGTTTCATCATAATATAATTTTGATTTTAATGGAATGATGGAACCCGCAAATTAATTTATACGTGTTTGTGTATCCATTAAATGCGGGTTTCATATTGATCATTGTTTACGTTAATATTCGAACATAGTCGGATTTCAGGTCACTATGCAGGCATTTCAGGCAATGACCATGGTGCACGGTAGTTGTGCTTGATCATTTCGCTGGCAAATTCACGTGCATTGATTGTGATATTCGGTCTGTCGAATTTAGGATCTCCGTCAATGATTGTGAAGTTGTCGGAAATTGTCAGACGAACCTTATCATCGGCTGTGATATTGGTGAATTCCATCTTTTCGCCATTCCATTCGAGTTCTTTGTTAAGACCCTGGAGACGGACAGCAAGAACACCCATAACAACCATTTCGTTGAAAGGTCCTGCTTCTGAGAAATCAGATTTTGTCTTGACTCTGCTATCTGCACTTTCTTTGCAGGCACGTACCCAGTCCATTTCATGGCTAACGCCATCAGGAAGTCTGCGCTCTGTTTTCGGAGCTGTCGGAACGCGTCCTGAAAGAAGCCATGGGTCTCTGCCATAGCAACCGCAGATGAGTTTGTCTTTTGTACCATGGAAAATAGTACCGCCTCCGGCATTATTCATATTTTTTCCTGCAGGCCATCCGGCAGGTTTCATTGGCTGAAGACCGCCATCATACCACATTACGTCTACTTCAGGATATTTTATTTTTGATCCTTTAGGAGCAACTCTTGCAGGATATGTGAGTTTTACTGCCTGAGCGTTCGGAGCGCAGTCGGTAAGCAGAAGTGTTGAGTTACCCTGAGCTTTGATCGGATACTGAAGTTTAAGACCTTTGAAAACAGGATGAAGAATATGGCAGGCCATATCGCCGAGAGCTCCGGTTCCGAAATCCCACCATCCCCGCCAGTTCCATGGTGTATAAAGGCTGTTGTAAGGACGCATTTTTGCAGGACCAATGAAAAGATCCCAGTCAAGTGTTTCGGGAACCCACTCACCTTTAGGAACATTAAGTCCCTGCGGCCATATAGGCCTGTCGGTGAAAGCTTCAACGAGTTTTACATCACCGATTTCACCATTCTGGAGCCATTCTACAGTAAGGTTAACACCTTCACCTGATGAACCCTGGTTACCCATCTGTGTTGCTACCTTGTACTTGGCAGCAAGTTTCGTCAGAAGCCTTGATTCATAAACTGAATGCGTAAGAGGTTTCTGAACATAAACATGTTTGCCAAGAGTAATCCCGGTGGCTGCAATAATTGCATGGGTATGGTCAGCTGTGGCAACGATGACACCATCAATTGATTTGCCCATTTCATCGTACATCTTCCTCCAGTCCTTGTAACGTTTTGCATTCGGATTAGCTTCGAATACTTTCTTTGCATAACCCCAGTCGACATCGCAAAGCGCTACAATATTTTCTGTCGGGGAAACGGCTTTCAGGTTTGAATTACCCATGCCTCCGATACCAACGACAGCAATATTAAGCTTGTCGCTTGGAGCTTTGTGTCCTAATCCGCTGACAACCTGGTTGGGAACAATTGTGAGTCCGGCAGCTACCGCTCCGGTTGTTCCGATAAAGTTGCGGCGTGTGATCTTGTTGGAATTCTCTTTCATTGTCAGGTATTTTAAGTTTATTGTAAAGATTGGATTTATTTGTAAAAATAATAAATTCCGGACGAATGCAACTAATAATTAACCAAGATACTGAATGCATGTTATCAGCAACGGCAGATTGATTTTAAATCATCAACCCTTAACGTGCAACCTGTAACATGCATCCTGCATCATCTCTAACTACAGTTCCCTTATCCAGATATTCCTGTATGCAACCGGATTTCCATGATCCTGAAGCACCAGTGGCATTGCTCCGTGCTTTTTGATAGTATATTCAGGTATCCCGATATACTGAGTCGGACCTCTCAAACTTACGTTGTTCTGAATAAGAACACCATTCTGGAGCACGGTAACTCTGGGAGGAGTGAAATATGATGTGCTGTCATTCGCAAAACGGGGAGCAGTATAAATAATATCATATGACTGCCATTCACCCGGCTTTCTGCAGACGTTTACAAGCGGAGCATACTGTTTGTAAAGTGCTCCTGCCTGGCCCTGCTTATAGGTGGGATTGTCATAGCTGTCAAGTACCTGAACCTCATAAAGGCCCTGAAGATAAACGCCACTGTTACCCCTGCCCTGTCCGTTTCCGATAACGTTTTCCGGAGCTTTCCATTCGATATGAAGCTGGAAATCATTGAATTTCCTTTTTGTCTGAACAACTCCGGATCCTTTGACACACACCAGCGATCCATCCTGTACAATCCATTTTGTCGGATTACCCCTCATATCTTCCCATTCCTTGTTCACATCCGAACCGTCAAAAAGAATAATGGCATCTGAAGGAGGCATGCCAACCTGGGCAGGCGGCTGAATAACTTTAACAGCCGGTTCAAAAAATTCAGTCATCTGCGGAGTCATCCTGGCCGGATATTGCTGAGGTTCAGCATTCTGACCGGGCTGACCCATCTGTGCCGGCATCTGACCGGGCTGGCGTTGCTGGGCCGGACGTTGTCTTTCCTGAGCCGTCAGAGCCATTACCGGAAGAAGCAGTAAAGCAAAAATCAGTAGTTTTTTCATTTTATTTATTTTTTTTAAGAATGGATATTGATATGAGTAAAAAATGTTAGTTGATACTCATATAATTAAAGAACCAAGAGGGTGATTTGAGCAACGGAATTTTTCATCCGGCCTCAAAACACCCTCTCAAATTTAGTCAGATTTTTACTGGTTAAACTATGCTCTGATAGTTTTAACTTTTTTTAATAACCTGGGTTCTGCTGCAGATTCGGGTTTGCGTCGATTGCTGTCTGCGGAATCGGGAACAGCAGACGGTATTCCGGAAGTGCATTTGGCCTCCATCCAGGAA
>Ga0116170_10003062_pt1 | contig 15786 bp, 9 predicted proteins | sample AD_JPNHW1_MetaG_FD_89797 | JGI IMG/M metagenome (GOLD analysis project Ga0116170, IMG submission 89797) | Active sludge microbial communities of municipal wastewater-treating anaerobic digesters from Japan - AD_JPNHW1_MetaG | ecosystem: Engineered > Bioreactor > Anaerobic > Digestate | place...
GAAGTCGCAGTTTCGACGATCTTCCGGAAATCGTCAATAAGTTCTGTTCTGTTGAGATTGCCGAGATTTTCAGCCGCAATTGTATAGGTGATGCCGCCAGTTTCGAACTTCAGGATCTCCTGATTTCCGGCAAGGATCGGACAATCGTAAAGGACATCAAAGTCAGGGGCTGAAAAAGTATTTTCTTTCCCGGGTACCGGATCGAGGCCGGTCGAAACATAAGAAAACTTATCATAGGGTTTTACAATAATCGTAACCGGATGATTCTTCTTACCTGCCGGATACATATAGATTCCCGTGGGAGAAATAAATCCCCTTCCATCATCAAGAAATGATTCTGCAACCGATATTCTGAAAGCATAAACATCATAGCTGACATGAATTGAATTAACCCGGTTTGTATTAATAAGCCACCTGTTTTTTGACGTTTTTTCCCATATAAGCTTGTTCCCTGAGGCATCTGTTACATTAAAATTAATGACGTTCTTTGGATAATCCATTATCATATAGTAACCTGGTGTCCATACAGGCATCTTAAGTTCAGTCTCATCTTCCTTAAGCCCTGAATAGGTGAGCGAAACATGGAAATAATGATTATTCGGGTTTTCCATCGAAATTGTATATTCAATTTTTGAACCAGGTGATCCAAGAACGGGTTCTTTAAATCCTGTTGTCAGGCAAACTGCAAAAAGGGCTGAGAATGTCAGTATCTTCTTTGGTTCACATATGATTTTTCTACTCATACCATTTGTTCATTAAACGACGGTAATTTATTCGGCTGACAAGGCGAAAATTCTGACAGGTCCGAGAAGGCCCGACTGCAGCAGGGGCGAATCGGCCCTGTAAAATGCCATGGTGGTATATGTATATTTCTTTTCGATGCCGGGCTGCTGATCTCCGATAAGACGGTTTACCCAAAGGTTGGTGACTTTTACATCAAGGTCGTTTGATCCTGCTTTCAGTCCATGTGTAATTTCGATCCTGAAAGGTGTTTTCCAGATTATGCCAAGGGATTTTCCGTTGAGAAGCACTTCAGCCAGGTTTTTTACACTTCCCAGGTCGAGCCAGACGCTTTTACCTTCATCGAGCCAGTTTTGCGGCACATCGATGCTCTTTGAATATGTACACGTCCCCGAAAAGTATTTCACACCGGGATCAGGATTTATATTCCATTCCGAAAGTGAGTCGAGAGTTATTTGGTCGGGAGCGCCCCTTCCTTCCTGGAAGGCCAGGTTCCATGGTCCTTTTATTTCGGAAAGAACATTCTCAGCGGGCTTGGGAATTATCCGGGATTTTTCTGAGGTTCTCTTCCTGAAAACAACAAATATTGCATCATTGGGAACAAGGCTGAGAGGTACTTTTGTCATGCCGTCAGAGATTTCAAATGAAGCCTGTTCAATCTTTCCGGTCTCGGGATGCCATATTTCAGCTTCTTTTCCTTCAACTCTGAAAACAGCTTCAGCTTTTTCATTAACCGAACTCCTGTTATTCACCCAGTAAATATCTGTGCCGGGCAGCGAGCGATGTACAAACAAAAGTTGTGTTCCAGGGTAAGGTCCTGTATATTGAAAATCGGGAGAGATCTGAAGTTCACTCAGAACATCCTGTAAACTCCTTCCGGTATAGACTTTCCCTTTACCGAACGATGTTGTTCCGTTTTCTGATGCCCAGAGCTTACCGGCTATTTCCTTAAACTGGTCCTGGTTATCGGTGTTACTGGGCGACGAAACAGGTCTTGGTCCGGCCACGATTGCACCTGCTTCAACAATATCCCGGATTTTTAGCAGAACAGCGAGAGGCATATGGATGCTGTTTTTGTCGAGAACGAGAATTTTGTAGCTCATACCTCCAGGAGTGGCGATTGTGCCGTTTTTGAACGAAAGAAGGTTGAGAAGAGCATCTGAATTTACGAAGTCATAATTGTAGCCATCGGGAATTTCAGGAAGTTTTTCTCCGAAAAGCGCTGTAATGTTGTTGTCTTCACCGTAGTAATAAGCAATATCTGCGACAAATTTACCCTGCTGGAGCATGTATGAGCTGCGTGCAAGATAGGTTGTCCAGGGCAGGGCTTGTTCCGCCCAGGTTTCATGCCGTGTGAACCACTGTCCGAACGGACCGAGGCCGAGTCCGGGGATCTTGTCGTCGACAGGCTGGTGTACGGATGTGTGGATCACGAATCTGTTGAGTCCGTTAGCAAGTTCCATGTCGGCAGTAGGTTTAAGTCTTTCAGGGGAGAAAGCCCATGTATTTCCAATTGCAGTCATTGATTCGGCAGCGACAAGATTCTGGCCGTAAAGATGTGAAACTGATGCAGATTCGCGGACATCAGCCCTGAACCGTATAGCTACTCCTTCACTTTCACTTCCTGCAAAACCACCCGGTGTCCAGGTGGCGCTCATTGGTATGTCGGCCTTACGCTTTACGTCCATGCCGTCGCCTATGAATGCCCGTCCGCTCTCGTGCGATTCGGTATAGCGGCCCATACCTCTTTCCTTCAGGATTGTTGTAAGCTGGTCGTAGTGATTTTCAGCTGTCAGTTCTCCAATTGTCTTTCTGAAATCCCAGAGGAACCTGTCGCTGGCTTCTGCGCTCTCCACGATATAACCTGTCAGAGCTGGCAGCCATGGAACTATGTCATATTTCCGCCGACCAGAAAATTCTGTCATCATACTGTCGGTCCAGTTCTGAACGCCTGCCTCCCAGCTGTCGGTGATTATATAGCGCAGGCCCCTGTTACCCATGAGGCCTTCCGTGGCAGCTTTATATTGATCGAGATAGTTTTCAAAATAGGCCTTTACATGTCCTGCGTTCAGCTTGTCAACCTCAAGCCCTGTAGCCTCGGGAGAGGCAGGAGAATTCTTATGACCGGTAAGCGAATAGCCAAGCCGGAGTATTGCCCACCGGCCTTCAGGAGGTGTCCATTGAAGATTTCCGTCGGAACCCGTCAGGGAGGTCAGATCCACTACATCTTCTTTTTTTATACAGTTATTTTCTGCTTCCTGCAGAGTTGCCATTTCATATATCCCGGCTGCCGAGGTAAAGCCCGCCTTGTCCTCAAACCTGTTTACCCTTGCGGCGGGATACAGGACAAGTTCAGATATATTAATACCTCTTTCGGGTGGCTTCATTCCTGAGGTATTGACCCCGAAATAAGATAAAATTCCGCTATTAACCTCAGGAGGCGGGGGAATGAGGAAGGCAATCCTGAAATATTTTGCAGTGACAGGTGCAAACGTATATGTATTCTGTGAGGTGCCTCCGGCAGGTATTTCAAAAACCTGACGGAACGATTTACCGTCGTCCGATGCCTCGAGAGTCCTTTGAACCTGAGGACCAGAAATCCCCGGGAATCTCATTCCTGTCTCTCTTTTTACCATCGACAGCGATTGTATTGTTGCCGGTTCACTGAATTCAAACCTTATCCATGCCTTTTCATTGTCTCGGGCCGCAGGGAGAAATGAATAATTTGCAAGGTTTCCGTCGGTAAGATCAGCAAGGTTAAATTTTCCGGCGCTGGAGGTTAGTTTAGCGTTCATTTCTGTGAGCGACATATCGTTATCGGGGAGACGGAAAGCAACGACCGCTGCATCGGCATAGAATTCGGTTATATCCTGGTCGGTAGCCATGCCGCTTGTATAACCGCCAAGCTCTCCTATATTCTGGAATATCCCGGTTGTTGAAGGAGGGTGCGGGAGAATCCCGTTGAAAGGTTTGCCTCCTTCGACTCTTATTTCACTCCAGACGAGCTTTTTCATTGCCTGTGCAGGAGTTACCCATGGTCCGCCGCTTTCGCTCCAGCCCGGTGATCCCGCAATCGCCATCTCAAGCCCAAGAGAATCGGCAAGCCTTGTCGTAAATAGAAAGGCATCCTTCCATTCGGGTGTCATATAAATGAGACGTTTTGCGACAACCTGGGGAGAAGCCAGCCCGGCATCAAAATTCTGAAATCCGGCGATACCTGTCCTGTGCATCCATTCGAGGTCGGCCCTGATACCCTCCTTGCTAATATTACCGTTCATCCAGTGCCACCAGACGCGCGGCATTGCACTTTCAGGAGGATTGTTGAAACCCGCCTCAAGATCAGTCTCTTTATGCGATCCTGTGCAATTCACAATAATAATGCAAATTGCCATCAATGCCGTGATCATAAGCAATGCCCGGATTATTGCAGGAAGTCGTTTGTTGTATTTCATAATGGTGGTTATATTAGGTCAGATTAGAAGAGTCAGATAGTTTATATACTTTTTCTTTAACGAACCGAGCCCATTCAGAATGCATAAGCTCGCGTGTAAAAGTCTGATATGAAATAGGTTCGCCAAAAACAATTGTAACAGTTGAATTGTGCTGATTCATCATTTCCCGGGGAAGAAGGATAGTCTCAATGTACATTTTGATCCCCAGTATTTTACGGATGCGTGCAACATTATAGAACAGATTTGAATTCCTGCCGCTGATAAAAACAGGCACAATATCCCTTTTATACTGAACCGATTTTGTAATAAAGCTCTTCTGCCAGGGAATGTCGGAAATTATTCCGTGCTTTCTTCTTGAAACTTCTCCGGCAGGAAAGATGAGTATCTGTTTGTCTGATTCAAAAAGTTTGTTCAGTTCTCCGGCAGTATCTTTCGAATTTTTTCCAAAGACGTTTAATCCGAGGAGGAGGGGCCTTAGATTCGGAATAGCATTCAGAAGCTCATTTGAAGGTGAAATGGTATCGGGGAAAAGGTCTCCAACCACGCTGAAAAATGAGAGTGCATCAATTCCACCTACAGGATGGTTGGCTGCAAACACGAACCTTCCGCCTGAAGGTATTCTTTCCCTGCCATAAACGTCTATGCTTACGTTCCAGTTTTTGAGGACTTCCTGAATAAAAGGGATCCCCGTTTTATCCCTGCTGCGGTAGATAGTTGCATTCATTTCATCCTGGCGGATAAGCTTTTCTATCAGCCTGATAACAAAGGATGGCAGTGATCTCAGAAGGACAGAGCTGCTGCCTTTGAATTCCTTTTCAATATCTATTATCTTCTCTGGGTCAGGCATTCTTCAAGGATGGTCGCAATGCAAAGTAAAATTATTTATCATCAGATTCTTATTCGACGATTTCAGCATCATCGAATTTCTGTGTTTTGTAAGTTACCTGATGGCGCTTTACCCTGTGAACACCCTTGCCTCCAAAGAATCCCCATCCGCCGCTACCCATGAGAAATCCTAGGGCATACAGACCTCCGTTATTGTTCTGGGCATACATTGTAATATCCTTGTCGAAGAGCATCCCGATAAAATCAAAAGGGGCAATGAATCCGTGCCATAATCCTCCGAAAAAACCGTATTCGTGTCCTGTAAGACACTGATCGACAACTTCATTGTTTGCACATGATGATAAAAACAGGAAGATAAGCAGAAGAAAAATGCCTGAAAAGATCTTTTTGAATTTCTGAAGTCTCATTATGTAGTTGTTTAGTTTATGATTTAAAACAGGGTGCCGTCGACAGGCTTCCCGGAGAATTTCTTTTCGTGGTCGATCAGCCAGCGTTTTCTTTCGAGGCCGCCTCCGTAGCCTGTAAGGCTTCCATCGGCCCCTATCACACGATGGCAGGGAATTATGATAGCGATGCGGTTCGAACCGTTTGCATGTCCGACAGCCCTTATGGCGCCAGGATTATTAAGCTTTTCTGCCTGCTCGTGGTATGAAATCGTTGAACCATAGGGTATAAGCTGAAGACCTTTCCAGACTTCAGTCTGGAATTCTGTTCCGGGAGTGACAATTTTCAGGGAAAACTCCTTTCTTCTGCCCTTGAAATATTCCTTCAACTGCCTTTTAAGGGTTCTGATATGCCTGTTGCTTCCTGAAATGATCCCTGTATTGAAGAGGCCTGCCAGTTCTTCGAGATCTGAACTTAGATTTTGAGAATCAGCGAATGCAAGAAAACATACGCCTTCCTTAACGGCTGCCGCTTTCATATCGCCGATTGGAGTCTCTATTTCAGCGGTTTTAATCATATGGTCAGGATTCCTTAACTCAGAAGATTTGACTAATTTAATTCATATTGTTGCCTGGTCGTGTAGTAAATTTAAACTAAAAATACCGATTTACAGGTAAGATCACATCCCGGTTTATATCTTTTTATGTTCTTTTACAGTTCCTTTCCGGGTTTAAACCTGTCTGAAGCCGACTTGATGAATTTGATATTCCTGAATCTCATTGCCGACCAGTTGTCATCTACATTTACAAGCCTTATCCCGAAAAAATCAAGATCGTTCAATGCTTTCCATCCATGATCCCTGTCAAGACCGGGTGAGGCTTTTTCGGAGCCCTTCTTCGGATAGCAGAACCATAATATTCCATCGACTTTCAGATTATGGAGAGCCGACGGCGTAAATTCTTCGACCTCTGATGAATCTTTTGCAAACACTATCATAAAATCGTATGGGTACCGGGGATCAATCTCCTTATCTATCTGTATTTTTTTTATTTCCCTGACAGGTGCAAGCCTGAAGTTCTTTTCGGCATTGATAACAGCTATCCGCTGCTGGCCTTTGTAGTTCAGTTTTTCAAGTAGCGTCCTCATTAATTTCCCCTAATTTAACGCCAATTTAACAAAAAATATCAATCTTCATAAAAACCATTAGAGTATTAATGAATTCTATCAAAAGATCGTAAATTTGCAGTATCGAATTTGGGGTGCCTTAATATTACGGGCTGAGATCATACCCTTTCACCTGATCCGGGTAATGCCGGCGGAGGGAAATGAGAGTATAAATACAATCACCTGCTTAACATCAAGGTCCCATCTTCAGAAGGTAATGATTAACTGAATTTGAAAGGACATGAAAACCAGGCTACTGTTTTTATATGCGATTCTGTTTTTTCCGGCTATAGCTTTCGGAACCGATGACGGTGGTCATACAGTGAAAGGCAGAGTAACAGATTCTGCAGGAAATCCTCTTACTGGCGCCAGCGTAATTCTTACAGGCACCTTCAGGGGGACAATGACAGACGCAGCAGGATCTTTTAAGTTGGAAAATGTTAGAGATGGTGAGAATCTTATGAGTTTTTCCTTTATTGGCTATGAGACTGGTATCCTGAACCTGATGATCAAATCCGATACTACTGTTAATATTGTTCTCGTCCAGACCTCGGTGCTTACCGATGACGTGGTGATAAGCGCCACCAGGGCCGGGGCCAGGGCTCCTTTCGCCTATTCAAATGTGGATAAACTGGCTCTCGAAAAACTGGGGACAGCCAGCGATATGCCTTATCTTCTGACACTTACTCCGTCATTTGTCGAGACTTCCGAGGCGGGCAACGGTGTCGGATATACGAGCATGAGGATAAGAGGTACCGACGCGAGCAGAATAAACGTTACTATCGACGGAATTCCATTAAATGATCCCGAATCGCAACAGGTATTCTGGGTCGATCTGCCTGACCTGTCATCCTCAGTCGACAATATTCAGGTCCAGCGTGGTGTGGGAACATCAACCAACGGAGCAGGAGCTTTCGGCGCTTCAGTAAATATCCAGACCAGGGGTGTTGAAAATGAGCCATTTGCCCTGGTAAATTCATCAGCCGGCTCATTCAGGACATTCAGGAACAGTATAAGCGCAGGAACAGGCCTTATAAAAGACAGGTTTGCTTTCCAGATGCGCTTCTCCGACATAAAGAGCGACGGATATATCAGGAGAACCGGTTCAAATCACCAGTCGGCATTCCTGTCGGGACTTTACAGGTCGGGTAAATCGCTCTTAAAGGCAAATATAATACTTGGAAGGGAGCACACAGGCATTGGCTGGTGGGGTGTTCCGGCGGAGATGCTTGAAACAGACAGGAGATATAATCCTGCCGGTGAATACACCGATGAGAACGGCATTAAAAGATACTATGACAATGAAAGCGACAACTACAGCCAGGATCACTATCAGCTTATCTTCAGCCGGAAGCTGACAGGTGCATTATCTGTTCATACAGCTCTCCATTATACGAGGGGTAAGGGCTTTTATGAGGAATACAGGGAAGATGAATCCTATTCTGATTATGGACTGAAATATGTGAGGATGAGCGACACTACCCTTTATGTTACAGATCTCATAAGAAGGAAGTGGATGGCCAATGATTTTTACGGACTCGTATATTCGCTGAAATATAAAAATGAAAAGGTTGAGGCAAGCATGGGAGGAGGGCTGAACATCTTTTCAGGCGATCATTTTGGAAGGATAATATGGATGCGGTATCCGGGCGCGGCCGAAAAGGACCACCAGTGGTACTTCAATAACGGGGAAAAAAGGGAGGCAAGCCTCTACGGTAAAATGACAGCGGAAATTTCACCTAAGGCTTCATTTTTCGGAGATCTTCAGTACAGGTATATAAAGTATATACTTGAAGGCAATGATGATGATCTTAAAAATATTAGCCAGACTCACAGCTTTAATTTCTTCAATCCAAAAACAGGAATACATTTCACAATAGGAGAGGATCAGGAAGCATATGTTTCAGTATCAGTTGCCCACAGAGAACCCACCAGGACGGATTTCAAGGAGGCTTCGGGTGATGATAAGGCAACACCTGGATCTGAACGATTATTTGATACTGAACTGGGCTACAGGCTGAACCTTCCGGGAAGATCCTTTGCAATAAACCTCTATGGGATGTTTTACAATGATCAGCTTGTTCCGACAGGAGAACTAAGCAATGTAGGTTATCCTATAATGACAAATGTTGACAGAAGCTACAGGATTGGAGCAGAACTGAGCGCAGGATTTGTTCCGGCGGATTTCCTTAGCTGGAAACTCAATCTTACATTAAGCCGTAACGAGATCAGGGATTTTGTGGAACATTATGTCGATTACAATACAACAGACTGGTCGTCGGAATATAAAAGCAGAAACCTGGGGAATGTGGATATAGCATATTCTCCGCGTGTGACAGGAACCAGCGACTTTGCTTTAAAACCAATTTCAACAGCCGACATTCACCTGATAACCAAATATGTAGGCCGACAGTATTTTGACAATACAATGAGCGGTGAACGCATGCTCGATCATTACCTTGTTAACAACATCATTGTAGGCTTTACACCCGGCATAAAGAATATCAGGAAAGTTGAAATACAGGCAATTGTGAATAATATCTTCAATACTGAATATGAAAACAATGCCTATGGAGGGAACTGGTATGAAGATGGAAAGGAAAAGACATGGGCATATTATTTTCCACAGGCAGGGATTAATTTTATGTTTAAACTTGGTTTTACGTTTTAATCCGAAGTTGGGATGCTGGCACAGTGGATGATCGATAACAGGATCGAAATATTGGGAGCGGCTGCGGGGATCATATATGTTATCCTCGAGATAAGGCAGAATGTGTGGCTGTGGCCGGTTGGGATAGTGACGTCGGCATTTTACATACTGGTTTTCTATACAAGCAGGTTTTATGCCGATATGAGTTTGCAGGTTTATTATCTCGTTGTCAGTTGTGCAGGATGGTACTGGTGGATGAAAGGCGCAGGGCTCAGGGCGCAGGGCACAGGGCAGGGAGCAGAAGGCACAGGGCACAGGGCACAGGGCGCAGTGGAAACCGACAGGCTAAAGGTGACAAGGATTAAGATGAAGATGGGGATGGTATTGGCAGGTGTTTTTGTATTGTTGTATTTTGTAATGTGGCTGGTGCTTTCGGAATTGACTGATTCACCGGTACCTGAGTGGGATTCGTTTATCACATCTTTATCAATAGTGGCGACCTGGATGCTTGCAAGGAAAATTTATGAGCACTGGTTTTTATGGATAATAGTCAACCTTGCATCGGCTTTAATTTTCCTTTCGAGGGGATTATATCCCACTATGGTCCTCTATATAATATATCTTATCATGTCGTTTGCCGGCCTAAAAGCCTGGAAGAGCTCTCTTACAGGATCTTAGTCCAGAAAAGCATCAATCAGTGTCTGTTGTAAAATAATTGTTATAATTTATTGACTGGCGTTTCTTTTAGTCATAAATTTACTATCCTGATAACCCAAAAGGCTTTCTTTCAGTAAAAAAGGTGTTGTAATATAACAATTATTTTACTAACCATTAAACCTTCCAATTATGAGAAAATTTTGTTCAAGGAGAAACTGCAGGATTTTCCTAAATGCCTGTGTTGCTGCCTGTTTCCTGCTTGTATTTGCGGGGAACCTGACAGCAGCAACCGCAGGAGGGAATAATTCAGTATCCTCTGAGGAAATGCAGGGGATTTCCGTACGCGGTGTCGTCAGAGATGCTGCTACAAATGAAGCTATGCCCGGTGTAAACATCAAGGTCGCAGGGACAGCCCTGGGGGCTATTACCGATGCCGAGGGCCGATATTCATTTGCATCTGTCGACAGAAATGCCACACTGTCATTTTCCTTTATAGGGTATGTCACCCAGGCCATTGCCCTTAACGGCCGTACCTCGCTTGATGTAACTATGGAAAGCGAGCTTTTGGGATTGAATGAAGTTGTAGTCGTAGGTTACGGATCGGCTGTTAAAAGGAACGTTGCAAGCGCTACCTCAGCCCTTAAGAGTGATGAAATAGTCGGACTTTCCACTACCGACCCGCGTCAGGTACTCCAGGGGAAGATCGCCGGCGTACAGGTTACAAACAACAGCGGTGATCCGGGCTCAGGTGCAAGGATTGTCATCAGGGGCATGGGATCATTCTCAAATACGGATCCTCTTTATGTAATTGATGGCATCCAGGGCGGTGACATAAATTCTGTGGCGCCCCAGGATATTGAAAATATAACCATCCTTAAAGATGCTTCAACAACGGCAATTTATGGTTCTGCAGCAGCAAACGGTGTTGTCCTTATAACCACCAAGAGCGGAAGAAGAGGTGATCTTAAGGTCGAATATGAAGGATCTGCCGGCTTTGCTAATGTCGTAAAAAGGCTTGATATGCTTAATGCCTCGGAATACGTTGATCTTGTGACGGATATCCAGCATTCCAACGGGCTCGAGATTACTGCCAAGCTGCAGTCGCCCGATGTCCGTGTCGACAGGACCGACTGGCAGGCAATATCTTTCCAGAGGGGATTCGTTACAGACCATAACCTTAGGTTCAGCGGAGGCACTGAAAATGTCACCTATGCATTCTCCGCAGGGTATCAGAACCAGGAGTCGACAGTTATTGACAGGACCTTCCAGCGCCTCACAATAGGAGCCAAGCTCAGTGAAACCCTTTTCAACAAAAGAGTAACATTAAACCAGAACCTAAGGGTAAAGCATGATATAAACAATGGTGTACTTGCCAGCCTTAATGAAGCTTTAAGGATGGCTCCATACCTTCCTGTTTATGATCCCACAAACCTAGGAGGCTATGCAAGGATGGACAAGGTAACAGACCTCCAGGATGCCAACAACCCGATGAACACCATTGGTAACACCGACTATAACGACAGGTCGCTTGGCATGGAGCTTGACCTTTCAGGAGAAATCCAGCTTGTCAAGGGATTATCGTTCAGATCACAGGGGAGGATTTCGGGAGGAAATTACCATAACATGACCTTTAATTATCCCTGTAACGGCGGTAACTTTAACAGGGCCACTTCCGACATTAACGAATATTACAATTATGATTATGGTTTCATTCTCGAGAACTATTTCTCTTTTAACCGGACCTTTGGCGTTCATGCTTTAACAGCCACCCTTGGCAATACATATGCCCCTGCCGGTATTTACAGGAGTATCTCGGCAAGTGGATCAGACTATACAAGCGACGCTATCCAGAATCTGGCACTTGCTAACTCAACATCAGTTACAGGTTCATCAGTGAACAGCGGCAAATCGAGGCTTTCGTATTTTGGAAGGCTTGGTTATACATATGAGGGAAAATATGTTCTTAATGCAAGTCTTCGCCGCGATGCTTCGAGCGTGTTCGGTGTCAACAACCGCTGGGGTACATTTTACGGGCTGGGAGTTGCATGGACTATATCTGAAGAGGAATTCCTGAAATCAGCATCGTCGGTTTCAAACCTGAAGCTGAGGGCAAGTTTCGGCAAGACAGGTAATGACAATATCCCGGCTTTCCTTACCTCATCAAGTGTCTGGAAAGGTTCAGGCAATAACATTGTATATTCTTTCGGTGACGACCTGTCGTTTGCAACAGGCTCAATAGTAAACAGCGTTCCCAATCCAAACCTAAAATGGGAGGAAACGACCCAGTTCGACATAGGGTTTGATCTTGGCCTGCTAAAAGACAGGATTGCCTTTACATTCGATTACTATAACAGATCGAACAAAGACCTTTTGATCGAAACACAGCTTCCTCTTACCACAGGGCTTGGAAATCCGGGTTCGGTAGGCACACAATGGATTAATGCCGCGAGTATGAAGAATTCAGGGTTTGAGGCTTCGTTAACCTATAACAGCAATCCGTCGAGCGCCTTCAGATGGAACATCTCGCTGAATACTACCTACAGCATAAATGAGGTTACTGCTCTTGGTACTGTCGGTGACCTTCCCATATCGAAAGGCGAATTCATGACAGGCGTAGGTAATGCCACGAGGACCGATATCGGTCATCCGCTCGGATCATATTACGGATATGTTTATGATCATGTTATTGTCGATCAGGCTGACCTCGATGCCCTTAATGAAGCTGCTGATGCAGCAACCGACGGAGAAGTTACTGAATACCAGGTCAATGCCAAACCGGGCGACAGGGTATGGAAGGATATTGACGGGAATGGATATATAAATGCTGATGACCGCACCTATATTGGAAATCCTTCACCGAAATGGCAGTATGGGGTTGCTTTCAATGCATTCTTCAAAAACTTCGATCTTCAGTTGCTGATGCATGGAGTAGCAGGGGTCGATGCAGTTAACGGATCGCTGTACTGGTGGGAGGGAATGTCGAAACCATTCAACCAGACTGCAACAGTACTGACAAGATGGAAAGAACCGGGAGATGTTACCGACATACCGAGGGCTGGCCAGAACTCAGGCGCAAACCTTAATTTCTCAACATGGTATGTCGAAAAGGGCGATTACCTCAGGGTTAAGAATATCGCTCTGGGATATACCCTTCCTGCAAACCTGTTCAACACTTTTGAGAAGTTCAGGGTATATGTCTCCATACAGAATGCACTGACATTAACCAAGTATTCCGGTTTCGATCCCGAAATATCGTCAACCTCACCCGGTGACAACAATAACTACATCTTCCAGCGCGGAATTGACATGTACCAGAGGCCAAATCCACGCATTATGAGACTTGGAGTTCAGTTAACCTTCTAATAATGATGGATATGAAAAATAAATTAATATACATCTTCATTGCAGTATTGCTTTTAGGTGCATGCAGCGAAGATATTCTTGACGTGAAGAATGAGAACAGCTATGACGGTAACACATTCTTTACAAATGCAACGACCGCAACGGAAGCCTCAACATCCATGTACTCGCCTCTATTGTTTCAGGGTATGTTTGAGCGTGAATTCTATTTTATTTTTGACCTCCTTGGTTATGATGCTTTCAAGAACTTCCCTCTTCAGGGTTCTCTTCTTGAAATTGCTGCCTATACCCATAATCCAAATACTGGAGAAATGAATTATTTCTTCAACTCATGTTACAAGATGATCTTCAGGACCAACTTTGTAATAAACATGTGCGAGAACTGGCAGACCACAAATGATGCGGATGCCGCCCTTAAAACAAGAATTGAGGGGGAAGCCAGATTTCTTAAATCGCTTGGTTATTTCTGGCTTGTAACATGTTTCGGAGACGTTCCACTGAGGAAAACCCTTGAAGATCATTATGTGCTTCAGATGGAAAGGACACCCAAGGCAGAAATATGGGCCGACATTGAAGCCAACCTTTCGGATGCCATAACTAAGCTACCACTCGCACAGGATTATGACGCTGCTGATTATGGAAGGGCAAGCAGAGGTGCGGCAATTGCGCTTTTGGGGAAAGTATACCTTTACCAGGGGAAATATACTGATGCAATCACCCAGCTGTCGAAACTAACATCAGCGCCTTATGACTATGATCTGGCAGGATCGCTCGATGATATGTTCATCCATGACCAGAAAACAAAGGAAACCGTATTTGCAGTTATGCACGGCGAATGGCAGGGTTGGGGTGTTGGCAATGCCTATGGAATGTTCGGGGGACAGGAAACGTGGGGTAATAAGATGACCCATACCGGACGTGCAATGGAATATGGTTTCAATGACTGGTGGAACGTTCTTCTTTCCCCCACACTTGTCGATGCATTCACCTATCAGAATGAATCGGGTACACCATATACTGATCCCAGGGCCAAATTCACATTTTATGATAATCTCGGTACAAAAGGAGGTGATACACAGTATTGCGATGAATGTCCGGGTGGAATTGAGTCATACTCTGCAGCTGTCGGGACAGCAGGTCCGATTTTCTCATGGCGCAAATATGAGTTGTATGAGCTGAGGCATAACTATGGTCAGCCCGACAGTTATATCAACAGCCAGGTAATACGTTTTGCAGATGTACTTCTGATGCTTGCCGAGTCGTATATTGAAACCAACCAGGTCTCAAATGCTCTGCCGCTTATTAACAGGGTACGCAGACGCTCCGGGGCATTTGAATATACAACCCTGGGATCGCAGGATAATGCAAGAACAATACTGAGAAGGGAAAGACGGCTTGAACTGGCAGGTGAACAGGCAAGGTTCTTCGACCTTGTGCGCTGGGGTATCCTTGTACAGACGATAAATGCAGAAAAACAGATTGTTGAAGCAGCACAACCTGTTAAGGATTATCATATACTTCTGCCTATTCCGCAATCGGAAAGGGATGCAAATCCGCTTCTTAATGCACAGGTAAAAAATAACTGGAATTAATAAGGTCATGCCATGGCAAAAAGGGTCATGCCATGGCATGACCCTTTTTTTGGGCATGCCATGGGGACATGCCATGGGGACATGTAATGGGGACATGTAATGGGGACATGCCATGGCATGTCCTTATTTACATATTATTTCCGGAAGAATCCTCTGGGTAAGGTTCATTCCGCTTATCCGGTCTGCTCTTGCTGTGTGACATTTGTCACACATGGAGAACTGTTTAAGGTCCCAGGTATCGGCAAACACTCGTCCTGCCTGTTTCTCAATTCCATATTCAAGAACCTTTTCAAGCGATCTTATATCGGGAGGGCTGAAGAGACCTTTTGCAGCCAGTTGTTCCATGGCTCCGTTCCCGCCTCTGACAGGAATAATCACACAGCATTCGACACCCGCATCGAATGCAAAATCGATTGATCGTTCTGCCCAGAAGATACCGTCATGTTCCGTGAGAAAGGGAGGACGAAGCAGGATAAAAGACCTTGTAAAAATATCATTGTCAAGCAAAAAGGTGACCGAGCCTGTAAAATCATCAAGTGTCATCCTTTTATTGAGCTTCTCAAGTATACTGATATTCACACATTCAAGACCTATTGCTACCTGAAGGTCAGCCTTTATTGCATCCCTGAATTCAATGCACCTGTCCCCAATGAATGCAGGATGGCTTTCCACAATGACTGTCTGAAATCCTTCAAGGAGCGCTGCAATTCTCTGATATTCTCCGGGAGGTATCGCCCTTGGATCGAAGAAGCTGCCGCTGTTATAAAGCTTTATATGCTTTACGGCCGGAGTCTGATTTAATACCCACTCAATCTGGCCCGAAACAAGTCCATCCCCGGAGGTATGGTCAGTTGTGTTCTTCCAAAGGTCGCACATAAGGCAGTGAAACTGACATTCCCTGTTTGTCAGGAAGATCGTCAGGACGTCTTCCACTGAACCA
>Ga0116170_10003063_pt1 | contig 15786 bp, 16 predicted proteins | sample AD_JPNHW1_MetaG_FD_89797 | JGI IMG/M metagenome (GOLD analysis project Ga0116170, IMG submission 89797) | Active sludge microbial communities of municipal wastewater-treating anaerobic digesters from Japan - AD_JPNHW1_MetaG | ecosystem: Engineered > Bioreactor > Anaerobic > Digestate | place...
CGTCGACTGTCCGCTTGATCCGGCGGATTTGTTTGTTTCGGGAAAGGTGTTATTTTCTGGAGGAGACTCTGCAAATAGGATCTTCTCTTGGAGCCTTATCGCAACAGGGATAGCAAACTAAATACCTGAAGGCCAAGGCATTTTCAGCAACTTGAAAACGCCTTGGTGAGACAGTGCTGCTAGAAGGTGATGGCATCAGCTCTGCACATTTGCTCGTTAAACATTCCGTCATCGCAAGGCAATACGGCGACATCCACCCAAAATTGATCTCCTTTCTCGAGCGGAAAATCCAACACTGCAGTCAACTTGGGAAAATCCGGAAGGGAATTTGACCAGTCAAAGTAAGTCCACTCCAAATCCCCCAGTTTGGCGGTTCGGTTGATCAGTCCCTTTTTGTAGATCCGCACCCACACCCCACCACAAAAATAATGGCTGAAGACCAGCCAGAGTTTGATTCGCCTCCGACCTGATACCTGATAGTATTCCGCCGAGTACTCCTTGAGTTGGGGTTTGAAGACAGATCAGACAGCGAACAAAAACAGAAGCCATGCCCGCTAATCCGTAGCTATTTTCATGGCACCCACAGCTGGAAACCAACAACAGGAGACACCTAGATGCGCCCCTCCCCCTGGAAATGGATCCTTTGCGGCCTCACCGCCAGCCTATTTGCTTCCGGCTGTGAGCTTTTCAAAAGCTCCTATCCCTTCAAGGGGAAAACGATTGGCGCCATCGACAAGTCGAATGCGATCACCGCTGAGGAACTCTTCCAAATGGACTACCAAGCCGCGAAAAAATACGTTGGCAAGGACCTCACAATTACGGGTTTGCGGCCATCAGGAATCTGGATGAAGGATACATCCAAAGGCCACATTACCTGCAGCTATTCATTCTCAAAATTCTCCGATTCCAATCTCGTCAGATCAAGAGAGCTTTATTTTAATTTCATTTCCTCACCCGAGGACATTAAAGATCTAATCCCTGATGAGGAAAACATCGACTTGAATTTGGTGACTCCAACTAACTTGTTCGACCCAAAACTATCGCCTTGCTTCTTGAAACGCGAAGGAAACTTTTGGTGCAAATCAACGATTGATTCAACGGGAGTGGATTGCCCTTTTGACCCGGCTGAATTGTTTGTTTCAGGCAAGGTGCTATTTTCTGGCGGAGATTCTGCTGACAGGATATTTTCCTGGTATTTCATAGCAACAGGTATTGCAAACTAAATTTCATGATGGCCAAGACATTTTCAGCAACCCAAAAACGACTTGGCCAAACAGTGCCGCTAGAAGGTGATGGCATCAGCTCTGCACATTTGCTCGTTAAACATTCCGTCATCGCAAGGCAATACGGCGACATCCACCCAAAATTGATCTCCTTTCTTCAAATCAACTCTTTCGAGCGGAAAATCCAACACTGCAGTCAACTTGGGAAAATCCGGAAGGGAATTCGACCAGTCAAAGTAAGTCCACTCCAAATCCCCCAGTTTGGCGGTTCGGTTGATCAGTCCCTTTTTGTAGATCCGCACCTATATTTCTTGGAAATTCGCTGAGTTGCGGACAAATATGGGAACCGAGTCCATCCCACCGTAGTTATTTTCATGGCACCCACAGCTGGAAACCAACAACAGGAGACACCTAGATGCGCCCCTCCCCCTGGAAATGGATCCTTTGCGGCCTCACCGCCAGCCTATTTGCTTCCGGTTGTGAGCTTTTTAGAAGCTCCTATCCCTTCAAGGGGAAAACCATTGGCGCCATCGACAAATCGAATGCGATCACCGCTGAGGAACTCTTCCAAATGGACTATCAAACCGCCAAGAAATACATCGGCAAGGACCTCACAATTACTGGATTAAGGCCATATCAAATTCTAATGGAGGATACGACTACAGGCCACGCCACCTGTAGATTTTCCTTCTCCAGATTTGCTGATTCCGGACGCACAAGATCAAGAGAGGTTTTCTTTCATTTTATTGCCAAGCCTGAAGATGTCCAAGATTTTATACAAAATGACGCAAAAGTTGATTTAAACCTAGTGGCTCCTGCGAACTTTTTAGCCGGCCAAAGAAAAGTTTGCTTCCTGGAAAACGAAGGAAATTATTGGTGCAAATCGACACTTTATCCTGACGGCGTCGACTGTCCGCTTGATCCGGCAAATTTGTTTGTTTCGGGAAAGGTGTTGTTTTCTGGAGGAGACTCTGCAAATAGGATCTTCTCTTGGCTTTTGATCGCTACAGGGATTTCAAACTAAACTCTAATATTTTCAGAGCTGGGGGAGGAGTTTTATAGCAGACCTCCTATAGGTCAAATTGGATTCTTTATTGCGACATATGACTTTCTAGTCCTCCTACGGAGCCATCCACCAATATCACCCCACACATCAAAGATCCATGCAGAACCTGATTATCTAATTTCCCATCACAACCCAAACAACTAGGAGGCCCAAGTGTTCAATCCTGCAGCTCGACTCCCGCTTCACAGGAAGTCACTCCACACGCTTTTGTTATTTCTCGCAGCCTTCACGCTATCTACTCCACTTGTCTCGTGCGGGGATGACCCTAAAGCCAAAGGGAAGACGTTTGGGCATGTCAACAAGAAGGAAGCGATTTCGCTGGCAGTCATTGCGAGCGAGACCAACCTCGACTCTGCCGAAAAGAAATACCTTGGGAAGGTATTCACGTTCAAGGATTTGCGTCCCGCTAATCCCGATCCCATCAACGATGATTCTAGTTCTAGGAACAAGTGTGGCTTCTATTTCGAATCGTCTGACAAGATGATTGCTCTGGAGACATGGATCAACACGCCAGTCCGCAATCGCTTTGACTCCAGTACGACGGACCGCATGCTCCCCAGCTCAGATGCAGATTACGGAAACGTATTTGAAGTCGATGTCGATCTCTGTTCAGACGCCCAAAGTTCCGCATGTTTTGAGCAATACCTGAAATTATCAGGATCCCAAGAATATTCGCCCGAATCCAAAAAGATTTGCAATATCAACCCAGAGAATGTTTATCTCGCAGGAAAAATAGCGGGAATTAGCATGTCGAAATTTAATAGCCGCATAGGTTGGTTCCTAAAGATCATTCCAACCGGGTTTTCGAACTAGAGAATCCACTCAAATCATAGTGCCACTGTCGCCCTGTTAGGTCCGAACAAATAGAATCAATCGAATGATCTTCGAGGCCTTTCGCTTGCTCCCTCCAGATTCAGCACCCAAAGCCCCGCTCACGATCGCCAACGAATTCGGGATGAGGTCCTTGCCGACCAACGCAGCCGAGGATTACTTCGAAATCATTCACCGACGACACGGACGTGGCATGACCATCATCGCCACCAACAGGCCGGTCGAGGCCTGGGGCAGGATCCTGGACGACAATGCCGCAACCTCTGCCTTCCTGGACCGCTTCCTCGACCAAGTCGAAATCATCCCCATCGAAGGAATGTCCTCCCGGACGGGCCGAAAACGAAAGCCCGAAGCAGACGGTGGTTAACGTTCTCACCGATCGCCAAGTGAATCACTTTCAAGTGTCCCGTGACAGGCAGACATCACTACCCATCAAAAAGCCATGCAGAATCTTGATTGACTAATTTTCCATCACAACCCAAACAATCAGGAGAATCCAGTGCTCCCTCTTGCTGCTCGACTCCCACTTCACAGGAAATCGCTCCGCACCTCACTGTTTTTTCTCGTGGCCTTTACACTTTCGACCCCACTGGTCTCGTGCGGGGATGGCCCTAAAGCCAAAGGCAAAACGTTTGGACACGTCAACAAGAAGGAAGCGATTTCGCTAGCAGTCATTGCCACCGAGACCAACATTGACAGCGCCGCAAAGAAATACCTTGGAAAGGATCTCACGTTCAAGGACCTCTGGCCTGGCGGGACATACCCTGTGAACCAAGATTACAGTGCCCGAAATAAATGTGGTTTTATATTCGACTCGCCTACAAAGAAAGTCAATATTACGGCTTGGATCAATACTCCAGTCTACAATGGTTTGGATTCCAACGCGACCACTCGTGTTCTTCCCAGGTCAGATGCGGATTACGGCAAGGTATTCGAGGTCGATGTCGATCTCTGCTCTGACGTCCAAAAATCTGCATGCTTCGATCAATCCATGATGTTGTTAGGATTCAGAAAAGACGCCCCCAAATCAAAACAAATCTGCAACATCAGCCCGGATAACGTTATTCTCGCTGGAAAAATCGCGGCAATTCGCAAGGTGACGCAGGAAAGCGGCACAACTTGGCAACTAGATATCATTGCAGCCGGATTGTCAAATTAGGTCAATTGTGAGCACATGATGGAAAGCTCTCCCTCAACGGCACAATAATCCCTTGAAAAGGACATCTCCCAACTTCTCACTGCAGTTTTCATGGAGGTTAACTTTCCCGCATGCTGATCCCGCCGCATCCACTGCCTTTTGTATCGCTCCCCCGCGCCTGCGCGATCGCCGCCTGCTTTTTGGGGCAGGTCCTGAGCGGCTGCTCCGACCAGAAGCGTGCGGAGATGCGCTGGAAGATGTTCGGCGAGATTGGCGAGGTGGACGCCAACTCGGTTGTCGATCTGGAGACCTACGAAGCCAAAGAAGACCCTCTTCCGGCCCTGAAGGAACTCGTGGGCAAGCATGTCACGTTCAAGGGTTTGTACGCACCGGTCCGTGATGGGCGAAACGACTGCGAATTCCTGACGGGCTTGGGCCAACTGCAATTCAAAGCCACGAGCAGGATCAAGGTGACTTCATGGTTCTTCAGCGACCGGATGACCGGCCTTTGGGACAGTTCCATGAGCTCCCTGCCTCAGTGGTCCCAAGACACCATGAACACGTTCAAGCTCCCCTTGTTCGTGTGCGACGTGCCCGAGATCAAGGGCTGCTACGCACCGTTCAATCCTTGGGACGGCCCCGGCGCCTGCCCACTGGACATCAAAAAGCTGGCGATCACCGGCCGGGTCACCAAGGTGCTGGAATTTTATGGCGATTACTATGTGTATTTGGTGGCCGAAGGAATAGCAAATTGAAATGCCGCAGAAGCCATCCGCTCAAGGAGACAAAATAATGCACCCTTCCCCCTGGAAATGGATCCTTTGCGGCCTCACCGCCAGCCTATTTGCTTCCGGTTGTGAGCTTTTCAAAAGCTCCTATCCCTTCAAGGGGAAAACGATTGGCGCCATCGACAAGTCGAATGCGATCACCGCTGAGGAACTCTTCCAAATGGACTATAAATCAGGCAAAGAATACATTGGCAAAGAAATCACTATTTCTGGACTGCGACCTTCCAAAATTTGGATGGAAGATACAACAGCAGGCCACACAACCTGTGAATTCTCCTTTTCCCGATTTTCTGATTCAGGTCGCATACGATGGAAGGAAGTCAGATTGCTTTTTGTCTCCAATCTTGAGGATCTACGATCCGAAGTGCCAACTTTTCTCGAGAGCCCAACTGACACTAATTTTTTTCAACAGAGAACATATATTCCAACGAGCTCTCTCCTTGCTTCTTAAAAAAACCAGGGTTTTTCAACTGCGAAACTAAACTTGATTCTACTGGCATTACCTGCCCATTTGATCCGATTGATTTATATGTTTCCGGGAGAGTTGTTTTTTCTGGCGGAGATTCCGCTGATCAATTTCACCCCTGGTACTTAATCGCAACCGGACTTGCAAACTAAATTCAAGGCGCCTCAATAAATTCCACAGCATACTTAAATACCGCCCAGGCCATCACGATAAAGTGATGGCATCAGCTCTGCATATTTGTTCGTTAAACATCCCTTCATCGCAAGGCAATACGGCGACATCCACCCAAAATCGGTCTCCTTTTTTCAAATCAACTCTTTCGAGCGGAAAATCCAACACTGCAGTCAACTTGGGAAAATCCGGAAGGGAATTCGACCAGTCAAAGTAAGTCCACTCCAAATCCCCCAGCTTGGCTGTCCGGTTGATCAGTCCCTTTTTGTAAATCCGCACCCACACCCCGCCGCCAAAGTAATGGCTGAAGTCCAGCCGGAGTTTGATTCTCCTCCGACCTGATACCTTATAGTATTCCGCCGAGTATTCCTTGAGTTGGGGTTTGAAGACAAAAAACGATTTCGGGTTCTTCAGCGGTCGCTCCACTCAGCAAGGATCCATGCAGTGCCTGGTTAACTAGTATTCCTTCCATCATATCCAACAAAGAGGCCCAAGTGCTCCATCCATTCGCTCAACTTCTGCCTCGCAGGAAATCGCTCCGCACCTCCCTGTTCTTTCTCACTGTGTTCACGCTATCAACCCCACTTGTCTCGTGCGGGGATGGCCCAAAAGCCAAAGGCAAAACGTTTGGACACGTCAACAAGAAGGAAGCGATTTCGCTAGCAGTCATAGCTGCCGAAACCGACATTGACAGCGCCGAAAAGAAATACCTTGGGAAGGAATTCACTTTCAAGGATTTGCTTCCTAGGATGCCCGATCGCATAAACGACAGCTATAGTTCAAGGAATAAATGTGGATTTGTTTTTAAGGCTTCTGATCAGAATGTTACTTTGACCACATGGATCAATATGCCGCCAAGGTGGGATGGCGGAAAGCGCGAATGGGCTCGCTATCTACCTTGGAATGAGGTTTCAGACACAGAACCTCTTGAAGTCAATGTTGATCTTTGCTCAGATCTGCAGGAAACCGCATGCTCGAACCAAGCAAAGAAACTTGCAGGCTGGGAAGTTTCTTTTCCGACAAAGAGCATATGCAACTTTGCTCCAGAGAACACCATGGTTTCCGGAAAGATTGCTGACATCCGGAGGATTGAAACTGGAAAAGGATTCCGCTGGGAAGTGAGTATCATTACCACGGGAATTTCCAACTAACAATAACTCGATGATTGAACGAAAGCACTACGTTTGACTATCGTTCCTCAGGGAGGTATCCCCATATGCTATTTCGACGATTCATGTTGTACTTCCTTCTCTCGATGACCTGTGGTGGATGCAAATCCGCCGACCAGCCTCCCTCTGTTTCTCCGAGCGTACACAGGAAAAACGCCGAGGCGAATCGACAGACCACCCCAGCAAAACCTGCGGCTCTTGGGTTCCGCACTGGGTTTATTTTCCCCGAGACAACCATCACTCTAGCCCAGCTCACGGAAGAATCTCGTTCCCCCGATTTCGTGAAGCGCTATCTGGGCAAACACATCACCATCACCAGATTAGTCCCTACTGGCGGTGGAGAATTTCTTGGTTGTGGTCCAGCGTATTCGATTGACGACAACAACAGTTTGGATGTCATCATTTGGTATGACGGGAAGCCAAAATACGACAAAGCCGCTGCACATTATTTGCTGTATGCTCACGAAGACTCCATCAAGAAAATTCAACCATTGCAACTCCCGTTTGATGCCTGCTCTCGCTCCGTCATTGGAGTTTGCGGATATCCTGGTTTAAAAACCGAGGAGCCTGCCACGTGTCCTTTCGATTTCGAAAAGTTAACTGTTTCTGGGGTCGTTTCAGCGATCACTTCCTATTCACAATCTGGCGAGATACATTTGATTCCGCATGGATTGTCAGATTGAAGTTTTCCTATCTATTTTTGGCAGGCTCACCACCCTAATTCTACTCCTTTCTGAATACTTTACAATTTACCAAATAGTGATAGCTTGATTCACAAACCCAAGCAAGCTTTACAATCAGGAGAATCCAGTGCCCCCTCTTGCAGCTCGACTCCCACTTCACAAGAAATCGCTCCGCTCCTCACTGTTCTTTCTCACTGTGTTCACGCTATCAACCCCACTTGTCTCGTGCGGGGATGGCCCTAAAGCCAAAGGCAAAACGTTTGGACACGTCAACAAGAAGGAAGCGATTCCGTTGAGTGTCATTGCCTCCGAAACCGACATCGACAGCGCGGAAAAGAAATACCTTGGAAAAGAGTTCACGTTCAAGGATTTGCTGCCAGTCGTGCCCGTTTCAATCAACGATGAATATAGCTCCAGAAATAAATGCGGATTTAGCTTTAAGACTTTCGACCAAAAGGTCATTTTAACCACCTGGATCAATATGCCCCCAAGATGGGACCGTGGAAACCGCCAGTGGGTTCGATACCTTCCTCATGAAGAAGTTTATAACACCGATCCTCTGGAAGTGGATTTTGATGCGTGTTCCAAGCAACAGCACTTGGCGTGTTCGAATCAGACTGACAAACTTGCCGGAAGGGATATTCTAGTGCCGACAAAAACTATATGCAATTTTGCCCCAGAAAACGTTTTTATTTCTGGAAAGATCGCTGAAATTTGGAAGATCCAAACAGAAGATGGATTCCGCTGGAAAATAAGCGTCGTTACCAGGGGAATTTCCAACTGAATGAAATACAAAGATTAAATGGAGCAGCTCGCCCTTCATCTTGCCTCCTAGCCCGGTTCCAATTGTGATTGAAAAACAGCCCACAAGTAGGCCCTAAAGGAGCCATGTTCCTCGCCAAAAACTCCCCTTCACAGCCTGATTGACTAATTTTCCATCACAACCCAAACAATCAGGAGAATCCAGTGCTCCCTCTTGCTGCTCGACTCCCATTTCACAAGAAATCGCTCCGCACCTCACTGTTCTTTCTCACTGTGTTCACGCTATCGACTCCACTTGTCTCGTGTGAGGATGGCCCTAAAGCCAAAGGCAAGACGTTTGGACACGTCAACAAGAAGGAAGCGATTTCGCTGGCAGTCATTGCCACCGAGACCAACATTGACAGCGCGGAAAAGAAATACCTCGGGAAGGAATACACTTTCAAGGATTTGCGTCCCGGCAGACCCCGTCCCATCAACGATGACTATAGCTCCAGAAATAAGTGCGGATTTAGCTTTAGAGGCTTGAATCAAAGGATTTCCCTGATCACCTGGATCAATATGCCGCCAAAATGGGAAGGTGGAAACCGTGGATGGAATCGATACCTTCCGTGGGGAGAGGTTTATAATACAGAGCCTCTTGAGGTTAGTGTTGATGTTTGCTCCTATCTACAGGAGGCAGCATGCTCTAACCAGGCAAAGAAACTTGCCGGAGGGGAAAATTTAGTGCCGACAAAAGGCATATGCAATTTTGCCCCAGAAGACGTCTTTGTTTCTGGAAAAATCGCTGAAATTCGGAGAATTGAATCGGACAGCGGATTCCGATGGGAAGTGAGCGTCATTACCACAGGGATTTCAAACTGACTGGAACTCATTGGTTAAATGGCGCAGATCAACCAATCCCCCTTCCGTCTTGCCTCCTGGGTTAGCTCCAATAGTGGTTGGAAAACAGCCCACAAGTAGGCCCCAAAGGAACCATGTCCCTCGCCAATAACTCCCCTTCACTGCTTGTTTGGCTAAATTTCCGTCACAACCCAAACAACTAGGAGACCCAAGTGCTCAATCCTGCAGCTCGACTCCCACCTCACAGGAAATCCCTCCACACGCTTTTGTTATTTCTCGCAGCCTTCACGCTATCAACCCCACTTGTCTCGTGCGGGGATGGCCCAAAAGCCAAAGGCAAGACGTTTGGGCACGTCAACAAGAAGGAAGCGATTCCGCTGAGTGTCATCGCCTCCGAAACCGACATCGACAGCGCCGAAAAAAAATACCTTGGAAAAGAATACACTTTCAAAGATTTGGTACCAGGTGTGCCCGTTCCAATCAACGATGATTACAGCTCCAGGAATAAATGTGGATTTGGTTTTAAGACTTTAGACCAGAAGGTCATTTTAACCACTTGGATCAATATGCCGCCAAGATGGGACCGCGGAAACCGCCAGTGGGTTCGATACCTTCCTCATGAAGAGGTGTACAACACCGATCCTCTTGAGGTTAATTTTGATGTTTGCTCAAATTTACAGGACCAAGCATGTTCAAATCAATCCAAGAAACTTGCTGGCTGGGAAGTTGACTTTCCGACAAAGACAATTTGTAATTTCGCACCTGAAAATGTCTTTGTTTCTGGAAAAATCGCCGAAATTTGGAAGATCAAAACAGAAGATGGATTCCGTTGGGAAGTAAGCGTCATTACAACGGGAATATCAAATTAGATGGAAGAAAAGGTTTTTATAACTACTCCATCAATAGCTTTGAAAATTTCGCAAAATAGGCCTCTGCTACCTCTTGGATAATGGAGATCGTTTTCGGCTTTACAAATGAAAATTCATTCTGATACTAACCAAGGAAGCAAAAAAGGATGAACCAAAGCCTTTGGTTTTGGCAGAATCTCCCAGCTGACAAATGCTAGCTTATGCTGTGAAAATTGGCCTTTCGAAATCCGCCTTTTTTAAAATGCAGCCATCATCAGGAAAAAAGGCAAGATCAAAAGAAAATTGATCACCCACCCGAATTGGGTAATCTGCCATTTTTATCCTGAGCTCACCGCCTGAGACATGATCGATCAACGTGGGCTCGTAAAATTTGAGAAAGCTCCAAAATTGCGTCCCTGTCTTGACAAATGGGCCATTGAAACCCCTTGGTCGCAGTTGCAACCTAACCCAAATCCCGGCCTCATCGAAATTCTGAATTTTCACTTTCGCGCTCAACGCACGTCCGAAACCTTCAATATACCCAAAACCAGCCTCAACCTCGAGCAATCGAGGGCGGCGGAACAACAGCAAATCTTTCTTCAGCTGCCTCGCTTTGGATAGAAGGAATGCCTCGGGCATCACAGGAACATACTCGTTTGATGCTACACTATGTGCAAAGCATCGTGACTGGAAACTCGATTCTTTAGGAGTTTGCTGCAATTCAAAACTAGCGGCTAAATAATCGGTCCCCAGCTTCTCGGAAGAAATTTTGAAGGTGTACTCCAATGTTTTGGAAGGCTTTCCGTCGGCTTTTGTTCCAAAAACGAATTCCGCCTTAGCTTCGCTTACAAACGGATCTGGGTTAAAATTGGGAAGACTGCTTGGTGGTTCCGCCAACCCATCCGAATGCTTTAGATTGAAACCGATTTTGGGCATCTCTTTGCTGCCAAACTGCAAATAGATTTTCTTGCTTTCACCAAAGCATAAATTTTGATGATTGAGCCTAGGCTTCAAAGCAGCAGAGGCAACCCGTCCAAAAATGCCTTCTGGGCCCGCTGGGCCAGCAACTCTATAAAAGTCATTGTCCTCCGTGCCTCCAGCTAGATAGATGATATTCCCTACATTTTCGACCAGTTTGTAGGTGTATGCAGGCCCAAAATCAACCTCTTTGTTAACCAATCTTGCTTTCAATGGAACCGTAAATTCCTCGGGCGTCAATCGTGCTAACTCAATGGAGGCGATTTTCCAACTCCAAGTTAAAAATCCAAGTTTGATTTCAATCGTAACTCCTGCATCCAGTGTCAGCTTCAGATCCCTTGTTTCGGTCGGATCTTTGGACTCCAAGGCTTCCAACTTGAACGAGGTTTCGTGTTTTACCCGATCGTATTGAAATCTCCATCCAATATGGCCAGCTGCCGAAAGTCCAAGGTCTACAGAAACACTCGCATTCATCGCCCCTTGAAGATTCTGGATGAGTTTAAGCAGCAGCGTTTCCTGGACCTCTTGAGAGGATGCGGTCTGACCGCTCTGACTCCTGTTTTCAATCCGGTTGACTTCCTGGGCTGCCGTTGCGCGGTTGTGTCCAGGGCGAATTCTCTGGCCGGTATTCCCTGGGGCCGGTGGGATGTAGTCTGGACGAGCGAGAATTGCCCAAAGCGCACAGAGCTCCACTCCTACTTTCAATCCGGAGTTATCTGCAAGTGTTAGTCCAAACCCCATTCCAAAAGACGTATCACCCCACAAGACTTGGAAGTTAAAATCCAACCCTGCAGACCTGGAAACCTTGAGCGAAAGGAATCCAACAGGCACACCAAAAGGCGCAAGAAGGAGGCCAAATGGCTTTGGAAAATACTCCGTTTTCGAATAGCCAACCAAATTCAGATCAATATCAATTTGCCCCCATTTGAAATCGCTCTTGAGCTGAAGTTCCTTCAAATTCTTTGCAAGCGCATCAATTGGCCCCAATCGAGTCGCCGCAGTTTGCGAAGCCCCTTGGTTTCCCAAGAAACTGGTTAGCGCTTCACTTCTCGCTTGAAGGCTATCATTTACTAGATCATTCAGCAATTCCGGATGCAAACAAAGCGCCATATCCAATTGCGTAGCAAAAATGGTTGAGTACAGATTAAACAATCCTGGCCGATTTTTAGCTTCAGCTTTCAAGCCATCCATCGTTGTCGCACGAAAACCAGAAACCCCAAATGCCGCCAATTTATTCGGGGCATCGAAGAATCGCAATAGCGCTTGGATGAATTTTATTCTTGCCTTTATCTTCTCTTTTTTCTCCTCCTCAAATATCGCCTGAGTGGTGGTGCTATCAGGCACCTCCAAATTCATTTTTTTCAAGTAATCTTTGACTGAATAAAAGACAATTAAGGCAATCAGGGAGTTCCCAAGAAAACCAACCGCACCCGATGCAAGCATTTTTAGGGCGGCTTTGTCCGGCTCTTTGGGCGCCTTGAAATATTCACATAGGTCATTCAGGTGTTTACTCCCTTCTGGAGTAACCAAGGCGGCATACAGAGGAACCAGCTCAGAAGGTTTTGGGATTTTTTTGGCTTTGACATTCCTTCCATCAACAATTCGGCCACGGAGAAATCCGTGATTTCTCCACGGAAATGGAGACTTAACGTCTAGGTTTCCGTTTTGTGTGACTTCAATCCCAACTCCCACGTCGACACTATCCATGGATTGCACAATCCAATCGGTTCGATCATCTTTCGGCTCACCATCCCATTCTATCCTCGCATTTCGAGCCCACACTTTTAACCAGCATCCTACCTCAACCACATTTTCCGGGCTCTGGGGTACATCCTCCTCCCTGAACTCCGCATTCGGATTGGCTTCTTTGAACGCCTTTACTCTCTGCGCTTTCTGTTCCTTGATTGCTTTCCTATCACCTGCGGTTAGCTCGTTACGAATAGCAATTTTTATTTTAACTACATCCCCCAAAAATTCATCTTTTACTCTTTCCTTCTTTCCATTGATTTCCATTTCATCAAATCGCCATCGGTGATAGAATACCACATCTCCTGGGGGAACTTCTTCGACTTTCTGGCTCCCATCTGGCAGGTAGCTCCATCGCTTGGCTGTTCTCTTTTCACAATCAATTTCATATTCTCCCCAGCCAGATCTTTGCCTATCTGAGATGGATGTGCTCAAATGATCTTCTTCATCGCTTTGAACAGCAGAGCCGGAAAAAGGGTTGTATGCGGAAAGGCTCATAGGAGTCTCTCCATTAAACCCTCTTGGCTGCAAGAACCCCCATAGTTGGATTTTCGCTGGCAGATCAGATGCTTCTCTGTCGACTCGGATGCACACCCACTGTGAAATCTCCGAAACAACAATTCCTACAGGATCTTTATGGGATTCGCTAATTTCTTCTGAAGCTTGGTCATTTGCAATTGCCAGCTGTACGAGCCTCTCTTTTTCCAGCTTGGCGAAATTCTTTTCCTTCAACACCCTTTCAAACCAGCTTCTCTCGTATTCGACATTCAGCTTTCTTTTTTCTGGCTTTTCTGTTTTTTCAACATTATAATCCGTCAGCGCATGACTTGCCGTGAATTCATTTTCGGTCGAGAAATTAATAAATGGCAATGGCAGCACCAGAGGGGCACCATTTTCATATGCGTCTGGATCTGCGCAACCCCACCCGATATACATCGATTTCCAGCTGCCTTTAATTGGCTTGAGAGCTTTAGATTGCCCCTCAACACTTTTCTTACGGGTTCGGGAAACCATTTCTAACTCCTGCTTCTCTTAAAACAATTTTTTGGGGACTTTGGGTCCCTCAGGAAGTTTTGGCACGCTGGGTGCGCTTGGAATGGAAGGCACATCCGGAATTTTGGGAATATCCGGGCGCTGGAAATTGGGCAAATCAATCGAGGCAAGCTTTGGAAGATCAAAGCTCGGAAGCTTGAAATCCGGAAGATGGAACCAATCGTCATCATCTTCGCTTGGTGGTCCATATAGATCATCCACCACAACTTCCGGATCTTTAGGCTTCATGGCTTGTTGCTGCTCCAGCCTGGGATCGAATTGCGCGACATAATCTTCGAAACGGCAATCCACTTCCTCGGAAAACATGAGATTCTCGCCTTCCAGCCACACCCCTAGGTCCGGAGTATCCGGAATCAAGAAGTCGATTTCATCTCCGGTCTTGACCTGAGCCTCGACCAGCAATTCCATCCGTGGATGTTTCAGGTAGATCTGGAACACCCTGGACCCTTCGAACTTCAGCACCTCTCCTTCGATGTCCATCAAGGTGTAGCTCAGGACTTTCGCGGGATACTGGTAGCCCTTGTCCGCCAAATACTGGTCATCCCATTTGTTCTTGGTCATCCAGTCCCGGATGGAAATCTTCGTGGAGTCCGGAAGCTTGAGCTCCGCCCCTTCCTTGATCACATCGCAGGTGACACCTGTGGCTCCCTTGTTCATCTCCCAAAGGATCCGCCAATTCCGGATTCCGTAACGTCCAGCCAGTTCGGAGAAGGATTCATCCACCCCAGCCGTGTACGTCCCGCCCGGCACTTCCTTCAAGAACGGCTCCTGCGCCTCCTGGATGTAGTTGCACAGCGCCCCGAACAAATCTCCCTGCAGGGTCGCGGAGATGTCGTGTTCGTCGGTGTCGGGGTCGTCGTCCTCGTCCTGGTCTTCTTCCAGGTGGCGCCAGGGGCCCTGGTAGTAGCCCATCAGGCCCAGGTAGTAGCGCAGGCGCTCCACGGACATGTCCTCGTCGATGTCGTCGTGGAGTTCGTGCGGGAATTTGTCGAGGTTCTTTTTCTTCTTCAGGCCTTCGTCCGTGGCGCCATACAGGATCATGAACCGGCTGGGCATCAGGTGGGGATCGTTGTCCTTGCCTTTTTCGCAGGCCAGCTTGCAGACCTCCTGGTAGTTCAGGCATTCCACCGCCACCAGGGCCATCTGGTAGCCTTCCTTCTTCTCGATCTCCACGAGCTTGTCGGCCAGCTTCTTGATGGTCAGGGGCGGGACGTGCGTGACCTTTTCCGGAACTCCGGAGATCACCTTGGGCTTCTTCTGGGTGGTGGACTTCTTGCTCATTCGAAACTCCCCGGACGCACCAAAAGCGTCGCCATGGGTGTGCCGTCCAGATCGACCAGGTTCTGCACGAAATACCGGTCGTCCAACGCGTCGCGGTTCCAGGTGCGCACGTCCATGTGCACCCAGGTGGGGGCGTGGCCCGCGCCCTTGCCACCGGGCTCGAGCGCGAATTTGTCGGTGGAGTTCCAGCTCACCTGGGCGCCCAGCTTGTCTTGCGCGATCTGGCGCATGGCGTCGGCATCGGTGGCGGTCTGGGACTTGGCGGGGTCGCGCACCCATTTGTCGCCGACCTTGCTCTCGAAATTGAGGTCCACAGCCTTGCCCATGTGGTTGGTGGACGATCTCGGCTTCTTGGTCTTGGGGTCCACGTGCAACTTGTTGTCGTCGTGGCAGCGGTATCCGCTGGAAAAGGCCATGAACCGGATCTTGTCCTTGTGGATCACCGATCCGTAGTGGATCAGGCTGCGGCAAGCCCACAAGAGCGAACGGTGGATGCCGGGGTATTCGTACTTGTGCCCGGCCTCGTTCTTGGAAGCCGCGTACTTGGAGGTGTATTCGTCCTTGCATCGCCCCTTCCCGAAACCACCGCAGGTGCCGCAAGGGCACTTGAGCTTCTTGGTGAACGAGATGGGATGGGTGGCGGCGAAGGCGTCCAGCGCCTTGGCGAAGTCCATGTCCACCTGCCCGATCGGCCCCCGGCCCATCACGTCCTTCTCGAACCGCTTGACCGCGCCCAGCAACGC